>Ga0206976_1066_pt1 | contig 36106 bp, 35 predicted proteins | sample Alteio_BWOrgHeat_82_FD_152926 | JGI IMG/M metagenome (GOLD analysis project Ga0206976, IMG submission 152926) | Enriched cells from forest soil in Barre Woods Harvard Forest LTER site, Petersham, Massachusetts, United States -... | ecosystem: Environmental > Terrestrial > Soil > Temperate forest >... | reverse complement strand
TGGCGCACAAACAGGACTACGCTCAATGCGCAGAAGAGGATGGCCAGGGAATAGACGGTGAGCGAAAGGATGAACTGCTGCCGGAGTGCCTGCCGCAGCAGCGCAAAGTCTTGTTCCCCGATCAAGCGCTGGAGACCCTGATCTCCCGCCAGCAACCGTTCGAGCTGGCTTCCAGTGAGGCGCTGGTCGCGTTCGACTTTGCTGGGTGCGTTCTTGCGGAGTTTGTCGACGATGCGGCGGGTGATTTCGTCGCCTGAGCGGTTGGTTCCCAGGAACTGATACAGAACAAAGCCAGCGAAACCGAGGATGGCAGGGAGCGCAGCAAGGAAGGAGTAAGGGCTCAAGGAATCTCCCGGAACGATGTCTGGAGCGAGCGGACCTACAGCAGTTTTGCCTCTGGAGTGTGTTTTGTCAACGAAGGAACGATAGCCAAGAAGTTACCATCTCGGGAATTAAATTCAGCAGCGACAGCGTCGGACTTTTTTTGACTGGGCCGGCAGTGTGATCGGTCGGCTGTGATTAGCTTGCAAGCTTTTCGAAAGATTCGATGGCATCTTGGAAGAGGCGCTCGGCTGTCGCTCGGAGTTGATCGAGCGTGGGAGGTCGTGAAACCAATAGGCCGTACTCGCAACCATGACGGACTTCCAGGAAGTCCGGCTCGTTTGCGGGGGCGAGGAGTTGGCGCATACCGGCACCCGCTTTGAGCGCCAGGCTCCGCCATCCGTCTCCGAAGTTGTTCTGCAGTACTTCTCTCCCAACACCGGCCAATTCTCGATCGAGGGCCCATCGCTGAGACGCGCTATGGCAAGAACGCGCCCGAGATCCTTGTTGCTGCGTTTCAAAATCAGCCCACCAATCACCGTGCTCATGGTTTGCGCGCCGATGACCGGGTGTTCCAGCAGATGGGCCAGCGCCATCATCTCTGGCCTGGCGATGAAAATCCCGAAGTCTGTAGGAATGGGATGGTCTAAGCAGGCCTCACCACGTCTGACTCGGCCGTGTCAGGAAGGAATGTGTCTTCCCTGGTGGTACAACTGTGCCTCGCCGTGAGGATACTACTACATAGGGATGTAGTTGCTTGGCAGAGGTGTACCTGCACGCGAAAGTTCCGGTTGTTGCGAAACGGGTTTCCCATATTCATGCCTGGTCACGAGGGGGAGAGTTGTTTTGCGAAGCACGAGGCCGTGAACCATGGAACTGATGCAGCTGGAAATGTTTGTGGCGGTGGTCGAAGAGGGCAGTGTTCGCGGCGCCGCAGAGCGCGTGTTCCGCACGCAGCCGGCCGTTAGCATTGCCGTGAGTAAGCTGGAACGGGAGTTTGAAGCCCCCTTGTTTGACCGTTCGAAACGGCACGAATACCGTCTCACGCAAGCCGGAGAATCGCTCTACGATCATGCTACGCGGATGCTAAACCTGCGGAGCGAAACGGTTTCGGTGGTTGGAGATATTTGTAACTTGCGGCGGGGCCGGGTGCGCATCGGGGCCAATGAGAGCATCAGCCTGCACCTTCTTCCGAAGCTCGCACAGTCTTTTCTAACGGAACACTCCGGGATCCGCATGGAAGTGAAATGCGACCGTTCGAAGAGCCTGCTCGCGGAGCTGAAGGACCGCAAACTCGATCTGGCGCTGCTTTCGTTCCAGCCCGATGACAACGAGCTCGACTGCAAATTCGTGATGCAAGATGAACTGGCGGTGATTACCAGTCCGGCGCATCCGTTGGCAGCCAAAGGGCGCGCGCACATCAAGGATCTGGGCGGGGAGTCGCTCCTGGTCATGGACGTGTCGGAGCCTTCGCCCTGGCATCAAAAAATCGCCGATGCATTCACAGAAGCCAACATGCCGCTGCGGCTGACGGTGCAAAACGCGCCGATCGAAATGATCAAGAAAATGGTGGCTGCCGGTGTTGGCGTGGGGTTTGTGCCACTGATGTCCGTGCGGGAAGAAAAGGAAAAGAGGGAGCTGGCGGTTATCGAAGTCGAGGGATTTCACCTGGAGCGTTCGGTTTGGCTGGTGCGCCGCCGCGCGGTGCAATCGCCCGCCGCGAAGGTGTTCATGCAGACGGCGGTGGTTTTCGGGGAACAGCTACGAGGACGTGCACCTGCCATCACGCCGAAGGCGGCGCGGTCCTCCGCTCTGGCACCGGTCAAGCGAGGGAAAGTGCTGCTGGTAAAGCGCCAAGCTTGAGCCACAGAGGTGCACGGAAGTGCTCGTGCGCTTCAACAATATTCTTAGCGGACGACAGCGTTTTCATTTTTACGAGGAGGGTCATTGAAAGACGTGGTCGCGACGCCCAAGAGTCCGAAAGCCATCGGGCCCTATTCCCAGGCCATCAAAGGCAACGGCTTCGTTTTTGTCTCCTGCCAATTGCCGATCGATCCAACTTCGGGTTTGCGCATTGAGGGCGATGCGGCATTGTAGGCCGAAGTGGTACTTGAGAATTTGAAAGCCATCCTGGAGGCGGCGGGCTCGTCGCTGGCGAAGGCCGTGAAGACCACCGTCTATTTGAAGGACATCCAGGACTTCGCTGCCGTGAACGAAATTTATGGAAGGGCTTTTTCTTCGGCTCCACCAGCGCACTCGACGATTGAAGTGGCGCGCTTGCCCAAGGACGCTCGCATTGAAATCGATTTGATTGCTCTCGGGTAGGCGCAAAGGTGAGAGAGGAAGGCCTGGAGTTTTCGTTCGGAGGCGCGCTCGTGGGAAGGGACGAGGAAGCGAGACGAAAGAAGTACGAGGCTCCCAAGGTGACCCGGGCCACCTTGGAAAGTCTTTCCACGAAGGTGCGGAGAGCAGTCGCGCATCTTATCTCCGGCACTGCGGCTGGTCTACACGCACTCGTAAAATTGAACGGCGACTGCCGGATTGTCTTGGACCTCGAAGGAAGGTTCAAACAAGCCTCGGAAGAGTTTTGCGAACTTATCGGCCATGCACAAGGCGAATTGCTCGGCCATCGGATTGACGTTGTCACCGTCAATGGCACGGTGAACATCCCCCAGCATCTGGGCAGCGTCCTGCACTTCGGGCATTTTCACTGTCTATGGATATTTGTCCATCGCGGGGGCCACGCCATTCTGGTGCGCTGCGACTGGGAGCTGCTTTCCGATCTGTCGATCGAGATCGCTTGCCAGCCCATACCGTCGTTTGAGTAACGCCACGAGCGGCTTGGATGTCTTTCGCACAATACAAGATAAACGTAATTTAATTGACCGGATACAAGAAGCGTTTTATTCATGAACTGACAAGCGAGGCCGCAGGTGCCGACGGATGTGCGGACCCTCGCAGGCGTTGTTGGTTCTTGCCGCAGACCAGCGGCGCTTATCCAGAGTGGCTGAGGGGACAGGCCCGATGAAGCCACAGAAACCAGGCAGCAATGCCCAGGTGCTAGTTCCTGCCCAGTAGGGGAGAGATAAGGTCCAACGCTGGCCGGACTCCGGTCCGAAAGCCTTACCCCCAAGCTGAAGAACCGTAGCAGCAACGGTGCCGTTTGAGCCGTTGCGTGTGCCTGCGGCGCTAGGGAAGGTTCTCGTGAGGAGGATTGCAGCATGGACGATTGTGGGACGCGGCGAATCGTCGTAATCAAAATCGGCGGGTCGGTCTTCGTGGACGATGCGTCCTATCGTCGAGCCGCGAGATTCCTGGTGCGTCGTTTACACCAGTGTTCGCGAGAGCGCTTTGTTGTGGTGGTTTCTGCACAAAAGGGTCTCACCGATGAACTGGAACGGCTCGCTCGCGGAATCACGGGATCGGCCAGTGCGAGGAGCCTTGACTTGCTGTGGTCCACGGGGGAGATGCGTTCCGTAGCACTGCTCGCGTTGTATCTCGAAGCCGTCGGGGTTTCTGCGGTCGGCCTCAACGTGCACGAAACAGGGCTGGAGTTCTCGTCCGATCCTAAAGCTTGCCCGGCGCGTCCTCGGACGACAGAGCGTTCTCTCGAGGTGGCGCTTGCCGAACACGCCGTCGTCGTGGTTCCGGGTTTTCTCGCAACGCGCTTGGATGGGGCGATTGTCTCGCTGGGCAGGGGCGGCTCGGACCTATCGGCCGTTCTTTTGGCGGTCGGCCTCGGAGCTTCGCATTGCGAACTGGTGAAAGATGTTCCCGGGTACTTCGAGGACGATCCGCGAGAGAACGCGCGCGCGCGGCATCTTCCTTCGCTCTCATTTACAGACGCACTCCAGATGGCGGACCGGGGCTGCGAGCTGGTCCAAGCGCGAGCTCTTTCGGCGGCAGCCGAGGCTAACCTTTCCTTGGTGATTCGCAGTATGGAGGAACGGGCGCCTGTCAGTGTGATTTCTTCGGGCTCGAAGAATGGAAGTGGGGCGAATCCTCACGATGAGCCTGTGGCCACGGGAGCGTGAACTTTCGGACGCGATAAGGCTGGCTACGAAGATCGAAGCATAAACATTATTAAAGTGGTGGGTGCAGCGAGCTTTGCTATTTCCATTCGCGCGGGACGGGCCACTCTGCTTGCGCAAACTTGACTCGTGAGTGGGGATGGGCTGTGAGTGATCGGGAACAGGCGCCCGGCCCTTGCCTTCTCCCTCGGTCCTCCATGAGTCGTGATTCAGGCCGGCGTGGCAGGCAATTGCGCAGGAAGGAGGGGCCGCAATGTTGGGAACGGTGAAGTGGTTCAACAATTCGAAGGGATTCGGGTTCATCGGCCGTGAGGATGGGGGAGCCGATGTGTTTGTGCACTACACGTCCGTGCTAGGCGAAGGATACCGGGTTTTGAACGAAGGGGACGCCGTTGAATTCGAAATTGTCGAAGGCCCGAAGGGGCTGCAAGCAGCGAATGTGAAGTTGCAAAGGGCGCCGTGATGGCATGGTCGGAGACTGGTCGCGAAGCTAGAGGTCTTTCCGCGGGTCAATCTTGATCTTCGAGGTAGATCGTTCGGGCACTACAACGTGGTACTGATTGTGTCGCGCTCGTCCGGCCTCTTTCTGTTTTCTGCCCTTTGCACAGTTTGACGAATGGATGTCTTGTAAATCGAAACGAGGGCGCTTGCCGATGGAAATCCGCCACGACTGGAGTCGTGATGAAATTCGCAGGACCTATCATCTTGCGCTACCCGATTTGATTTTTCACGCGCAACTCGCGCATCGCGCCTTTCACAAGCCCGACGCAGTACAGCTCTGCCGGCTGCTCTCGATCAAAACGGGGGGCTGTCCCGAGGATTGCGGGTACTGTTCGCAGAGCGCGCGCTACAAGACCGGCATCGAACGGGAGGAGCTGATGAGTGTGGCAGTGGTCCGCCAGGCGGCCCTGCGCGCGAGAAGGGAAGGCGCGACACGGTTTTGCATGGGCGCCGGATGGCGCCAGGTCCCGGACGGAAAGAATTTCGATCGTGTGCTTGAGATGGTGCGCGCCGTTGCCGCGCTGGATATGGAAGTCTGCTGCACGCTCGGAATGCTCACCGAATCGCAAGCCAAGAAGCTGAAGGCCGCCGGCCTTACTGCTTACAACCACAATCTCGACACGTCGCCCGAATTCTACGGCAACGTCATCACGACCCGCGTGTACGAAGACCGCCTCCATACCATCGCGCACGTGCGCAAGGCCGGCATTACTGTGTGCTGTGGCGGGATTCTCGGAATGGGGGAAACCGAGGAAGACCGCATCGGCCTGCTCCACGAGCTTTCGCGCCTCGACCCGCATCCGGAAAGTGTGCCTATCAACATGCTGGTGCGGAGCGAGGGAACTCCGCTCGCGAGTGTGGAGGAACTCGACCCGCTGGTGATGGTACGGGCAATCGGCACCGCGCGGATTCTGATGCCCGCCTCCCGCGTGCGGCTCGCCGCCGGGCGCCGCCAGATGTCGCCTGAAGCGGTCACGCTGTGCTTCCTTGCTGGTGCGAATTCGATCTTCACAGGCGAAAAACTTCTAACCACCCCTAATCCCGCGGCGGACGCCGACCAGCAACTTTTCAATAGTCTCGGCATGAAGGCGATGCAGGGTGTTTGAGCTGGAGGGAAGCGTCCTCGAAAGGCGCATCGTGCACGAACTTGGGCGGCTCCGTCAGCAGTCGCAGTTTCGTTTTCTCGAAAGCGTTGACCCGACCGCTCGCGTCAATCTTTGCTCGAACGACTACCTGGGGCTTTCGGTGGGGCCACGCCTGAAACGGGAGTTGCTCGACGCAGTGGCGCGCACCGCAAGCGTTGGCTCGACAGGTTCACGGCTGCTTTCAGGCCATTCGCGCGAGTGGGAAGATCTGGAAACAGAGTTTGCGGGGTTTGCGGGCACCGAAGCAGTGCTCTATTTTGGGTCGGGCTACGCCGCTAACGTCGGTCTGCTCAGTTCGTTGCTGAAGCCTAGCGACATTGTTTTTTCCGACGCGCTCAACCACGCTAGCTTGATCGACGGCATCAGGCTGTCGGGCTCGCAGAAAGTAATCTATCCGCATGGGGACCTTGAATTTCTGGAACGCGGGCTACGCGATCACGCAGATAGCTCGGGCGCACGCCTGATCGTCACCGAAAGCGTCTTCAGCATGGATGGAGATGTGGCTCCCATCGGCGCCCTTCTGGAATTGGCACGCAAGTATGAAGCCGAATTGGTGATCGACGAAGCGCACGCGACCGGAGTCTGTGGCCCAGAAGGACGAGGAATCGCTGTCGGCCTGGGGCTCGAGCGCGAAATGCTCGCCATTGTCCACACGTGTGGGAAGGCATTGGCTAGTGCGGGCGCATTTGTCTGCGGCAGCAACACGCTCAAAGACTATCTCATCAACCGGGCGCGAACCTTTATCTTCAGCACCGCGCCGCCGCCCTATCTAGCCGGGCAGATTCACGCTGCGCTAGCCCTGGCGCGCGCAGCAGAAGGCGAGCGATCGCATCTTGGTCGCGTCGCCTCCGCGTTGCGTGAAAGACTCACTGCCGCCGGCCTCCGTTCCGACAGAAGCGCTACGCACATTGTTCCGGTGATCCTGGGCAGCAATGATCTCGCTCTGTATGTCGCACGCGAGCTGCAACGCGGCGGATTCGCGGTGAAAGCCATCCGGCCGCCGACCGTCCCGCCTGGCACCGCGAGGCTTCGCGTTTCGCTCACCAGCAGGATCACACTGGAAGACATTCGCCGCTTCGTCGCAGCGGTCGAGGATTGTCTGGAGGAATCCGCTTCCGCGAGCGTCGCGCATGTCTAGCCGGTTTTTCGTCACGGGAACGGATACGGGAGTGGGCAAGACCGTGGTTTCGGCGTTGCTCTGTGCAGCACTCGATGCCTTTTATTGGAAACCTATCCAGACCGGAACGCGGGAGGGAACAGACCGTAGCACCGTGCAGCGGCTTGCGCAGCTGTCACGCGCGAGGACCGTGCCGGAAGCGTATCGCTTCGCACCATCCATATCTCCGCATCTCGCAGCGCAGCGGGCCGGAGTCCATATCGACCTGCGCAGGGTCAAGTTGCCGCACCTCCGTCGATTCGAGAATCTGATCGTCGAGGGTGCTGGCGGTACGCTCGTTCCGATTGGCGGTAAACTCCTGATGACCAGCTTAATGCGTCATCTCGGTCTGCCTGTTCTGCTTGTCACACGCACGACGCTAGGCACGATCAATCACACGCTACTTTCGCTCGCGGCTTTGCGCGCAGCGCACCTCGACATCCGTGGCGTCATCATGGTCGGCAAACCGAATGGAGAAAACCGCAGAGCTATCGAGCACTACGGAAACGTCGAAGTCCTGGGGGTGGTCCCACAGCTAAAACAGATTGAACGCCAGGCACTTCGCAAAGCTTTCCGCAGGAACTTCGACCGAGAGGCATTCGGAGGATGAAGCGCAGCCTCGAAGTGTGGCATCCGTTCACGCAAGAGGCGCTCGACCCGCCGCCGATCCGCGTCATAAAGGCCGAGGGGGTCTGCCTCTACACGAGCGACGGACGCCGCTTGATTGACGGTATCTCTTCCTGGTGGGTCAATCTTCACGGGCACGGACACCCAGCCATTGTATCGGCCATCGCTGCTCAGGCCACGCGACTCGATCACGTGCTGCTGGCCGGCTTCTCGCACGACGCCGTCGAGGAGCTGCGAGAGTGTCTTCAGAAGATTCTGCCTGACAATCTTTCGCACATTTTCTTTTCGGACAACGGCTCGACGGCCGTTGAAGTTGCGCTCAAAATGGCCGTGCAGTACTGGAAGAATACTGGCCGCCCAGCAAAGAAAGCGCTCGTTGCTCTCGATCACGCGTATCACGGCGATACGGTCGGGGCCATGTCTGTGGGAGCGGCTTCGGCATTCACCGATCCGTTTCGCGAACTCCTGTTTCCAGTCCACCGCGTACACTCGGCCCACTGTTACAGTTGTCCCGTCGGAAAGACGCGCGCGACGTGTTCGATCGACTGCGCCGATAAATTGGAGCGTCTGTTCGAAGAAAAGCAACGAGAGATTGCCGCCGTGATCGTCGAGCCCCTGCTACAGGGCGCCGGCGGAATGATCGTCCATCCTGTGGAGTTCCTGCAGCGCGTACGACGGCTATGCAATGAGCACGGCGTGCTGCTGATTGCTGACGAAGTCCTCACCGGGTTCGGCCGCTGCGGCAAAATGTTCGCTTGTGAACTGGCCGGTGTAGTCCCCGACTTGATGTGCCTGTCGAAGGGGCTCACCGGAGGCGTGCTCCCGATGGGCGCGACGATCTGCAAACCAGAGATTCACGACGCGTTTGTAGGCAAGGACCGTGCCCGCACGTTCTATCACGGCCATTCCTACACGGGAAATCCGATCGCCGCGGCAGCCGCGGTCGCGAGCTGCCGTATTTTCGAACGCGAACCTGTCTTTGAGAGAATCGACCGGATCGCTGAGATTCACCGCGCGCGGCTCGCCGCGATCAAGGACCATTCGGCGGTCGCCGACGTCCGGTCAATCGGCACGATGGCTGCAATCGAACTCCGCGCAAGCGACTCGGGCTATGCGTCCAATCTCCGACCCAAGCTCTACAAATTCTTTATCGATGCGGGGGTGCTCCTGCGGCCACTGGGGAACGTCATCTACGTTCTGCCGCCCTATGCGGTTTCACCTGCTGAGTTGAATTTCATCCACGACCGAATCGTCGAATCCCTGGCATTCTGTCAGTGCTGAACCGTTTTGCCACGTTGGCAGACGAAACACGGAGAACTACAGCAAGCACCGACCGCCCCTGAATTGTTGCGCACCCGCCGAGGCCACACGTTCTCTTGGATTTTGGCTAGGGCTTGCCCCTTCTGAAATGGGCTGTTCATGAGAAGTAGCTCTTGCTGTTTTACACTAGTGTTGTTAATGTCAACACAACCAACCGGAATTGAAGCGCTATTTTTTATTCCGGACCAGTTTCTCAGGAGTCTTCGCGATGCCCCCGCCCTTCAAACACCTAGTGCTACTCATGATGGAAAATCGTTCGTTTGACCATGTTTTTGGGTTTTTGCCAGGAGTCGATGGTCTCAAAGGAGACGAAACAAACCCGGTCGGTCCTGAAGGGCCCCTCGTCAAGGTCAGTCAGAATGCTCGCACCGTACACGACCTCATACCCGACCCCGGACACGACTTTGTCAATGTGAACGTGCAGATCTTCGGGAATAATACCGGCACGGATAGTGGCCAACCTAAGATGCAGGGTTTCGTGCAGGACTATGCGCTCGTGAGTAATGACTCCATTCAGGGCGCGAACATCATGAAGTGCTTTACCCCTCAGACCGTTCCCGTCATTTCCGCCCTGGCGAAGGCATATGCCGTTTCGGACAGCTGGTTTTCCTCCGTCCCAGGCCCAACGATTCCGAACCGTCTCTTCGCTCACGGAGCCACGTCTGATGGCTCGCTTACGCAGGATGTCATCGTGGCTCCAGCGACACTTCACACCATCTTTGAAGCGATGGATGAACCAGGTAATCCCTTTACGTATCGAATTTACTCCGATGGTTCATCGGTCTTGATGGCAAATCTCTACCTGATCCAGCGTCAGAGCGCCTTTCATCCTTACAGTGATTTTGCCGACGATTGTGCCAAGGGAGACTTACCTGCATACACTTTCATCGAGCCGTCATATGACGACAATCTCGCGGCGGGCACGTATGCCACGAGCCAGCATCCGGATTTTCCGGTCGATGAAGGCGAAGGGCTGATTGCGGATGTCTACAACGCGCTCACCGGCAGTCCCGGTTGGAAAGACACGCTTCTGCTTATCGTCTACGACGAACATGGGGGAATCTTTGACCATGTCCCTCCGCCAAAGGTCGCGCCCAGCGCTGCCAATGCAAACCTTCCCGATGTGAATCATTCGACAAACCCGCCCTTCGATTTCCGTCGACTCGGGGTGCGCGTGCCGGCAGTTTTTGTTTCACCGCGGATCTCTGCCAACCGGGTTATCAATAATCAGAACTTCGAGCACTCGTCGATTGTGGCTACAGTGCGCAAACTATTCTGCACGAATAAGACTCCCTTCAACTGGCGCGAAGCACAGGCACCAACTTTTGATGGAATTCTGGACCTCAACGTGGCCCGGCCGGATATTCAATTGCCTCCGGCTTTTGTTTCGGCGGCGCCGTCAGCCGCGGACATGCAGACAGCCCATGACTTCATCGCGGCCGGCGGTGTGAGCGGGGCGGCTGCGGGCGGCGGCGCACAACCCACTGTCATTCAAGCGACAGCGTTGCCCAAGCAACCTCCCAAGGTGCGCAAGCCGACGGATCTCATGATGCTCATGGCGGGTGCAATGGAATATTCCATGAGCAAGTTGGGGATTAAGCCTCCGACCAGCCTGGAGCAGGTTTACACCGCCCAGGACGCCGTCAACTACCTCAACAATGCCGCGGAGCTTTTGCAGCTAAGGTGACACGACATGCCATGCCGTTTCCAACGGATCCACATACGCTCATTCGCGCTCACCCTTGCCGGACTGTGGCTTCTCCTTCCGAACACAGTGTCCGCGCAGACCATGAAATACTCCTGCCCCAACTTCTTCGCGGATATCCATCAGAGTCTCGATTGCATCGAGGCTTTATTTTCGGAGACTCCGGCCCATTTGACGTTTTCCAGCATCCCACCGGGTAACGGCATGGCCTTGGGCGGGGTGCTGGAAGACAAAATTCACTATGTCTCGCCCTTTGCTCCAAGGCCGGACCCGGATCTTCGCGCTGGTTCTTTTCAGTTGGAGCCTGATTTTGAGGCCGGCTACAAGTCTCTGGTTCATCCGTATGTCACCGTCTCCGGCTCTACGAACGGCTCATGGTTTGCTTCCGGCGGTCTAGATTGGCTGCCTCCGATGCATTATGGTGCTGGCCGCAGATTTGTTGGGCCTGTCAGACCGAACGGCTCCCGCGCCACCAAATCTTGTCATCGCCTGGGTCCTCTCTGCACGCAAAGCGTATTCGGACTCGGCTTCGCCGGAACGCATCGGAGTGTCCAGACGGTTTCTTTCTATGGCCTCGGCCCTGGTTCACCAAACATCAAGTACACCTACCCCTTCAACGAAACCTACGGCGGTTTTACGGCAAGTATGCCGGTCTTCGATTGGCTTACTTTTTCAGGCCAAATCGAAAATCGGCAGCCAGAGCTGCCTGTGGCCAACAGCGCCTTCAATACGAATTTTACTGAAGCGACCGCCCCGGGCATCGCCTCGCAGCCAGACTTCATGCACTACAAAATAGCCGTCAAGACTCTTTTCAGGGTGCTCTCCGAACCTGTCTCTCCAGACGCTGATCCGACCAAGGAGACTCCTCCTCTCATGAAACGACGTTTAGTATTCGGCTTTCTGAATGAAGCCCAATACCACTGGTATTCCGATCTCTCTACAGGCCACTATTCCTTCCAGCAATTTGTTTTTAGCGGCGACGAATCCATCCAGCTTGGCAGCATCATCGAGGAATATGTCCCTGGCACGAGGCGATCAACATTTCCGTTCTTGAAGCGCGCTTTTTACGACTTCATCGCGCATTCCTGCGGCGTCGTGGACAGACACGAAAAATCATCTCCTGGTGTGGATCCGGTCACCGGGAAAACGCTTCCGGGTGAGAACACCCGAACCAGCAACGACCTGCGGGTCACTTCACCCTGCGATTTCGGGAAGCTCGATCTGAAAACGCATCTGGCTTTGTCCCACGCCTCGGATGGAAGCGTCATTCCGTTCTATATGCAGCCGACGATCGGAGGTTCGGATATCGACTCTCTCACGAGTCTGCGTGGCTTTGCGGACTACCGCTTCCGAGCGCCTGACGCTACGTTTCTTCAGCTTGAATACAGTGTCCCCATATGGGGACCTCTCGGAGGCCTGCTCTTCTACGATGCGGGAAACGTGGGTCAGACTCTATCCGGACTCTCGTTTGCTCACCTCCGCCAAGACGCTGGGGCTGGAGCGACTGTTCGCTTTGGAGGTTCAGTGGTTGCCCAGGCTTACCTCGCCATGGGAGCAGGCCACGGAGTTCATCTCGGCTATAACTTGGTCAAATTTTTCTAGGGCAAGGCAAGTGGAGGAGGTCCGATGCAGAGAATGTGTGTTCGCGCGTTTGTGTTGGTCAATTGCTGGGTTTGGGCGCTGCCGTTTGCCGCGGCGCAGGGCACAAAATCTTGTGACGCTGTACCTGTCGATAAAACCGTTTGCTCTTACACGGGGTTGAATGGAAACTGCACGATTACCATCGATCGGATGAATCCGATCACACCTCCCACCGTGTATGCGAAGCCGGATGCGAAGATCAAGGTCGTGGTGATCAACCCTTCGCCATATGAGAAGTTGTATTTGGATTGGAAGTCGACTACGGCAGCAGTGCCTCCCGATAGTTTCGCGACGGTTTTTTCTGCCCTCACCGGCACTTTGGGAAAGTTTACTGCCGTGGAGACCCATGGGCAAGTTGCGCTCCTGAGAGGGGCTGCCGAAATCAGCCAGGACCAGCAGAAGCTCCTTAAGGAAATTCAAGGTCCACTCATCACAGCAAAGCCGGCCCTCGAGCTGATCAAAAAAGTGTTGGAGCCTCCGCCTCTTGGTGTTTGCTCGACAGACCCTGACACGGTGAAGGCGTGGCTGGATCCAGACGGGTGGAAGAATGATGTGAAATCTACACTGCAAAAGGCCATCGGAGAGGCCGCTCAGAGCGAGGCAGTCCACAGCTCCGCCGATCTACAGCTTGTAGTGACTGCTCTGGGAAAGGAGATCCAGACATTAGTCAGTGCGAGCGCATCGGATCTTGTTGTTTTGAATCTAAATCAGCTAACGATTGTGGATGCTATGAGTCAGAGAAAGGATTTGGGGGCGCGCTTAGCGGCACTGCTGAGTGCTGTTGATCTCATTCCCAGTCCGGCCGCGGGTCTGAAACCCGTTCCGGAGATTGTCGAGTTTCCATCAAAGGACAAGACGTACCAGAGTCAAGTATGGGTGCTGAACTACGCCAACAAGTTAGCGCCGGTGGTGAAGAAGGTGTCAGCGCAAAGCTCATCCTCGGACGCTGGTTCGCTTGGCAGTCTGGCTGACACGCCAACGAAGCAGGCCTTGGTGACATTGACGGTGCAGTTTCAGTCGCCGCCGCGGGTGGAAGTGTCCACCGGGCTGATGGTTCCGCTGACCCCGTACCACAGCTATTCCACAGCAGCGGTGGCAACGAACGGGACAATAACAGGCAACGTGGTGCAAGAGACTCGGACTTATACGGTCGTGCCAATGGTTTCTGTCAACGTTTTGGTAAAGGATTTTATTGCTAAGCAACAAAGAGCCGCATGGTTTGGCTCCGTGGCTGTGGGATACAACCCGGCGACGAGTTCGGTGGAGTTCGGCGTTGGACCTTCTTTTTCCTGGCGGTCGATCGTGTTTAGCGGCTTTGTGGATATCGGGCGCGATACACAGCTTGCCGGTGGTTTCACGGTAGGGCAGATGTTCCCTGCAGGCAATCCACCGAAGCCTTTGACCACCACGGTGTGGAGCGTGAAACCGGCAGCCGTGCTCAGCATCAGAATCCCACTGGGAGGGGCAAGCAAGTAGGGAAGACCGGCCAGCGGGTTGATCTGGGTACTTATATTAAGGATGGGGAAGTGCGGCTTGGCTTCCGTTGATCCAATAGTGGCAGCCGCTTGCTGTGAGAGCAGCAGGCTGTCGCTTACGCAATCGGCCAAGTCTTGAAACTCGGAATCCTGGTAGTAATTCGCCAGAATCACGGCATTAATTTCGCGTTTCAGCCGCACAATCTCTTGTTCAAGGTCGATACAGGAAAGGGAATTTAATCTTCCGATTTGAGGCGGCGCAATCATTGTTCCATGGTGTTGCTACCTTCAGAAGATTTAAGTCCATGATATGGATCGAGGACCGCTTGCTTCAATTTTCTTAGAGCAATGCTGGGATAAATGGATTTGAATTGTATACGTGCAACTTTATTGCTAGCCCTGAAAGCCAAGGTGCCGTGGATCATGAAAAGCCTGCAAGAGAACGGGACAGTGAGAATCAAGTGTAATGAGGTATTGTTGCCAGACAGACCATGAACACCATGTCTCTGTTTAGCGCCATTGATTTCCTGGGCGTGATTGCAGGCGCTTTTGGCGGAACACTCGCTGCTCGCCGCATCCCAACGTATCTCTTCGATGTGGGAGTCTTGGGATTAGGTTTGGTTTCGGCTCTCGGCGGCCGGATCACGCGCGATATCTTGATTCAGCGCGGTCCACCGCTGGCGCTTGTGGACATACGCTATCTATACGCCGGATTGCCCGGCGCCATCCTGGGTTTGATTATAGGGAAGAGGGTTGGTTCCTTGCTGAACGTGTGCTCGTCATCGTCGACGCTGCCGCGCTCGCGCTGTTTGCCGTCGCTGGTGCAACGGGGGCGCTAGACTTGAGTCTAGTTGTCTTGCCCGCTCTGTTGCTTGGTTGTGTGACGGCTGTGGGCGGAGGTTCGCTTCGCGACGTGTTGAGTGGACGGACGCCCCGCGTATTTGAGCGGGGCGAACTCTACGCAATCGTTGCCTTCGTGGCTGCTGCGACATTCTTGGCGTGCAATGCCGGCGGGGTTTTCACGCACGGTGGCCACGGGTGTAGGCCTCGGGATGGGATTCGTCTTTCGCCCGGTGTCCCTGCGTTTAGGGTGGAAAACGGTGGCAATTCGCTGATTGGGATCGCAGCGTTGTTGTCGGAACCGCAGTTTATGATGCGCGGTCAAAAAGGTCTGGATTTAAGTCAGGAGGTTGGCCTTGCGTTGCGTGTCAATGGAGGGCGATGCAGCGAATTACAAATTTGGGAGCGCGCGTTCTGGAACGCTTGGGTAAATTGCGACCGGGCATTGCGTGAGCCGTCTAGTAGAACAATTTCCGGCTACCCGTGATCCACGCGGAATCGATCGGAAGCGGTATCGGAGCAACTTCCCATATCGGACACGGCGAAGACAAGGTTCTTGCCGGGTTATTTGCCCTGCTAAATTGACCCGATTCGGGCCAGCCAGGGGCATTATCCAAGCTCCGTTCAACAAATAAGGCTCCGCACTGAGATTGCGGAGCGCGTATCCATCGGACGGAATTCTCAGATTCCGTCGCGCCGAAGAGACCTAATCTTTACACGGGCCACTAGCCTATTCGCTGCAACGTTTGCGCCTGAAGAATCACTATGAAGACGGGGCAGAAACGCCTTTGTGACTCACCGGGGAATTGAATTTTAATGGCGTTCACTGGGGGAATGTCGGCTGACTTCGTGAATCAACGTGAAGTTGAAGGGAGGTATTTTATGTCAATCAATAGTTCTTACCGGCCACGCATGACGATGCCCATGGGTGCACTGCTCCGGGTCGCATGCTTCATCGCACTTGGCTCGCCCGCAGCTGCACAGACGCCGTCGATTCAATTCACAGTCGAGGTTCCTTCGGCGCCGAAGGAAATGCAAATCTACAAACTTTCCGCGGCGCGTGCCCCGTTGGAATTTCTCAACGAGAAACTCAGCGCCGCCAAACTGCCAACCCTGAAGCTCGAACAGAAAAATTATGTCGTACGCGGCACTACCGGTCAGAGCGATCTTGATAAGGTGAGGGCTTTTGCCGACCAAGTGAGCGGAGACACCCATTTTATTCCGAACCTCTCCGATCTCGTGCGCGACACGGCGCCGCGCGAGCGAATTTCCGAGGAGAAGTTGCGAGATCTCGCGCGCAGGGCGCTGATGGATGTCCGTTTTATTCCGCGGGACGTGACCGAAGAGCGCATCGGCGACGCCATCACAGTCATGGGGAATGCCACAACGCACGTGCCTTCAGGAGGCGCCCCGAGGCGCATGGAGCCCAGGGTGGTGATGACCATCGTTCCGGCGGTTCGCTACGCCGGTGGGTTCCGGGTCTATGGTCGTGGCTCGCACGCGGCCGTCTCGCTGGCCAATGACGGATTAACCGTCGGTGCCTTGCGGCGTTGGCGCACAGCCTCGCTCGGAGAGCGCATTGAGACCGGCATCACCGCCGAACAGGTGCGCGCCAATATCCAGCGCCAGCTTGGCCCTCAGGTCAAGCGGGACGGTGCCCGCGCCACGGTCGATAAGATCGAGGTGGCGTACTACGATGGCAACACCAACAACCTGCAACCGGTCTATTATTTCGAGGCCACGGTCCAGTCCCCCAACAAGCAAATCTCGAACATCAAGGTTGCGGGTTACGTTCCCATCGGCAAGCCGCTCGAGCCTATTCCTGACCTCGCCGCCGCGCCCACCGGAGAGCGACCGGGCGTCACAAAATCTGGGCAGCCTCAGGCTTCGCTCAACACCGCGCCAACTCCCGGAGACATTACGCTTGGCGAATTCGCGAACCAGGACTGGCCCACCAGCAGCGCCTACCTCGACATGGCCAACAATTTCTTCTCCGGCCTTGCCTCGGGCTCGCAGCCCGTCTCGCGCACCCTTTGGTGGACCGCCTATCCGTGGCAAGTGGTAGGCCCCCAGTCGAAGAACTGGCTGAATGCTGTGAACGTCGCCTACACCGAACCGCACGGCGACTGGCTCATCAATTCGACGCTCTCAAACTGCTGTGAAATCTGGAACGTCCCCAACATTGGTACGGGCGGCAACCCGGGCTATGGCGCCGCAGCAGGGGGCGTGCTCGCCACGTGGGTCATCATGTCCTGCGAGGTCATTCCCTCGGCATACGATCGTCAGAACGAAATCGGGGGGACTGGCAATCCCGGCACCGCCTTCGACGCCTGGTGGCCCGTCTTTCAGGGCCTGCACAATGTGATTGGGTTCCGCACAATCATGTTCTACCCGGATGACGCCCTGAATTACGGGTTCGGCTCGGACGCGGCTCAGGGTGGAGACGTCAATGCTGCGTGGTTCGACGAGGTCGCTGCGATCGACGGGAACGATGGTACCTACGCGAGCCAGCACCTGATCGGCAATCCGGTGGTCCACTATGACCGCGCATCGACGATGGTCGACGCGCGTGACCTCGGGCAGTCTATCTTTAGCGTCGGCGCCCAGACCGCTTCAACCACGCTGTGGAACTTCTGGATGGGCGACTAAGACGTTGAATAATAGCTGTGTGCCTAAATGCAAACCAGGCAGTCGTCCTTTTCGCGGTTGCTCCGATTGTACGGCTGCGATAATCGTTGTGTGACTACCGCGGTGACTAAGATGTTCTCCGCGTCCTTCGGCTCGCGCTTTGTCCCAAACGTAAAATAGACCTCGGTTCTCAAGTTGTTGATCACAATTAACCCTTCCTGCTAATGTCTCTCGTAGCTTCATCAACTCTCCCCTTGGGCCTAATCGGTAAATAAAGGAGTCCCCACCGTGAAACATGTTCTGCGACTATTTATCCTCTCCATTCTGTGGGTTACTGGTGCGACGGCTCAGACTGCAGTCGTCAACCGCAATGTGAACTTACGCTCAGATTCATCGACCGCAAGTGACATCATCGAGACCCTCAAACCTGGAGACCAGCTTCAATTAGTCTCAGCGAGCAAAACCAACGGCTTCTACCACATAACAGCCGCGGATGGTAAGGACGGGTGGGTTTGGGCGAAGAACGTAAAAATTCTTGGAGTGACTCCCACGCCTACAACCGCGCCAGCACCAGCGGCTGATCTCTTTTCACAATTGATGAGCGCAAGAAAGACGGCCGTGGGACAGCCTCTTATTCTGAATGGCAGTCAGGTCTGCGGACCAACTGGTGATGCCACAAATCAAACGGCGATCTCTCTCAACAACAACAAAAACCGGACCGATGTTCCGGGGGACTCTGATTATGTTGACATCGGCTGGAGTGATTTGGCGAACCTCCCATCTGACCGCCTGAACGATTTCGTCTCCGCACCTGTCAGAGTGGTTGGATTTCTATCTCACAAGATCAATGTCGAAAACTCAGGTAACGGTGAGTCCACGAACTGTCATTTCACCGCCGACAACGAGGTCGATTGGCATATCTATCTTACCAGCTCCGCAGCACAGCAAATCAGCATGGCAATTATTTTTGAGACCACGCCGCGAACACGGCCACAGCACAAGTGGACGACGAGCATGCTGAGCGCGCTCGTAAATTCGCAGAACCAGGTTCGAATCAGTGGTTGGCTGATGTATGACTCAGAGCATATCGATGTAATTGGCAAACAGAGGGCCACTGTATGGGAAGTTCATCCGATTACAAAGATTGAGATTCAATCTAACGGAGCATGGGTAGACATTGAAAACCAGCCGTGATGATCATCCCGGTTGGACTTCTAGAGACTACCAAGCCGCTACCCCCCGCGACGGTGAGCCTTTTCCAAACACTCTGGGAACAGCAGTAAAATCCCGTTCGAGTCGCAGATTAATTTGGTGGGATATCAAACTCGTGGATGACTCCCTTTCTTGGTAGGCCATACGTGCCTTCGGCCTTGCGGACTGGCTAAGGGAGCGCGAGCGAGTGCTGTATGCCTTTCTCCCATTCTTTGAGCATTCCGACTCCAATCGTTCCGAATTCCGGGTGGTCCTTGATATAGGACTGGATCTCGCGTGATGTCTGGCAAAGTGCATCCGAAATGCGTTGCAAGATCTGCCGGATTTGGGCAGGGGTGCCGCGCATGCGAGTCTCGCCTAATTTCTGCAACGCTTTTGCTGCTGGCCACGCGGTGGTGCCGTTCAAACTGAGAGCCATCGCGTCCTTTTGAAGGTACACGGTGGTGGTCACGAGATCGTAGACAGGGGCGAGGGGTGATTCTTCAAGGACATCGTCGTACGTCACACCAAAGTTTTTTAGATGCGCATCGCCATTGCGGATCGCACAATTCAAAGCAATCAGGGTAAACAGTTTTTCCAGATCTTTGAGCAGTTCGGGTGAGCGGGCGAATTGCTCGAACCGTTTCAGGACAGACGATTCATAGCTGCCTCGGTATTTTTGATCGGACGTCCTTCCATTGAGCACGCAAAAATCCTCGAATCCGCGGTATGTGCCGTCCGGACGGAGATCGAACCGGTCAACCACCAAGGCCATTGCGTTTTCAGCGAGCCGATATTGCGGCACATCCAGGCCGCAGCGTTTGGCGGCGTTGAGGCAGAAATATTCGTTCGCGGCGAGTTGCGGATACTCTTTGGGGTCCCAAAACTTTACGATATGCGTGGCACCCCGGTAGCTTTGGGACAGACGACCTTCGGCGGGGAGCGGCGGGTCGAGTGCACTTTCATCGCGCACAAGAATTTTGGGCTGGACACCGCTGATGCCTGAGAACGTAGCAAATTTTTCAACGAGGTAGCGGAATAGCTCCTCGCCTCGCGCGCTGTGTAGAATCTCTTCGACCGATTGGAAGGGAACGGCTTGGTCGAGTTGTTCGTTCTGACCGGTATACCTGATACGGCCGACTTGAGAGCGGCCGACAATAGTCAACAGATCGAGTTCATCGAATGTACCGGTGGCCTTGGCAAAGGTGAGGCGGAGACGTTCCCGGAGTGCACCTTCGGGCAGATTCATGTCGAAGATAGGCGCAAGTCCGAAAGGCGCGTTCCAGGACGCGAGACGCACCGGCATCGTGACGGACACCGCGCGCTGCGGAGGGGTGTTCGGTAGATAGGCGAAGGCGCTGCCGCGCTCGCCGAAGCGGTCGAGCAGGCCTGCCGGCTCAGCGTCCGTCCAAGCTTTAAGCATCGTGATCCTCGGCGCGGAGCTGTTCCAAAGTCGGTCTTCTCTGATTTTCTTCTTGTAAGACTAGGTCGAGACCAATCGCCGTTAGAATTCTTGTGAGTCTTGAAAACCCGAGCTCACTCGCGCGGCCATTCTCTAAAGCTTCGAGCGTGGCTCTGCTTATTCCCGCCTTCTTGGCAAGATCCTTCTGGCTAAGGTTAAGGGCTTTGCGTGTGGAGACGATGCGGGAGCCGATCTCTATTAATGATAACATATCGACGCCCAATATATAAGGCAAAACATAGGAAGTCAACATAAATGCCTAGTATAATGAGCAAGTTATGCCCAATATATAAGGCAAACTGGCGAGAATATATAGAATACCTAGTAAAGTAGGCAACACAAGGAATGTGCTAAAGGGGACCTCATCCGAACTAACTGAGCGATTAAGTCAGTCAATCCGAGAATCGGCGAAGTCAAAGGGACGCTTACCTTGATATCCATGGGCAGGGGGTAGGCAAACAACACAGATGTGACTCCCAACCCGGTTCCGTCAGTCGGGACTGGATTTAGTCTCGCTGACCTTGGTATCGGAAACCCGAACCCCAGCCGAAAGCATCCTTTCCCCTGAAGAATGTTTGCCCTTACGGTTAGTCGATTCGCGGCAGGAAGGACATTACTGCAGCGTGGATTCACACTACCAAGCTGACGGAAGAAAAAAAGATGGCATTTTCTGTACCGGGCATACGCGCGGCAACTCTACCCTCGAAGTTGGTCATAGCTGCGTTCTGGGAATCTCCCAACGCGGAGACGCGCAAATCCCCAACTAAGGCCTGCGCACGCGCCATGCGTGTGCAGGCATAGCCAATGTGGTACCGCGGACGAGCTTCACGAATCGCCTCTTTAGGCTTGCGCTTCAGCGAATAGAGAGTAATGCGTGTCTCCGTAAGCTGCCCCAGCTACGCGACTCGCAGTGTCAATACGCAGGGCTTCGTGCCGACTCTTCATATACTCGCTTCTCTCCACCTTGAGAAATCCTGCCGAGAGCAACAAGTGTCTTAGAGTTTCGTAGTCATAGCCGAATTTGTGTCCCTCTGAACCGAACCACGACCCAGCACCCGCATAAGGTAGAATTTGTTCCAGCCTGGTTGCATATTCCGGCCACCATGTCCAAGTCCTCCTTCGATTCGTGAAAAATCCAGCGTCATTCTCTACATAAGCGCGAAGGCACTTTTCGATATCTGGCACAATTACTCTGAGTACGCCTCCTGGTTGGAGAACTCGTTTAATATCCTTAAGCAATCGCAAAGCTTCTTTAGGGTAGTAAAAGTGCTCGAGAGCATGCGAAAGAAAAGCAAAGGCCACGCAGCCATCGCGAAAAGGGAGTCCCCAACGTACATCCATTGCTAGTTGTGCAGGGTGACGATCAATATTTATCCATGATTCCAAGACATGATCACCGCAACCGATGTGTAGTTTTAGTCCTGCGCTTTCGTTATCGACCCCAAGCTTTCGAAATTGGGCTCTGAGGTAGGCTCGTCGCTCAGCATACAAATCAGAGGCTAAACCTTGAATAGTCTTCAGAATCATTTCTAACCGTTCCGGGATCCCCATTCCCTCCTGATTTACAATTTCTTGCGCATACGGTCCAAACGCCGCGAGGTCGCCGCCGACTATTTCAAGCAGTCTCGCCATCGATTCTAGGTAGGTCACAGGTAGTTCTTGGTCCCGGACGGCATCAGTGCGCTGTTTTTGGGTGGAGGCTGGTACCAGCGCGCCAATTTCTTGGAGGGCGCCATCGATGCGCCGGAGGCCCTCAAACGAGCTTGGGCGATGAAAGACTTTCGCCTGGGTAAGCGAATATAGGTATAGAAGGACCTCGGGGGACCTGAATTGTAGAGATTTTCGACCAACATGAAGCGACATCTTTCCCTGTTTGAACCGCACCGTCATTTCGGGAGAAAGCGTTGAATAAGTATCATCAAGTTTGGTCATGCTCTTCCTTGTAGCCATGGTTGGGCCCCTTCCTTCGCGCTTACGGCTCGTCTTCAGCTACAGCCACGACGCACGGTGCTCCTCGCTAAATACGATACGTGCTTAGATCCCTAGAAAGCTCGGACAAGATACTTACGTCATTGCCCACGAGGCCATTTCCGGCGGGTCAGCTAAAAATTAGCTGACGAATGTGACCTTGGACGTAGGATTTTTAGCTGTTTTGTTCGTAGCGACGCAAGCCTAATTTTCCAATGTCGGGGCAGTGTGTTTGCCACTTTGGAGTTGAAGAATTTCTAATACACAAGTCAGCAGGAATTTTACCGGTATGGTCTATGGTTCTGATCATCAGCTTCCAGACTCGACGTTTCCGTTCTACCATTAGTCCTCCCAACTTTCGGCTTGCATTCAGCGTCTGGTCATCCAGCACGACCCTGAGAGCTGTCAAAAGCGTGCCGGGGTTCCGAATCCTAGAATGGAGGATATGATTGGGATCGCACAGACGCGAGGGGCAACTAACCAGCCCTTAGTGCCAATTGCAGACGACCGCGGCCAGCGGCCAAGGTCCGTCATTTTGAAATCCATCGAAGGAGGTCCGGAAGCGGTGTTTTTTCTGAGCGATTACAGACTTCGAAACATTGGGCCGTACGACTCGGCTCTCCTTCTAGATTGGCACAATTCTGAGCATGTCCGCGCGGCTTCCTTTCATGATTGCTCCATGACATCACAGAGTCATCAGCAATGGCTTGATTCGATAGCAAACGATCCGCGTTCGACCCGCCTCGTCTTAGAAAGCCACGGACACCCGCTCGGCCTACTCACTTTTACAAATATGGAGCGGAGAGATAGCACTGTGCACTGGGGATTCTATCTTGGAGACCCAACTCTTCCAAAAGGAACTGGAAGTGTTCTGACTTACTGTGGTCTTGAGTACGCGTTTGGCGAACTTAGAACTCGCAAAATCATCGCGGAGGTCTTAGCTTCGAATCTTAGAAGTATCAAACTCCACGAGAAACTGGGGTTTATTTGTGAAGGGCATTTCCGAGAGCAGGTCTTCAAGAATGGTGAATATCATGACGTTCTACGATTTGCTTTGTTTGCCTGCGATTGGCGAGGGAGGTTCCGCTCTGCTCTTGGGCAGACTCTGTTCTTCGATTACGCTAGCAAATGCGTAAGTGGCCCGGATATTACTGATGCTAAGCGTTAATGGGCTAGATCGACCTGTCGCCCTCGACAGCCTCACGCAATAGTGCCCCCATACGCGAAGCTTTGATCCCTCCGATCTGCTATGCGTATTGCTTGCCCAACACAGACTTCACACCGTGTATTCAGAGGAGTACGATGGTGCGTGAACCAACAAATTGCCTCGACGGAAAAAGCGTGAGAAATCGCATTCTCTTAAACACCCTAAAACATGTGATCGGTCGAGCGTCGACTCGACGCTTGCTCGAACTTCATCTCACGCGGTATTTCACTACTGTAGAGCTCGACGATGGTAGCGTGGGCGCCTGTATGAGCTACTATCGCCTCCCCGACGCGGTGTTGAGTGTTGCCCAGGATAGCCTAGAAACGCAGTGCAAGAAAAACTTGTCTGTCGTTGAGCACTTTAATGCCTTAGTCGGGATCATCTGTGACTTTGTTCGCGATGGAGTCCAGCAGCACTACATTGCATATTCTCTTGCCGCCTCCGTAGCGAGTGCTCTGTCGGTTTCCGCAATTCACTGCGGAGGGGACAAGGACTTCCACGTTTTGACTCAACCCCCTTTTGGCTGGGCGGACGACGCAGAGTCAGGTTTGGTAGTGGGTTTCGGAGGCCTACTCGATAGCTTACTAGCCGAACCGCGGATCAAGGCTGTACATACGATCGATCTGTCATATGAGCAGGGACGGGATCGCTTTGAGTTTGGGTTGGCTCGGCTCAGACAGCGATTTCCTACTAAAAAGATATCCATCTCCGTGCAAATGGAGCACGACACGGATGTTCGACAGTTTGATTTTATTTCAATAACTGGATCGACTTTGTGCAATGGGACCCTGGAGTATTTCTTGGATAATGCGAGGAGTGACGCAATTATAGTCCTACAAGGTCAAAGCGCCAGTATGCACCCGAAGATTTTCTTTGATTCGGGAATCAACTGGGTTGCGACGACTCTGAAGCCAAGAATCCTCACCGAAATGGCGCGAGGCGACCATAGCGGAGAGAAGCTGCGCACTCTTCTGGATGGGGGTTTGCCGCAGATCTTTTTGACTCCAAACGAACGCTAGTATACTCCGATTTGCTACGGAGCTACAGAACCGCCGCCCCGCGGCGCATATGCCGAGAGTCCCTAATCGTCTTGAGTCAATGTTATCTCAACGACTCTATTCGGAAACGAAGGTTGTGGTTTGACTCGCTTTCCGGAATCCATTTTTGAGAATTTGGCCAATAACCAATAGAAGTGCCCACCGAGTTGTTGGACTGACGATTTTTGCAGAGCTTCTTCGAGCGACCATTTTTTGGTATCCGGCATCCTCGTTCTCATCGCGACTCCGGGAAAATAACTTCGCGCGAAATCCACATCAAACTGGCGCCTTTCTCGAAAGATCCATGTTTGGACGGGGAGAAGGCGAAAGCCGGAGACAGGCATCGCCGCAAACAGTCCGGAGTACCATTTTGCATGCCTCGCGCATTCCTCAAGGATTGACGAGTGGCTATAAGCACCGAATCCAAGGGCTTTACGGAGAGGGTGGCGCTCCGAGAGCAGAGGTTTGGATTCGATCGCGAAGAATATTCCTTTCGACCTGAGAATATGGCAGATGCCTCGTGCCGCCCACGCCGGATCTAGCCAATGGAAGCTTTGGCAAGCAACGACCACATCATACGATGCTTCATTAAAAAGGAGTTTGTTGCCGTCGCCATTGATGAATCTTATTCGATGACCCTTGGCCAGTCGCCGAGCTATTTCCAGGAACGGTTTGCTTGTATCGATACTCGTAATCTTCGCGGAAGAGTTTCGCGAGATCTGAAGTGCTAGTGATCCGGCGCCTGATCCAATATCGAAGAGTGTAGTCCCGGGAACAGAAAGCGAATCTTTCACTATTGTATTGCATATCTTCAATGGTATAGGTCGCGATCGCGCATAAGACTCAACCACGCTGGGCGTATAGATAGAAGAAGCCGAGTAAGGAAGTTCCGTGAGGACGCCGAGCTTGATCATACGAGCAAGCAAACGGCATAACTCTTTCGATCCTGGGGCTCGTCCTCTGCCGATGGTACGGAATCTGCGAAGCACCTGACCGACAGTGACAGGGCGATCGTAAGGAAAGCACGAAAGGAGAACTCGTATTGGTTCGGAGATCCGAAACCACCGATGAGGAGCACAGAATTCGAAGACTATAGGCTTGTTGTTGAACGATGACACTATGGCATGTCGGCTGGAGAACGAAAGTTTCTTGGTCGAAGGAAAGCTCGCCATTCTTCGATTATTGTCTGTTTAATCTTAGAAGCGGTAGTCTATATTGTCGAGTCTTGTGAAACAAAATGAGCTGACACCTGAAGAGACGACCCTATCTAACGTTTCTGCTGATACGAATTCCACGTTTCCGGAGTTGCGAAGCGGCCTCCAACAAATCTGGCCATGAATAGAACAGAGCCCCTGCCTCAGCAACTAGCCGTTTTGTTTCCTCCTTGGCCAGCTCAATTGGGAACATCTGTTTGAGCTCGGCTGGCACGCAAGCATCCTGCTGTACAGTTCCCGAAAGAATCTGGTCGGCCCTTTCGCAGAGATCGATTCGCCAATAACCCGGGCAACGAGAGTCTCTTACCGAGGATTCGAGCTGACGAAGGTGCTTTTGCAATTGCCTAGTGTGCGCGCCGGATACGAGTAGCCAAAAGTCCGGGTGGCTTAGCTTCGAGATTGCAGTCAATTCCATGCCGAAATAGCGAAGCAATTCTCGGCTCCCCCGTCTTCTGGTACTAGACAGAGACAGGAGTAGAGAGATTATTAGCTCGGAGATTCTGAATTCCGGAATCATTTTATAAGCGCGCTGAGTTGGCGGGTTGTGAAAGACAGCTACAGGAATATGGCCCATAAGCAGAGTCGGCTTCATGAGGCTGACTAGCGCTCCGAAAACTCCGTCTTCATTCCGGCCAATCGGAAAGAACGGGGGAATAGTGTCACTGTTATCGATACCAATGCTCGTACCCATGCAAAAGCGTGAAAACATTGCGGTGAAGGTGGGAACAAGTCCGAGAATTTCCCGACTTCGAAACGCGGTTCGGTACGAGCGTTCGTCCCGGGCAAGGCGCTCTCGTGTCGAACCTGCCGCGCTTAAAAATGATATTGGGCTACACATACCTGAATCACCGGCAATGCCCGGCATTGTTCCAACTATTTTGCCCGTTAGAGTCTCCAGAGCGCGAATCATATCCACACATGCATCACGAACATTAATACCGTGCCACGGCCCGTTAGCAATCAGCTCAGAAATCTTTCTTCCCAGTAAGCGCTCGTGCTGACCTAAGATGTCGCACCCTCCGTTATCCGGCTGCACCTCATGAAGCAATTGTCCGCGGTCCTCAAAAAACCATGTTTCTCGAGGATTTCCACCGGACGAAAACGTCAGATGATTGTTAGGGTTAGGGCGGGAAACAAATCGACATTCAGTATCATCATCTGCAACTAGTATCATTTCATCGATTGTGTCTAGAAGGGCTGCGTTTCGATTCGCTCCGATTGAACATAGACCATCCCGCCATTTTCCGAGAACAGCAAAGCGCGAGGTCTCAGGATCGACACCAATTCGAGTCAATTCTTCAACGTATTGTTCTTTCTCTCGTTGCCCGGCAAGTCGCAACCCTTGAATCGATGAAACTAGGTTTGCGTCGCATAGGCCCTCCTGGGGGGGGCGAGAGTCATCCATGACAACGATTTGCACACACCGTTCGTGCACGCGGAAATTATCGAAGTAAGAGAGCAGCGCGCGCTTCAGCGCGGAGCGGCGGTTGGCAGTGAGAATAACGACAGAAGTAATCTCATACTTGGGAATTGATAGATCTTCGATCGGGCCTAATAATTGCGATAACGGCACTAATAATCTGGCCCTAGCAAGCTCCGCAATCGTTTGTCTGATCGTGGTTTCATCTGCTCTCGCCCCGGCAATTGACAGGGCCTTGTTAACGAAGTCGTTTAGGGTTGTGGAGTTATGGCATAAGGCAAGTATACCTACAGCAAAAGGTGTCAACAAACTGGGCCGTTCCCCGTTCCGAGGAACGACAAGATGGCTTGCCGTGCTTACGGAGAAGCTGTCATAGGATACTGCGCAGTAACGCTCGTCGGCTTCAGCCACGGTAAAACTCTCACCTATTACATCTGCGTGATTCTACACCACGAGTATCATATACTCCCCACAAAGCTACTAGGTACGGGCGCAGGGATCTTCAAAGAGTGTAGGTCCCCAGCGAAGAGTTTTGTTTTATTAGCGTTGGTAATGTCTCAGACGATATTCTACAGTGATGTCAGTGTTCTCGTCGCTGCCCATCGAGGAACCTCCACTCTGGACGCTTGCCTGCGCCTTTTGGCCAACCAATCGTTTTCGGGCTCCTGGGAGGTCGTTCTTTGCGACGACGGGTCAAATGGAGACGTTCTCGATTTGGCGAATCCGATCTTTAAGAATGGCCCGATGGATTTTCGATATGTCTGGCAACCGCGCAATGGAGAACGCAGAAGTCATTCGCGTAACAATGGACTTCGCTGTGCCCGCGGAAGAATCGTTATCTTGCTGGACGGTGACATTGCCGTCGGCCCCGAGTTCGTTCGGAACCACGTTGATGCTCATCGCGATACATCGAATTCTAAGACGGCCGTGTATGGTACACGGAAATGGATCTTCGACAACCAACTGTCTGCATTTTCTTCGAGAGAAGAGATTGCCCGACAAGTAGCCGTTGGCGCAGGACCGGTAGTCAAGCTTTACTCCGATTTTGATTATCAGCAGCGATTCGCCAATACCCAATATGCGTGGCTAGGATGCTTCGGATGTAATTTAAGTTTTGTCAGAGAGGCGGAAGTGTTCTTTGATGAGCAATTCTTGGGATGGGGCTCAGAGGACCAAGAATTCGCATGTCGTCTCTACCTGCGACACGGGTATCAACTACTTTTTAGACCAATGATCTACGGCTTTCACTTCGAGCCCGGAGGTATTGATGATTTTTGTCCGGTTCGACCAAACACTCATCCTGACATTGTCCAGTACCTCCGAAACATGCTGCATTTTAGAGATTCGTATTCGGAATTGGATATGACCCTCGCCTGCGTTGGGGCCGCGTATTATGTTCTCAACACCGAAACGCAACTGTGGGAGAGACGTCATCGACCAATGTTCAATAGAAAATACATTCATCGGATGCTAGAAACCGCTGCCGCCGAGGCTAGGAAGTAAGAACTATTAGTAGCAGGAGCAGATCGAAAGAGGATCCCTGTGGCAACCGTTCTGATTTGGATGTCGCCCGAACCGGGCCACGTCTTTCCTACTATAAAGTTCGCTCGGGATCTGAAGCAAGCTGGCCACAGGGTTGTATATCAGCTTCCGCAATCACAACGCACGGATCTTGAGGAGTTAGGATTTGAAACGATCGGTTTTTTCGATGAAGCATCCCGAGATTGCCAGACCAATTTGTATGAACCGTCACACTCGGCGAAATGCTATTACGAAGCAATTTCCGCAAAACGCGCGCGCATCGACTCTGTGAGAGCCTTTCAGGCAGAACTCTCGAGAGCCGCTTTGGCAACCGACGCGAGGCTTTTGATCGTTGATGCCATATTTGATGAGATCCTCAGGCTGGAAATGCATAGAATTCTCCCTAAGTGCTGCCTGGTGGCGCGAGTCCGGATAAACTTGCCCTTCACCTCATTAGATTCAGATTTGATGTCTCACGTGAGAGGGCCGATGGTGTTTCTGTCGCCGAGACAGTTTGAACTTCCGCCACTGGCTTATGACGAGGCTTTTTACACTGAAGGTGGACCATTTGAGGGAAAGAACTTTCCAGATTTTTCATGGACGTCCATCGATCAAAATAAACCAATAATTTATTGTTCATTCGGTAGTCAAATCGAGCGATATCCAGATGCTGAAAGGAATTTGCGCGAAGTTCTTGCGGCAGGGGCGTTATCACGACAGTTCCAGTTTGTAGTGAATGCTGGGATTCTCGCGCCAAAACTTGTGCCGTTCGCGGTGGAAAACGTAGTCGTGTGTCCGCGCGTTCCACAGCCAGGGATTCTGAAACATGTCTCTGCAATGGTACTGCACGGAGGTTTCGGGACTATTAAAGACTGCATTTATAATCAGATCCCCATGTTAGTCATTGCGCAGAAATGGGATCAACCTATGAACGCGGTCAGAGTGCAGCATCACGGTATTGGACTTTCAATTGATCGCAGGAGCAGTACTCCCAAGGCCATCCTCGATGCGCTCCAACTGCTAACAGAAGACTCGCAGTTCAGCAGTAGTCTAGCCGCTATGCGAGAGGTTTTTCTGGACTGTGACCGGAGTAAGCCAACAGCCAATCTCCTACAACGGTTGATGGATGATCGGGTTCTATGTGGCGCACCATAGTGCGCCTATGGACTTAATTGGGCTTGCAACAAACATAGTTGGTATAAATAAAAGTACGCGATACTACTGGGTCGCTTAGACTACGCCCATATCGGGGGTAGCGCGAGCACGGTCGGGAGACCACCTGTTCATGCGCCCGGCTGAAGCAACGTGAATTCCTTAAAGAAGAGGAGAGCACCAAATATGGTCCCGGCACGAGGCATGCCGGCTGGACACGATTGAATAGAGGGACTCCATATGGATCTGGCAATTCTGGCGTTTAATTTGGGGCACGACGGTGCTGTTGTACACCTCAAGAATGGCTTTCTTCAATTCTCAATCGAGCGCGAAAAGAATTCGCACCCTCGCTTTTCGCACGTAAGCTCTGATTTGATTCTGGAAGGAATTAGGCTTGCGGGTGAAGTACCAGATGTATTCGCAATTGGTGGTTGGTCCGTGCGTCAACCAACAGGTGAGGAACTCTGTGCGGGGTACTTCGGAATTGATGAACAGCTGGCAACGACAAGTGTAGTGCAACTCTTTGGAAACAAAATCACTCTTTTTCACTCGACACATGAACGATCCCACATCTTCTGCTCCTATGGGCTCTCTTCTCTGGAGGAAGGCAGACCATGCTATGTCCTTGTTTGGGAAGGTGAACTCGGAGCCTTCTATGAGATAGACGAAAGCCTGAAAATAACACTTCTGGGTGTCCCGCTAAAAGATCCCGGCTACAAATATTCATTTGCATTCGACTTGGCCAACCCCAAATACGCAATTGGCAAATGGCGATTCGACTCAGCTGGAAAGTTGATGGCACTAGCTAGCTATTCAACCCACGGTCCTACTACGATTGGGGAACAACAGGCAATTGACCAAATTCTTGGAGAGGTGAGGCCGCCCCTGACAGAAAAGCGTTGTTTCCAGGGGTCACCTTATTTGGATTGCGGCGTAACGCACCCAGCCTTCACCGAATTTGCAGGAAAATTCTCCGACGCAATTTTTGAAGTCTTCCACAGTTTTGCGCGACAACATCTAAAGAAGAAGTACCCTCTCTTAATTGGTGGCGGCTGTGGGCTGAACTGCGAATGGAACAGCCGGTGGAGAGATTCCGGCCTTTTCCCAACTGTCTTCGTTCCACCTGTGCCGAACGACTCTGGCTCGGCCATCGGGACTGCAATCGAGGCTCAATACAGGTTGACAGGTAACCCAAAGGTCGAATGGGACGTATATCGGGGCCTTGGTTTTGTATGGGACCAGGAACCGGACGACTACCATACAAGAAATGTTGACTCCAAAGCACTTGCGGAGATGCTTGCTCTTGGAAAAATTGTTGCCTGGGTTCAGGGCCGATTCGAGATAGGCCCGCGTGCACTAGGGAATCGCTCCCTTCTGGCGGCTCCGTTCGATGGTGAAATGACTGCGCGCCTAAATCTGATAAAGAAGAGGGACGGCTACCGTCCTGTGGCGCCCGTCTGCCTCGAGGAGGATGCCTTTGAGTTGTTTGGAATGGCCGGTCCAAGTCCGCACATGTTGTACCTAGGTAAGACCCGCTCACCAAAGCTCCGAGCGGTTACCCACGTCGACGGTACCGCCCGTGTTCAGACCGTATCCAAGTTTCAAAACCCACAATTATACGATCTCTTACTCGCGTTCAAGCAACTCACAGGTTTTGGCGTGCTGTGTAACACGAGCCTGAACTTTCCAGGCCGCGGCTTTATCAATCGGAGCAGCGAACTGTTCAGATTTATACTGGAGAGGAAGATTGACGCCGCCGTGGTAGATGACAAGCTCTATGTTCCGAAGCAATAAGAGAAATCCCTTCTCTTTTTTTCTGCTTTGTTTGTCAGCTAATTGGAGGAAGTCGCGAGCGTCTGGCCCCCATCAAGACACTGGTCCGGAGCCATATTTCGAGAGCAGGCAACATATGCTTTTGAGCACTTGTCTTGGGACAGGAGAGTTATGACTGTGCCGATGAATGGTTTTCTCTTGAAACGTTCTTCTCCCGGCAGCAAAGGCTTGGTCTGTTTGCGGTTCGAAGGCAAGAGAGGTGAAACTTATCCTCGAGACCTTTTGCTCCATCTGAAGCGGCAGTGGTATTTTTTCTGGTTCAGTTCATGGAACCACACGCTTAGGGACATCCCATACGCCGACCTAATAGACATATTCGTGGGATGGGACGAACTTCTTCGAGAGATAAGAATGAAAAAGCGAACCGATTGCGTCCTTTTGCGAGGCGGTTGCGAGACGTTCGAGCGGCACGACTCACTTTTCTTTCCATTGGAAAAAACCGAACGCGACATAGATATTATCTATATCGCCCGTTTCATTAGATATAAGCGTTGCGACATAGCAATAAAATGCGTGCAGTACCTAGTGGAGCGAAACCCTAGCTGTCGGGCCTTGTTTCTTGAGTCTGTTGCTTCCGAACCCGACGTGCACGATTGGGTCCACAATGAAAGGGCACAGCTTGGCCTGGAACGTAACCTAACGATCTCTACTGTTCCAATAGCGGCTGTCAACTCCTACCTCAATAGGGCTCGCCTGAGCTTGTTTACGTCCGATGAAGAGGGAATATGTCGTGCCGTGCTGCAGTCGCTTTTAGCGGAGCGGCCGCTTCTCTGCTTTCGACACACTAAGGCACTCACTCGCCAGTTTTTTGATGATCGTTACTTTAACTACTACGATTACCAAACGGAACAGTCCGTCGGTGGTGCTGCTTACACTTTGCTTGCGCAGGCACCCGACTGCAATTCGGGCTCTCGCGAATATCTTCTCAGAGAACGCTCCTTGAAGTTTTACAATTTAGTCGAATGGCAGGCCAATATTTGTCGCGCCGCCGAGCCGCTCTATGCAAGAGACGGACAGGAACTGAACTGGGCCGACGTAGTACCGCCTAGGGACTTGACACTGGGGCAAGCCTGGATGGAATTTAAACTAGCACCGCAATAGCCAAAAGACAAATGTGCAATAATTCACCTCGGCCTTCCTGCATCGTGACCGAGTAGCCCAAGTCCAATGCTGAACGCTGTTTCAACGTGGAGGTTCCAAAGGGATCAGCAATCTTTAAACAAAATAGTTAGTTGTGTACAATCTTTTGATGCAACAGAATGCGGACACGCGCCAGGAAGCGTGGCGTGATCGCGCAACAACAGCGCGTGGGTTGACATGGCAAGATCGCCTAGGAGCATTTCGCAGCCTGGGACGCCTGTTTGTATTGTTGTGGCATACAAATCCTGCCCTTACGCTGGCCACTATTGCATTACGCATTTGCAGGGGCGGTTTGCCATTGCTCGCACTGTGGATCCCGAAATTGATTCTGGATGCGATTGTCTTCTATCTAGCTCATCGACCGACCAGCAATGTGAAAATCCTTTATTTGCTAGCCCTAGAATTGGGCGTCGCGGTGACGAATGATGTTATGACTCGGTTGAACACTCTGTGCGACAGCTTGCTGGCCGACCAGTTCACAAACCGTATCAGGCGAGATGTCATTCAACATGCTGCTACTCTCGATCTCGCAGCATTTGAGAATCCCTCGTTTTATGACAGCCTCGAGCGAGTCCGCAACCAGGGCGGCAGTCGAATGGAGGTGATTGCCGCGCTGCTCAACCTGGCACAGAATCTCGTCAGTCTGGCTGTACTATCTTTCGGCCTTGTCGTGTTTTCACCTTGGCTTCTGATCCTGCTTGCTGCCGGGCTTATTCCGCCCTTTCTTGGTGAGAGCCGTTTCACTACACTCACATATTCTTCTCTTTTCCGCTGGACTCCTTACCGACGACTACTTGAATATCTGTGTTATCTGGGAGCAAGCGGCGAGAATGCCAAAGAGATTAAGCTCTTCGGGCTGGGAAGTCACTTGGCCGAAGCTTACGAATCTGTTTCGAAGGAAATCTATGAAGACCACAAGTCTATAGCGGTAAAGCGCGCAAGTTTCGGGTCAGTCCTGAGCGTTTTATGTACGCTCAGCTACTACTCTGCATATTTAATGATTCTTCTCAAAACCCTTGCGGGGTTAATTTCAATTGGAACATTTGCATTTCTGACTGCTAGTTTTACCCGTTCGAGGTTCTACATAGAGCGAATCATGTCCGGCTTCGCGGAAATCTCAGATCAGGCTATCTACCTCAGAGATTTATTTTCATTTTTTAATACTCAGCCAATAATCCGTTCCGTCCCAAAAGCCCGACTCGTACCACGTCCCCCGCAGCTTGGCTTCGAGTTCAGGCACGTTAGTTTTACCTACCCAGGGTCCAATCACCCGACACTACATGACATAACCTTTCGTTTGGCCCCCCACGGGACGCTCGCACTGGTCGGTGAAAATGGTGCTGGCAAAACAACTTTAGTGAAGCTACTTCTTCGGCTATATGATCCTACCGAGGGCGAAATCCTACTCGACGGTATCAATTTAAAAGAGTATGACCTAGATGATTTTCGTAACGCCTCGGCAGCGCTCTTTCAGGACTATACCCGATATAACATGAAAGTTAGCGATAACATTGGATTTGGTGATATAGACAAGCGTCGCGATCTTGGCAAACTCGCGACAGCTGCTAAACGGGCCGGCGCCACCGAGCTAATCGATCGCCTTCCGAACCGGTATGAACAGATGTTGGGCACTTTTTTCGAGGGTGGAATTCCCCTTTCCGGCGGTGAGTGGCAAAAACTCGCATTGGCTCGCGCACACATGAAAGATGCTCACCTAATGATCTTGGATGAGCCGACAGCGAGTCTCGACGCAAGAGCTGAGTACGAAGTGTTTAATCGCTTCAGTGAGCTTGTACGCGGCCGCATGCTTGTTCTTATCTCGCACAGATTTTCGACTGTGCGAATGGCCGACGAAATTCTGGTTCTCAAAGAGGGAGTAGTCAGAGAACGAGGCAAACACTCGGAATTGATCCTCCTCGGCCAGCATTACGCCGAGCTATTCGAACTCCAAGCTTCCGCTTATAGATAGAAGTTCCCTCTTACATCCTCAATTACGATGCAAGTACTTGCCTAGACATTACGACAAATGCTAAGGTCGGCATATTCTGGGACGTTCGAGGTGTCAAAGATGGAGCACGATCATAGAACAAACCATATGCCAGCAACCGTTACAACAGACGATCAGCAAGGTCGCACGCCGCAAAAGGAAGTGAGCCTCGTTTTCGATCGTATGAATCAGAGTTCGGAAAGTAACCTGCGACTTGCCTTAGGCGCGCTGCTTGGTACGGTGCCTCATTTTGACCTAGCGTGCATCGGTAGCAGTATAAACGGATTTGCTTCTTTTACGTTTCAGATGATCTCTTACTTGGCCTGTGCCGATATCGTTTATTACTATCCCCCAAGCGCTCAACATCTGCAGTTGGTGAAACTCCTTAACTCAAATGTCGTAGATATGCACGATGGTCTCTATTCGAGAGGCAATGCCTTCGAGATATCTTACGACGCGATAGTCAAGACCGTGATGCAAGCGGTGAGGAGCGGGAAGAAAGTTGTATACGCAACTCAGGGAAGTCCGGCATTCCATTGCGGTACGGCCGCCGCGCTTTATCGCAGGGCTAAAAAGGAGGGGTTTTCTTCTGTTCTGGTGTCTGGTGTATCTTCATTCGAACTATTGAGCACCGAACTGATAGAAGAGTATGACATTCGCGATGTACAGATACTGAGTGTCCTAAGCCTGGTAGAAAACTCCATTAGAATTAATTCTCGAGTATCAGCATTGCTTTTTGACCTGAGCAGACATGTGTTGCCCAGCATCAGACAGCCAGCAACCGCACTTTCTCCCTCTAAGCTGACGACATTTGCAGACATATTGAGGTCCACCTATCCGAGAACTCACGAAGTGGTCTTAATGCATATGAAGTGCAATGGCAAATGCTCAAAATCAAAAACTAGGCTGGTCGACCTGGAGGACTCAATAATGAATTTCGGCGCAGTTCCGACGATCTTCGTACCCGCATACCGCGAGACCCAGTCGCAGTTTCGATGAGACTCGAAATTGTGACATCACCGCCAGACCGACTGCCTGGGGAAAAGGGGGCGTAGGTGAATCAATTTCGCCTCACAAGCGAGGACCGATCTGCCGTTCGTGAGCTTGTCGAAGAGATAGCCCGTAACGACAAATACCTCGAGGAGAACACATTTCTTGATCGCGCAGCGATCTTTGCTCAGGGACTACCATTGCGCGTCCGGGAAGTCTTCTACGAGTTCAAGTTGAGAGAAAAATGGCCGGCCCTTCTCATTACAAACAACCCCGTAGATCCTGAAGACGTAGGACCGACGCCCAAGGCTCATTGGCGAAACGGCGAGGTTCGACCTCTCAATCGAGCGCAATTAATCCATGGTCTGTATTCTAACCTCTTGGGAGAACCGTTCGGCTTTGAAACACAACAGAGTGGACGGATTTTTAACGATTTGATTTCTATTCCAGGCGCTGGAGACAATGCGAGCTCTGGGGCGGGAAAGATTGGACTGCACACGGAGGATGCCTTTCAGCCTTTTATGCCAGATTATCTTGGGCTGATGTGCCTTCGCAATGAACAACGGGCAATCACCATATTTTCCTACTTGGAGT
>Ga0206976_1065_pt1 | contig 36153 bp, 29 predicted proteins | sample Alteio_BWOrgHeat_82_FD_152926 | JGI IMG/M metagenome (GOLD analysis project Ga0206976, IMG submission 152926) | Enriched cells from forest soil in Barre Woods Harvard Forest LTER site, Petersham, Massachusetts, United States -... | ecosystem: Environmental > Terrestrial > Soil > Temperate forest >... | reverse complement strand
GATGGGCGCGGCGCTGGGCAAGTGCTGAATGGCGTGATCGATCAGGTAGAGGTTGCCATTATCGAGCATGCCGGCATTGGCAAAGCAGAGCCACATGATGAAGTCGTCGCTGACATTGGGATGAGGGTGGCGCGGGTCAACGGTAAACGCGGCTTTGAGAAAAGCGCGGCTGAGAAGATTCCTTAAATTCGCCATAGCGGGCGGCGGCCTCCGAAAGAACGAGGCTAGATGATTTGGGGAGAGGCTGCAACCGGCTGGGAAGGGCAGCGGGTCCCGAATCACGAAATAGCAGACAGGTAGTGATTACTGTTAAATAATCTTCTTGCTTTCCTGGCGAGATATGATTACCATTCGTCTACTTTCCAGACGCGCTATTCTTTGCTCGAAGTTACGTCAGATAATTTAGCGGCGGGAAGGGCTTTCGCGGCTGTGCGCGCCTGGCGCGTGGCGGATCCGCGGGGGCGCGCAAAGGTCCGGCCCGCCCGACGTCCTCTCGGGAAAGCGCCGGCGTGGAGTGCAGCCAAATGTCCGTGATGAATGGAATGCCGCCAGCCCTGGCGGAGAGAACGGCGTCGAGGCTTACGGCGGAGTTCACACTGAAGCTGACGCCGTTTGACCAGCGCGCGTACCGGAAGCTGATCGCAGCGCGGGCGGAGACGATACGGCGCGTGGTGGCGAAGTTGAAGCCGGCGCTGCGGCTGGAGACGGCGCTGGACGCCGGGTGCGGCGTGGGATTTTTTTCGCAGACGCTGGCGGAGTGCGGGCTGCGCGTTTGCGGCTTCGACGGACGCGAGGAAAATATTGCGGAGGCGAGGAAGCGGTTTCCGCGGGTGGCATTTGAAACGGCGGACCTCGAGAACCGGAACATTCTGGAGCTGGGGCGGTTTGAGTTTGTGCTGTGCTGCGGACTGCTCTATCACCTGGAAAATCCGCTGATGGCGATGCGGAATTTGCGAGCGCTGACGGAGAAATGTTTGCTGGTGGAGAGCATGTGCATCCCGGGCGAGAAAGCGTCGCTGCTGCTGCGGGAGGAGCCGCGCTCCGACGATCAGAGCTTGACGGACGTGGCGTGTTATCCGAGCGAAGGCACGCTGGTGAAGATGCTGTACCGGGCGGGGTTCGCGGCGGTGTATCGCGTGACGCCACTGCCGGAGCATGACGACTTTCGCGATACGCCGGAGCATGCCAGGAAAAGGACGATGCTGCTGGCGTCTAGCGCGCCGATCGATATCGCGGGATTCCGGTTGTACCCGGAGCCGCGGGAGGAAGAGGATCCGTGGAGCAAAACAAGCGCAGTGAGGCCTTCGGTGGCGCGTCGCATCGGGCGGTTTTTGGCGAGCCCGGCGCGGAAGAAGTACATCACAATGGCGCTGCGTGCGCGGAGAGTGTTTCCGGAGATGGCGATTCCGCTGCGGCTGGGATTTGGTGCGTGGTGGCTGGCGGAAAAAGGCGCGCTGGATCACGAACTGATGTACAACGGGTTTGAAGAGACGGAGGTGCGGTTTGTGCAGAGGCTTTTGCGGCCGGGGATGACGGTCCTGGATATCGGGGCGCACCACGGGCTGTATACGCTGTTGACGGCGAAACGCGTGGGGCGGCGCGGGAGGGTGATTGCGTTCGAACCATCGCCGCGCGAGTGCCGACGGCTGACGAAACATGTGCGCGTGAATCGCTGCCGGAATGTGCAGGTGGAGGCTTGCGCGGTGGGAGACGCGTCGGGTGAGGCGGAGCTATTTATGGTGGACGGCTTCCGCGATTGGGGAAATAGTTTGCGGCCGCCCGCCGTGCCGGAGCCGACGCGCGTGGTGCGAGTGCCGGTGCGGAGATTAGACGACGTGCTTGCCCAGCGCGGGATCGAACGTGTGGACTTTATTAAACTGGATGCGGAAGGCGGGGAGTTGGCGGTTTTGGAGGGGGTGCGGAGGCTGCTGCAAACGGCGCCGCGGCCGGCGATTCTGGCGGAAGTGGAGGATATTCGGACGCGGCCGTGGGGTTATCCGGCGCGCGAAATTATGCAACTGCTGGCGCGGTGGAACTACAGGTGGTTTGCGCTGAGCGAAACGGGGACGCTGTATCCGGCGTCTCCGGACGATGAGTCTTACGACTCGAACTATGTGGCGCTGCCAGACGAGCGCGCGGAAGAGTTTCAGCGTCTGGTGGGCGAGGGGCCAGATCGCCGGTTTGAGCGGGCCGAGTAACAAGCAGACGACATACCAAAAGCCGGGCGGCCAGGGACAAAACCCTGGAAGCGCTCGGCACTCCACACTTTTACAACGGGGGGCACATTCAGGGGCGCAAACGAGGACGCTCCGGGCTTCCAAAAAGAGCGAGTGCTGCTATTCTTCCAAGAGGGAAGCGGCGCTCGCGTCCGTTCGAATCGGGCGGGGGGCGGCTGCCGAAGGACGATCCGAACCGGGCGAAAATGCTTACCTTTTTCACGACTGCCAAACCGTTTACGGGGCACAACGGTGTTACCCAGCGAAATGCGCTGAAGAGCTGGACGCTTGTGCATCCAGAGGCCGAGGTGATTCTTTTTGGCGATGACGAAGGCGCGGCTGGCGCGGCAAAAGAGCTCGGTATTCGACACGAGCCTCACACGGAAAAAAACGAGGCGGGATCGAATCGCATGGACTACATGTTCGCGCGCGCGCAGGCTATCGCGCGACACGATGTCCTCTGCTATTCGAATTGCGACATTATTTTCCTGCGCGATTTCTGCCCGGCCCTGGAACGCGTTTTAGCGGCACGCAAGGAATTTCTGATGGTCGGCCGCCGCTGGGACACGGAAATTACACGTCCCTGCGATTTCAAAAACCCGGATTGGCAAAAAGAAATCCGCGAACTCGCGCTGCGAACCAACAAGCAGCGCACGCCGGATTGGATCGACTATTTCGTCTTTTCGCGAGGCTTGTTCGCGGATTTGCCACCGCTCGTGGTCGGCCGCGTTTTCTGGGACAACTGGACGGTCTGGAAAGCGCTGGAAATGAAGAAGCCGGTGGTCGATGCTTCGCGTGCAGTTACCGCGGTTCATCAGAATCACGATTACCGCCATCATCCGCAGGGCAAGGCTGGGGTGTGGCACGGAGACGAAGCGGGAGCAAATTACAGACTAGGCGGCGGATGGAAACATCTGCGGACTATCGCCGATTCGAGCGAAGTGCTGCGCGCAGATGGACTGAAGCCAAATACGGCGCGTCACTGGGCGGCGGTAAAACGCTACGTGAGGCAAGCCGGCCGCGCCATTCTTTACAACATCACGCAGCCCATTTGGTTTTTTCTCCTCGGCATTACGAGACCTCTGCGCAACGCGTTAGGGCTTCGCACGGCGGCGCTCCCGCGTCCCCGCGGGAAAGTGTAACGGTTTCGGGAGATGCGAGCATGAGCGCACCTTTGGTAACCGTCCTCATCGATACCTACAATTACGGACAATTCATAGAAGAAGCTGTGGAAAGCGTGCTGGCCCAGGAATTTCCGCGCGAGCAGCGGGAAATTCTGGTGGTAGATGACGGTTCCACGGACGATACCGCGGAGCGGCTGGAAAAATACGGCGACGAAATTCGTTACGTTCGAAAATTGAACGGCGGGCAAGCCTCCGCGTTTAATGTTGGATTTGCGAAAGCGCGCGGGGAAATTATCGCCACGCTGGACGCGGACGATTTGTGGCTGCCGCAGAAATTGCGCCGCGTTTGCGAGGTCTTCGAGGAAAATCCCGAAGCGGGCATGGTTTACCACCGAACGTATTTGTGGCGCGGCGGGGATCAAACGGCCCTGGACAATTATTTTGTGGAAGTGTCCGGGCACGTTCCGGAAAACCGCGTTTCTTTGTTGCGATATCCGATGGTGGGCACTTCCTGTCTGGCGTTCCGGCGAAACGCGCTAAGCAAATTGCTGCCGGTGCCCGAGGCGCTACGCTCACAAGCCGACGCCTATCTGACGGCGCTCATTATTTTTGTTGCGCCGGTTGCCGCCCTTCCGGAATTTCTTGCAAAGTATCGCATTCACGGAGCGAATCTTTTTCAGGCAAATGAGGGAGAGCCCGCACGCGAGTCCATCGAACACCGCATGGCCATGCGCGAAGTGCTGTTGATGGAAGTCCGGAAATGGTTAGAACGCAACGGGCACGACCCGGCTTCGCCCGATTTGCAGGCGTATCTGAAGCAATGGACGAAAGCGCAAGAACTCGATGGCTTCAAACTTCACAAGCCGAGCCACTGGAATTATTTCCGTCATTTACTGGAATATCCGCGCATCTATCGGGAAATTATGACGGCCCGGCATCGCCTTTATGCCTACGTGCAAGCTTTTGGCGCTTTGTTCCTCGGCTACGATCACGTGCATCTCCTGGATAAGTTTCGCAGCGGATATAAAGAAATGTTCGGCGGGCCGGATGGAGGAGTTTTGCCTGCCGAAGAGCGGAAGGAAGCGGCGACAAAGGTTTAGACGATGACCGCACTTTCACAAAACGTTCCGAGAGAAGGAGCGGTGGAGTTCGAACCGAACAGCCGCGGCCGTGGATCCGCCAGAGAGTCTTCTTCGGTGTGTCCTGCATGCGCGAAGAGCGAGACGGGGGCAGCTATCGAGCGATACGGGAAGTACGATCTTTTTCGCTGTACCGCCTGTGACTTGCATTATTGGGAGCCGCGGGTGATGCCGGACGCGCGCTGGTATGAACAGATGTACGGCGGCCGGGACGAAAAACTATTGCCGCTAGAGCCGGGCCATAAATATTTTCTTGGCGATCCGGTGGCGCCGGGCCGCGGCGAGTTACTGGATATCGGTTGCGGAACGGGAAATTTCATGGCCGCGGCACGCGCCGCCGGTTATACGGTGAGCGGCACGGAACTGGATCGAAACGCCGCGCAGTTCGCCAAAGAGAAGCTTGGCTTGCCGCGAGTGCTGGGGCTGACGGTTTCGGAGTTTGCGGAAAAATATCGGGGAGAGCAATTCGATGTCGTCACTTTTTTTGAAGTGCTGGAACACCAGGCCTCGCCGGTGGAGTTTTTACAGAAAGTGAAATCCTGCGTGCGGCCTGGCGGCTACATCGCGTTGAGCGTGCCCAATCGGGAGAGATGGCTTACCGGACCGGACGTCCTGGATTATCCGCCCAATCATTTTTTGCGATGGAATGTGAGATCGCTGCGAAGTTTATTGAGCGGGCAGGGGTTTGAAATTCTGTCCGTGAAGGAACAGCCGGCAGGTGTTGTACACACGGCGCAGATGATCAACATGAGTTTGCGCACCGGACTGTCGGTGAAGTCCACGGGAAATGCGGCGGCCAGTTTCCGGGACGTCATGCAGATGGCACCGGGCGAGGCTGCCGCTGCGCTGCAGGCCGCACCAACGACTCGTCAGAGGGTAGTGCAATTTCTGGGACGCCTGAAATACATGGCCTGCCTGCCGATGGCAGTTGCGGCGTATCCTTATATTCGGATGCGCAGGTACAAAGGGACTTATTTGTATTTTCTGGCTCGGCTCATCGAGTAATTAATTTTTCCAAAAAGATAGCCATAAAAAGTGCTGCCAAGGGCTGCGGGAAAATAAGAGGCAAACATCGCAAATGAAACGCGCACTCATCACTGGAATTACCGGGCAAGACGGCTCGTATCTTGCCGAACTACTGCTCTCCAAAGGATACGAAGTTCACGGGATCATTCGCCGGGCGAGCACATTCAATACGAAGCGGATCGACCACATTTACCAAGATCCGAACGAGGCAAGCACGAGGCTCTTTCTGCATCACGGCGATCTCTCGAGCACGGAGTGGGTCTTGAATCTGGTTTACAGCTTTGCACCGGATGAGTTGTATCACCTGGCGGCGCAAAGCCACGTGCGCGTGAGTTTTGATATGCCGGAATATACCGGCGACATCACCGGGCTGGGCACAATGCGATTGCTCGAAGCGATCCGGCGCGCGGGGTGCAAGACGCGGTTTTATCAGGCGTCGAGCTCGGAGATGTTCGGATCGGCGAAACCGCCGCAGAGCGAAACGACACTTTTTGAGCCACGCAGCCCGTATGCGGTGGCAAAACTGTACGCGTACTGGATGACGCGGATTTACAGAGAGGGATACCAGCTTTTTGCGAGCAATGGAATTTTGTTCAATCACGAAAGCCCGAGACGCGGCGAGACGTTTGTGACGAGGAAAATCACGCGCGCGGTGGCGGCCATCGTAGCCGGCAAACAGGACACACTGTTTCTAGGAAATCTCGATGCGCGGCGCGACTGGGGTTACGCGCCGGAGTATGTGGAAGCGATTTGGAAAATGCTGCAGCGGGATACGGCCGAAGATATCGTTATTGGGACCGGCGAAGCGCATTCGGTGCGCGAGTTTGTGGAGGAGGCTTTCGCTTACGCGGGGCTGGACTGGCGGAAGCACGTGCAAATGTCGGAACGGTATAAACGCCCGTTGGAAGTGGATTGCCTGATTGCGGATACAAGTAAGGCGCGGGAGAAACTGGGCTGGGAAGCGAAGATCGGTTTCAGTGAATTGGTGGCGATTATGGTGGACGCGGATCTGGAAGCGGCGGGTCTCGTGCCGCTGGGACGCGGGAAAGCAATTCTGGAAAAGAAATTCAGCCACTGGAATCATTGGCACAACTCGGTGACGCGAGTGATGGAAGCGGTGGAAGGACAAGCTTCGCAGAATTGAGGGGCGTGGAATGGGTTTTTGGGAAAAACGGCGGGTGGTACTGAGCGGCGGCAACGGATTCCTAGGCTCGTTTGTGGTGGATAAACTGCGTGCGGCTGGTTGCCAGGAGATCAGCACGCCACATAGCCGGGAGTATGACCTGCGCGAAAAATCCCAAGCGCTGCGGCTTTATAAGGATTTGCGGCCGGACATTTTTATCCATCTTGCGGCGGTTGTGGGCGGCATCGGCGCGAACCGTGCGAATCCTGGAAGATTTTTTTACGACAATGCGGTGATGGGCATTAACGCGATTGAAGCGGGGCGCATCGCGGGAGTCGAGAAATTTGTTTGCGCGGGGACGATTTGTTCGTATCCGAAGTTCACGCCGGTGCCGTTTCGCGAAGAGAATTTCTGGGATGGCTATCCGGAAGAGACGAATGCGCCTTACGGGCTGGCGAAGAAAATGCTGCTTGTTCAGTTGCAGGCTTATCGACAGCAGTACGGGTTTGCGGGGATTTATCTTACTCCGGTCAATTTATATGGGCCGCGGGACAATTTCGATCTGGAGAGTTCGCATGTTATCCCTGCGTTGATCCGGAAATGCTGGGAAGCGAAACAGGCGCGGGCGGCTGAGATAACGGCATGGGGGACGGGTAGCGCGACGCGGGAGTTTTTGTATGTGGAAGACGCCGCGGAAGCCATCGTGATCGCGGCGGAGAAGTACGAGAAGCCCGAGCTTGTAAATTTGGGGTCGGGGGAAGAGATCAGCGTTCGCGACTTGCTGGAGATGATTGGCTCGCTGGCGGGGTATGAGGGCGCCGTCCGCTGGGATGCGACGAAACCGGACGGACAGCCGCGGCGTTGTCTGGACACTTCCCGGGCGTTGGCGGAATTTGGATGGCGAGCGAAAACGTCGCTTCGGGACGGTTTGCGGAAAACCATTGCGTGGTATGAAGAAGAAGTGAGCGGCAAGGCGCACACAAACGCGGGCTGAAGACTACAAAAGAGCGTTGAACGAAAGCATTATCCCGCCAGAATAACTTCGTTATAAAAGCACTCCTGTAAGAAACTCACAGCCGTCAAAAGGGCTGGGGCGCAGCGTGCTGCGCCACTACAACGGCAAGAATAGGAAAAAAGAAAGAGGGCACGGCCATTCGAAGCTCCCTTCGTTTCTCAGCGCGAGCAGGGTGAACATGCGTGCTCCCACGAGGCGTTTAGGGAGTTGGGGCTGGAGTGCGGGCGGCGGGGTAGAGGCCTAGGACGCGGAGGTGGCTGGTGGCTTGGCGGGCTTCGGCGAGGGCGAGTTCGAGTTGGGAGGAGGAGTCGGCTTCGACGTCGAGAAAGAATTGGTACTCCCAGGGGCGGCCGTGGATGGGGCGGCTTTCGATTTTTTGGAGGTTGACGCCGTGTTTTGCGAAGGGTTCGAGCGAGGCGAGGAGGGCGCCGGGGCGGTGGGCGAGGCGCATGGCGATGGACATTTTGCGGGCGGCGGGAGATGGAGGAGTGGCTTCGGCTGCCGGACGCAACAGGACGAAGCGGGTGAAATTTTCTGGGTTGTCTTGGATGTCGGAGGCCAGGATGACGCCGGCGTAGTGTTCGGCGGCGCGGCGGCCTGCGATGGCGGCGCTCGTTTTGTCGCCGCGGGCCAGGGCTTCGCGGACGCTGCCTGCGGTGTCTTCGGCGGGGACGCGCTTGAGGTGCGGATGCACGGTGAAAAAGCGCTCGCATTGGGCTAGAGCCATGGGATGGCTCGCAACGGAGCGAATGTCGTTGAGTGTGGAGCCGGGGCAGCCGATTAGGTGGTGCTCGATGGGGAGGATGGTCTCGGCGGTGATGGTGAGGGCGCTTTCGAGGAGGAGATCGTAGACACGGACGACCGGGCCGGCGAGCGTGTTTTCGACAGGGGCGAGGAGAGCGTCCGCAAGGCCTTCGCTGATGGCGCGGAAGGCGGCGTCAAAGGTGGGGCGTGGGACTGTGATGATTGCTTCGCCGAGGAGTTGGACGGCGGCTTCTTCGCTGAAGGCGCCGGGCTCGCCTTGAAAGGCAACGCGCAATTTGCGGGTGTCTGAGAGCTTATCCGGCGAGTTGTGTGCCGCAGTCATGCGTTGGCCAGCCTTTTGTTTGGGCGAGATATGGGCGGCGTCACGGGTTGGGCACAGGAAATGTGCGTCTTGCCGCGTGGGACCGCGCCCTATGATGAAATGAAAACGGAGCGGCTTGCAAGCTGAGGCGCGGCTTTGCAATGTTTCAAGACCGCAGAGCTGTAGGACCGAGTATATCCATCCGAGAAACTACGCAATGAAATTGCCGATGATTGTAAAAATTGTGGCGACAGTGGCGCTGCTGGGATTGGCAGTGTGGCTGGGAACCAGCGAGCATTTTTATAAATCGGCGCTGCTTTCGCTGTTTTTCGGGGTGACGCTGGCGAGCGTGGTGTTGATTCATTTTCGCGTACGGCCTTCTTGGCAGGATGCTTTGTGCGTCATTGCCGCGGCGGCTCTTTTCACGGCCACCGATTTCGGTCTTTTACATTACAGACCAAGCTTGGCGGGGATTGCTTCGTTTCTGGGGATCAGCAGCCTTTCGATACTTGGGTTGCGCGCGATCTGGTCGCGGGGTAGAGAGCAAGAGCAGATGGCCTTGGCGTTTGTGCCGGCGCTGCTTTTCGTGACGTCGGATTGGGGCAGCACGATTTTGCTGGGTTGGACGGAGAACGCCAACCCGAGGGTGCTGGATCTCTATTTGTTTTCGTTTGATTCGAGCTTGCGGGTGCAGTTGGCGTTTTTGATGGGTCAGGCATATGCGCTTTGGCCGTGGTTCAGATCCGCAGGGATGATTTTTTACGTTGGGCTGCCGATGGTGATTGGGCTGGTTTACGCAGGGCAGCTTCTGTGCGATCGCACGCGAGCCGTCTCCGCGATGATTGCGTTTCTTATCACCGGCCCGGTGGGCGTGATTTTCTACAATCTTTTTCCGGCGGTGGGACCGGTTCACGTTTTCTTGGGTCAATTTCCGTGGACGCCGATTCCGACGGAGCAAGTGACACGTTTACTGGTGGAACCTATTGCGGTAGCCGGATTGCGGAATTGCATGCCGTCGCTGCACATGACTTGGGTGTTGCTAGCGTGGTGGTATTCGCGCGGACTTTCGATTTGGGAGCGGGGAATCGCGATGGCGTTTGTAGTGTTCACGGTTTTCGCAACGATGGGGATCGGGGAACACTATTCAATTGATCTGGTTGTGGCTTTTCCGTTTGCCGTTTTTCTGCAGGGATTGTGCGCGCTGGGATTGTGGTGGAACGACCGGGCGCGCGTGACAGCTATTATGTATGGGTTGTTGTTGACGCTCGGATGGATCGGCGCGCTTCGTTTTGGGTTAGGGGTCTTTTGGATTTCTCCGGTGCTACCGTGGGCTTGCTGCATCCTGACGGTGGCATCCTCGATTTTGGTGCAGAGAAGTTTAGAAGCGGCTACGGATAGCCGCAAGAGCCTTGAGAAAGATTCTGCTAGCAGCGTCCCCGTCGCAGTCTCCTGAAGCTAAAAAGCGAATGGAGTGTTCCACTTTGCTATTGGATTTGGTATTGGGGCCACATTGGTTGCGGATTCGAAAGAGGGGGTTTGTAGTAGCACGCCTCCGGCGCGGGCAGGCGAGGTATACTGCGCGGAGGGAGAAAGAAAATGAAATTGGCACGACCGGAGGCTGGGGAGTACGCAGCCTACTACGAGAAGTACATTGCGCTGGTTCCAGGAACTGACGTGGCGAGTGCGCTGGAGGCGCAGCGCGTGCAGACGATGCAGCTGTTTGCGGGGCGCAGTGAGCGGGACGGAAACTTTCGCTATGCGGCAGACAAGTGGACGGTGAAGGAAGTGCTGGGGCATCTGAGCGATTCGGAGCGAATTTTTACGTACCGGGCGCTGCGGATCGCGAGGGGCGACCAGACGCCGATGGAAGGTTTCGAACAAGACGATTACGTGCGCAGCGGCGGATTTATGGATCGGCCGCTGGCGAGTCTTGTGGAGGAATTCGCGTACGTGCGAAGCGCGAGCCTGGCACTGTTTCGTTCTCTGGGACCGGAAGCGTGGATGCGGCGCGGCACGGCAAACAAGAACGAGGTGAGCGTGCGTGCGCTGGCGTTCATCACAGCGGGGCATGAGCTGCACCACCGGCAGATTCTCGAGGAGCGCTATTTTTCGGCTATTCCGCGCGCCTGAAACGAGGGGCTCGCGGACGCTGGCCATGGCGGGGTTTACAAAGGAAATAAAGCAGGATGACCGCCAGGGTGATGCTGAAGGCCGCGGCGAGGACTCCCACAGCTTGCGCATCCAGCGGGTGTTCGAAGGCGTCTCCGAGCAGGTAGAGACCCCCGAGCAGGAACAGCACCGCAAGAAAACAGACCAAGCTACCGAAAGTGCGAGCCACCCCGCCGCGAATGACCAGAGGCTTCACGACATGGTGAGCGGCGACGCGGATAAGAGTGTCAGCGCGCATGGATCATCCCTTGCGGGCAGCCTCTTGTGAGGATGCAGGATTCTCGACACGCAGAAACTCGAGATAGGTGAGACTCGGCGGGGAGTATTTTTTCTTCATGGGCGCGCCGCAGACGCAGCGCGGATTACTTCCATCGATATCGCCGTTCGATTGAACCAAGACTTCGCAGTGACATGCGGGATTCATGCAGTGCCAGTGTTCCCCTATTTTCATGATCATGGTGGCCGTCCCTTCTTTTGCTGCGGGCTTGCTGGGATTACCGAGGAGGCCGCTGAGGCCCGGGCTCACAGTAAGTGAGGACGAACTATATAGAGCGGCAAACAAAAGTCAATGAAAAAGATTCCTATAGAACGACGGTACTATTAAGTTAAATATGGATACGTATTCTTGCGCTTTTGTTTCGCTACGCGCGATGAGGACTTGGCGTTTGGGGTAATGTGCGTTTGCGAGGGGCGCGGTTTCCGGACAGTGGGTCAGTTTCCGGTTACCGCGTTAATCAGGACTTATCCGACACATGAATGTTCTAATTGCGAGTGGCACATTTTCAAAGCCACGTATGATCCTCAATATGAAACCGAATTTCCCAGTAATTTTGGTCCTTGCTGCTGCGTTTTTCTCGCCGGTCGCTGCCCCCCGTGCCTCAAGGGAAGAACCCGCAAATCCCGAGACATTGGTAGCGAAAGCGCGTTCGCAGGAGGTTTGGGATGGGCAAACGCCCCCGCTACAAATAAAGGCAGAACTCGGGGTTGCGGGTGCCGATGGCAACTCTGCCCAAGGCAACTACGTTTTCGACTGGGTCTCGCCTACGCAATGGCGGGAAGAAATCAAATTCGCGAACTACGAGCGACTGCGGGTGCGCGATGCCAAGGGCTACTGGCAGAAGAGTACGCTCGACTTCCAGCCAATGCTGATTTATGAGTTGTCTGGAATGTTACATATAAAGGATGTTCTAAAAGTCCGTTCCGTGCAGGCTCTTGGAAAAGTGAAAAGGCGAGAGATAAACGGAGTTCGACAAAGCTGTGTGGCAGTGAACTGGGCAAAAGCCACCGACCGAGTTCTCTGCTTTGACGAGAGTAATGGTGCGCTGGTTGGCATTGAGTACCCGCAAAACGAGCGTCAAGCACCGCCTCCGGTCACGCGTATCGAATTCGGTAGCTTTCGCTCAGTCGGTGGCAAGTTAGTTCCTTCCGAGATTCGAGCATTCAAGGATGGCAAGACCGTCGCCACAGTAAAAGCACTGGAAATAACCGAGGTCAAGGAAGTCAACACGGCTTTGTTCAGTCCACCCCCCAATGCCGTGTTGTGGCCACAGTGCGACGATATCCAGGATGCCCAGCCGGTCGAACGGGTTCCCATGAATTATTCACCCGCTACGCGCATGATTGTCGCGCAGAGAGTCATCCTTTACGGAGTTGTAGAAGAGGATGGGTCATTGTCACACGTGACCGTCATCCAGGGGGCAAATCCGAATATGAACACGGCAGCGTCTGAAGCCTTTCGCCGTTGGCGCTATAAACCCGCGCTGTGCGGGCAATCGCCTATCCGGACAGAGACGTCGATGTATTTCGATTTTTGGCATTAACCCCGAATCGTAAAATACGTCAGCGTGTTTTGATGCGCCTTGCGTTCCTCTTATTAAGTCCCGATAAGTCGTGCCAGCTCAACCGGTCGACGCAACACTTTCTAATAGCCTGATCCAACAACACTTCCCCCGAGGGAACCGATCTGTCGGGCTGTACTCAATCAGAACCTAGCCAGGGCAGCGTTCCCGTTCGATTCAACACTTGTAAGCGATTTTAGCCTTTGAGACTCCAGCAGTTGGACTTTGCGCTTGGTGTTGCGTCGACCCATTGAGACCACCCGGATAATCGGAAACTGGCCCACTACCGATTTCCGGGTTAAGTTGCGGGGGCCGCGAGCGGCTGCTAAAATTGCTGATTTGCCGGGTTGCCGGCAGTCGTGCTGAAGGCTACCTGCTATTTGCCGGTTGGGTATCCCACAGAATTTGTTGCCGTTTGCATCCAGGCTGATCGTAGGTGCAACCGCAAAGCCGTTCACAGAATACGCAACCGCGGAGAATCCTGCGGCAACGATGAGCGTACGACGGTCGTCTGACCGGTTCGGGGCTCTGCGGAAGGGAGATCACGAGTGGCTAAGTATGATGTGGCGATCATAGGGAGCGGTCCGGGCGGCTATGTGGCGGCGATCCGGGCTGGCGAGCTTGGGCTGAAGACGATTGTGGTGGAGAAGGATCCGTATCTGGGAGGGACTTGTCTGCATGTCGGGTGCATTCCGACGAAAGTTCTGCTGCACCACGCGGACGTTTACGATCACTTCAAGAATGGCGCGGAGCTGGGGTTTGAGGTCAGCGGGCTGAAGATCAATTGGGCGAACATTCTGGCGCGCAAAGACAAGATCGTGAAGAAGCACGCCAAGGGGATCGAGTTTCTTTTTAAGAAGAACAAGGTGGAGTGGGTGCAGGGCTGGGGGCGCTACGAAGGGCCCGGGCGAGTCAGCGTGGATAACAACGGGAAGAAGAGCGAGATCGAAGCGGCAAATGTTTTGCTGGTGAGCGGATCGGAGGCGCGTTCTCTGCCGGGGATCGAGCCGGACCATAAGACGATTTTGACAAACCGGTCGATTTTGGAGCTGCCGGAGATTCCGAAAACACTGATCATCGTAGGCGCGGGGGCGGTGGGAGTGGAGTTCGCGTCGATTTACAACACGTTCGGGACGCAGGTGACGATACTGGAAGCTTTGCCGCGTGTGGTGCCCGTCGAAGATGAAGATGTTTCTGTGGAGCTTGAGAAAGATTTCAAGAAGAAGGGCATACAGATTTTCACGAGCAGCAAGGTGGATTCCGTCAAGAAAGACGCCAATGGCGTGACGGTTTCGTTCAAGGATAAGGATGGGAAGGCGCAGACGCTGCAGGCGGAGAAGCTGTTGATGGCCGTGGGCCGCAAGCCGATGACCGACAACTGCGGTCTTGAGAAATCGAAGGCAAAACTGGATCGCGGATTTGTGCTTACTGGCGCGAACTACGAGACGGATGAGAAGGGTTTGTACGCGATCGGGGACATCGTGGCGGGCATGCCGCAGTTGGCGCACGCGGCCATGATGGAGGGGATTGTGGCGGTGACGCATATCGCGGGGAAGAAGACGCAGCAGATTTTGAAGACGCGGATTCCCAATGCGACGTATTGCGAGCCGCAGATTGGGTCGATTGGGCTGACGGAGAAACAGGCGCGCGAGGCGGGGTACGCGGTGAAGATTGGCAAGTTTCCGTTTGTGGGGAACAGCAAGGCGACAATTTTAGGTAATCACAACGGATTCATCAAGGTGGTTTCGGACGAGAAGTATGGAGAGATTCTGGGGATTCACATTATCGGGCCTTTGGCTACGGAGATTTTGTCGGAGGCAGCTGCGACTCTGAACCTTGAGGGGACCATCGACGACATGATGAACATGATTCATGCGCATCCTACGGTTTGGGAAGGGATGGGGGATGCGTTTGCTTCGGTGAGAGGATTGCAGATAAACGTTTGAGATTTGAGGTTTTGCGGGAACGGGCTCGGCCCTTCGAAGCTCAGGGTAAACATGCCGTGCCCCTACGAAGAAGAGCGAGCCGTGACGAAGAGCTGCCAGATTATCGATCTGGGATTGATTGGATACGCTGAGGCGTATGCGCTGCAGAAGCGTGTTGTTGCGGCGCGTAAGTTGGATGTGATCGGGGACGTGCTTTTGCTTTGCGAGCATACGCCTGTGATCACCCAGGGGCGGAATGGGAAGCGGGAACATCTTTTAGTTTCGGAGAATGTGCTTCGGCAGCGGAATGTGGAGTTTTACGAGTCTAGCCGCGGGGGAGATGTTACGTATCACGGACCGGGACAGTTGGTGGGGTATCCGATTTTGCAGCTTGGGGCGATTAGGAAGGATGTCGTGTGGTATGTGCGGATGCTGGAAGAGGTGATGATCCGGGCTTCGGCGGAGTTTGGGATTTGCGCGGGCCGCGAAGAGGGGAAGACTGGGATTTGGGTGGCTGGAGAAGACAAGGAATTTACACAGAGTGCCCAGAGAACACAGAATTCACAGAGCGAGCAACAGATTACGGCTGAGAAATTGGGTGCGATTGGCGTGCATATTAGCCAGTGGGTGACTTCGCATGGGTTTGCTTACAACGTGGCTACGGATTTGAGGAATTTCGATTTGATTGTGCCTTGCGGGATTGCGGGACGGAAGGCGACTTCACTGGAGAAATTGCTGGGGCGGGGCGTAAAGATGATTGAGGTTGCGCCGAAGGTAGCACAGCATTTTGGGGATGTGTTTGGGTTGGAGATAAAGGCGGGATCGCGGGAAGAATTGTTGGAAATGCTGGAGATTGCCGATCAAACGATTGCGGTGCCAGCCTGAGTGGATGAAGCAAGCATTGTGGTCGTTTATTTCGAATGTGGGGCGGTAAGGGAAGGAGCACAGGCAAGAGTGCCTGTGCTACCGGAGCTTTCATGAAGAAGGAACTGACGCGGCAGCAGTATCTGGATTTGTACTACTACATGCGGCTGAACCGCGCCGTGGAAGACACGATGGTGAAGCTGTTCCGGCAGAACAAGATTGTCGGGGGGCTGTACTCGAGTTTGGGACAGGAAGCGATTTCGGTGGGGACGGCGTACGCGCTGGAAAAGAAGGATTGGCTGGCGCCGATGATCCGGAACATCGGGGCGCTTTTGGTGAAAGGCGTTCCGCCACGCGATGTTTTCATGCAGCACATGGCGAAGTACGATTCGCCGACGAAGGGCAAGGACGGGACCAGCCACTTCGGCGATTTGGAAAATCTGCACATTGTTTCGCCGATTTCGATGCTGGGCGATTTGATTCCGGTGATGACCGGCGTGGCCATGGCAGGGCGATACCTGGGGCAGAAGATTGTGACGATGACGTGGATCGGCGACGGGGGAAGTTCGACCGGCGTGTTTCACGAAGGGTTGAATTTCGCGGCTGTGCAGAAGGCGCCGTTCGTTTTGATCCTGGAAAATAACTTGTGGGCGTACTCGACGCCGGTGAAGCGGCAGGTCCCGCTGGAAAATCTGGCGGATCGCGCGAAATCGTATGGAATTTCGAGCTACATCGTGGACGGCAATGACGTGGTCGCAGTGTATTCGACGACCCGGGAAGCGGTGGCGCGAGCGCGGGCCGGCGAAGGGCCGATTTTGATCGAAGCGAAGAGCTTCCGGCGGCTGGGCCATGCGCAGCACGACCCGGCTGAATATGTGCCGAAGGAAATGCGCGCTTATTGGGAAGGGCGCGATCCCATCACGTTGTATGAAAAGTTTCTGATGGGCGAGAAGCTGCTGGACGCAAAGAGCAAGAAGGAAATAGAAGCGAAGATCGACACGCTGCTCGCGGCGGAGCGGGAGTTTGCGGAGAATTCGCCAATGCCGCCGCCGGAATTTGCCGCGACAGGCGTGTACTGCACGGGCGATGACTGCCATAAAATCCAGCCGAAGTGGGAGCGGCCGATTTCCGAGGTGACGCCTCCGAAGTCGAGCGTGAAAGCGGTGTGGACCGTCGCGGGATTTGGATCTGGCAAAGGTTCGGGCGGCGCGAACGCGCCGATTCATTTTGGAGATACGAAGAATACGATCGAGATCCCGGCGAGCGGTAGTAAGGCTTCAGGGAAAAATGGGGCAAAACCTGCGGTGAAAAAATCTGCCAAAGCAACGGCGGCTTCCGGCGCCACGAGAAAGGCGAAGAGGTAGCCATGGCGCCCGATCACAAAACGGAAAACGGAACGCAGATCACGTTTCTCGAAGCCATCAAACAGGCGATGTTTGAAGAGATGGAGCGGGACCCGGCAGTGGTGCTGCTTGGGGAGGATGTCGGCGTGTACGGCGGGGCGTTCAAGACTAGTGAGGGATTGCTGGAGCGATTCGGATGGGAACGGGTGATTGATACGCCGATCAGCGAGAGCGCAATCATTGGCGCGGCTTGCGGGATGAGCTACGCAGGTTTGCGGCCCATCGCGGAGCTGCAGTTCATCGACTTCATTGTGTGCGCGTTCAACCAAATTACAAATTTTGTGGCCAAGGGGCATTATTTGTGGAATGCGCCGGCGCCAATAGTGATGCGCGGGCCCTCGGGCGGCGGCGTGCACGGCGGGCCGTTTCACTCGGCGAACCCGGAGATGTATTTCGTGCACACGCCGGGGTTGAAAGTGATTTATCCTTCGACGCCGTATGATGCGAAGGGATTGCTGAAAGCGGCGGTGCGCGACAACAACCCGGTTCTTTTCTTCGAGCACAAATTTCTTTACCGGCGGATCAAAGGCGAGGTTCCGACCGAGGATTACACCGTCCCGATCGGCAAAGCTATTGTGCGGCGCGAAGGTAAACACCTGACGATTATTTCTTATGCGGCCATGATGCACACATCGCTCGAAGCGGCGGAAGCGCTGTCGAAAGAAGGCATCGAGGCGGAAGTGATTGATTTGCGGACTCTGCTGCCGCTGGATGAAGAGACGATTTTGCAGTCGGTGAAGAAGACCAACCGCTGTTTGGTCGTGCACGAAGATACGAAGACCGGCGGAATCGCTGGAGAGATTGCGGCGATTCTTTGCGAGAAGGCGTTTGGCGATCTGGACGGGCCGTTGATGCGGGTGACGGCGCTCGATACGCCGGTGCCATATTCGCCGCCGCTGGAAGAATATTTTTTGCCGAATGCGAAGAAAGTTTTTGACGCTGCTAAGGAACTTGCACGGTATTAGAGCGCGCTGGGGAGGGCACGGCATGCCGTGCCCCTACACAGGAATTGAAGCCGGACAGGAGAATGCAATATGGCCACAGACGTCGTTATGCCGCAGATGGGCGAAAGCATTTTTGAGGGAACGATCACCAAGTGGCTCAAGAAACCGGGCGACAAGGTCGAGCGGGATGAGCCTTTGTTCGAGATTTCTACGGACAAGGTGGACGCGGAGATTCCGTCCCCTTCGGCCGGCGTGCTGAAGGAGATCAAGGTTAACGAAGGGCAGACCGTGCCGATTCAGACGGTCGTGGCTGTGATTGACGTGGCGGGTTCGGCGGCGGCCGCACCGGCGCCAGCTCCTGCTCCCGCGAAAGTGGCGGCGCCACCGGCTCCGGCTGCTGCTGCGCCTGCACCGCCTCCGACGGCAAGGCCTGCGGCTCCAGCACCAGCTGTGGCAGCGCAACCGCAAGCAGCGCCTGCTGCTGCGCCTCCACGCTCTGGCGGGGAGCGCATTCACAGCTCGCCGCTCGTGCGCCGCATGGCTGCGGAGCACGGAATAGATCTGACGACCATTCCCGGGACCGGGGCAGGCGGGCGAATCAGTAAGCAGGACATTGAGGCGGTTATCGCTGCGGGCGGAGCTCCTGCGGCTGCTCCTGCTGCGCCAAGCGTTCCCGCGGCAACTCCGGCCGCAGCGCCAGCGCGGCCCGCTATGCCACCGCCTTCGGCTCCCGCAGCCGCGCCCGTTGCTCCGGGGGTTTCCGGCGGACAGGTGCACGTGGCGTTCGAATCGGCGGTTCCGCGCGAGAAGATGTATTTCGGCAACTACACTGTCGAGCCCATGAGCAACATGCGGCAGCGCATTGCGGAACACATGGTGGCTTCGAAGCGCGTGTCACCTCACGTTTATTCCGTGGATGAGATCGACATGACCAAGGTGGCTTCGCTGCGCGCGAAGTCCAAGGACGAATTCGAAAAGCGCTACGAGACGAAGCTGACGTTTATGCCGTTTTTTGTGAAGGCGGCTGTCGCTGGACTACGTGCTTTCCCAACGATGAACGCTTCTCTGGACGGAACGAACGTGATCCTGCACAAGGAGATCAACATTGGGATCGCCGTGGCGCTCGATTGGGGCTTGATTGTGCCGGTGGTGAAGGGCGCGGACGAGAAGAATGTGCTCGGCATTCAGCGCACGCTGAATGATTTGGCGGAACGGGCGCGTTCGAAGAAGCTGAAGCCCGACGAGGTGCAGGAAGGCACCTTCTCGATTACCAATCCGGGCGTCTTTGGCGGCTTGTTTGGCTTGCCGGTGATCAGCCAGCCAAACGTGGGCATCCTAGGGCTCGGCATGATCGAGAAGCGTCCCGTGGTTATCAACGACTCGATCGCTATTCGCTCGATGTGTTATGTGACACTGAGTTACGACCACCGGGTGGTCGATGGGGCGGTCGCGCACCAGTTTTTGCACAAGGTAAAGGAGACGCTGGAGAACTGGTCGGAGCCGGTTCTCTAGGAGGGCTCCTCTAAGATTCCTCAGGCGTCATGTGCGGGTGGCGAGATTTGGCTTTCAGGGGAATGAGTAAGGGGCCAACCACACGCCTGTATTGGATTCGGACACCTGTCCGGATGTGGGACGTCTTTTCCCGCAAGTGGTCGAAGCTCTCGCTCATCCGCGGTTTCATCCGCCCGGATGTACCCAGAACAAAGGGCTTACATCTGATTAAAGGTGGAAGTCAGCCTGCCCCTTCCTTCGTGAGACCACTGCCGAAATGGTTACAACACCTCCACGAATACTCATTGCCGACGACCAGCCCGATGTGCTGAACGCGCTGCGGTTGCTGTTGAAAGGTCAGGGCTACGAGACCGAGGGCGTGGCATCGCCTGCGGAGTTGCTGCGAGCGCTGGAAGCACGCGAGTTTGATCTCCTGCTCATGGATCTGAATTACGCGCGGGACACCACCTCGGGCCGCGAAGGACTGGACTTGCTCAGCCACTTGAAGGAGATTGCGGACGCGCCAGCAATTGTAGTGATGACGGGCTGGGCGACGGTGGGGTTGGCCGTGGAGGCCATGCAGTATGGCGTGGCTGATTTTGTCGAGAAACCGTGGACCAACACACGGCTGTTGGAAATTTTGCAAAAGCAAATTGCCCTGGGGCGCGAACGGCGCGCTTCCCGGCGGCGCGTGGCGCAGGAGAGCCAGGACCATAGAGAGCTCGCGCTGCAGTTTCATCAGCAGGAACGGGAGGTTGCCGAAGCGCGGTCTATCCAACAGGGACTTTTGCCAAAGAGTATTCCGCAGTGCGCGGGATATGAAATTTCGGGCGCGTGGCAACCGGCGCAAAGCGTCGGCGGCGATTACTACGATGTGCTGGAATTCGACGAGGCCACGCTAGGCCTGTGCATCGCGGATGTGGCGGGAAAGGGCCTGCCTGCCGCTCTGCTGATGTCCAACCTCCAGGCTGCGGTGCGCGGGCTCGCGTCTCCCTCTATGGCTCCCGATGGGTTGTGCGCGCGGCTGAATTCGCTGGTTTGCCACAACACGGGCAATGACCGCTTCATTACTTTTTTTTATGCGCAGCTCGACGGGCCGGCTCGCATGCTGCAGTACGCGAACGCGGGACACAACGCCCCCATCCTTTTGCACAGCGATGGATCCCACGAACGGCTGCAGGCCGGCGGCGGAGTGCTGGGCGTTTTTCCCAAACAGAAGTTTGCAACGGGGGCCGCGCGTTTGGTCTCCGGTGACCGCCTCATTCTCTTTACGGACGGTGTGACGGAAGCTTGCGATGCCGTGGAGGAAGAATTTGGCGAAGTTCGGCTGCTGCGCTTATTGCAGGAACACCGCGCGGCGACCGCTTCCGCGTTGCAGGAGAAAATCTTGGCCGTCGCAGGTGAATTTAGCCAAGGGCACTGGCATGACGACGCGACGCTACTGGTTTTAGCCGTTTCGTAGTGGCCATGGTGAGTCCGCGCGGTCGCGGGCTTCCACCTCTCCATGCTTGCACTGCAGTGGAATGAAAATCACTGCATCATCGGTTTCAGTTTTGCAACCCACACTGCGAAGTGATCGAGCGGAACCGGCTCGATGCCCGCGTCACGGAGCGTGCGATCGACGAAACGGTTGCGATCGTTGTTTCCCTTCAGATCGATATCAGTGATGGCGGCAAATTCTGTTTTGAGTGAGGATTTGGCCGCGATGGCTTCGACTGTGTAGGCAATTCCCTTGGCGTCGCCTGGTGCGCGCGACACGGAGAGGGTCTGAATGAATCCGCGTGTGCCATTGCGGCGGTAGCTGTAATCGATGCGCATGGGATCGCCCGGAAAAGTGAATTCGGAGGCCCGGACGGCTTTCTGGATGCGGTCCCATATGCGAGCCTGCCGAAAAACTTGCGAGCAATAAGAACGCATTTGCACGCGGCTTCCGGGTGCGCCGATGCGGCTGGGCACGCGCGGCAGTGCGACGTGATCTCCATAGAGGCGCTCGAGTTCGGCGTCCAGGTCGTTCGCGATAACGCCCTTCTGCGGCGCGAGTTGCAGGGCGTTGGACAGCGTGTCGTCCCACTTGCAAAGAAGATCATGTAGGGCCCTGCCGTTGGAATCTCCGCCATTTGCGCCGTGGCCGTTTGTTGAGCTGCGGTAGGAATCGAAGCGGTCTTCGAGATTGTCGCGCAGGGCACGCAGAAGAGATTCATCGGCCTCGGGATGCAGCCGGCGCAGACGCGCGTACTCCTCCTGCTCCTCAATGAGACGAAGGCGGCGTTCGCCTGACTGGGGATCGTAAACCAGAACACCGATGTTCACCCACTCGTCTCGAACAAGATTCGGCGTGTAGCGCAGAATGCGGTAGGCGCAAGTTCGTTCGGGTTGCATGGATTCAGCGGAGCTTTCGGTCATAAGTCACGTCCAGTTCGGTCATGTCCAATTGGGAAAAGGCTGGCGATTGGATTTCTTGGCTTCCAGGATGAGATCCGGGACGCGCGAGCGCCGGCGCAGCAGTTGCTGGGAGACCTGCAGCACCGCGTCAAAGTCGTCCTCGTACCAGTCCGGGGGAATCTGCTTCGTGATCTCGTCGAGCGAGCGCTCGGTCATCTGTTTATCCAGGCGGTCGAGCCACGGCACAAACGATTCCATGCCGGTCACCGCTTCGTACACGCGATTACGTGCGTATAGGCCCCGCAGCGGCGCGTCGGGAAAATTCCATTCTCCGGCATTGAAGCAAAAGCCCTGATCGATCATCAGCGTGTTGTACGGCGTTGCCGTCTTCTCTCCCGCGGAGGATTCCGCTATCGCGTGTCCGCCGCCGAGCGGCTGCTGTAAAAAAAGCGTCTGGCGGCCGTTGGTATTGCATGTCCATTTGTCAAAGACCAGCATTCCCGCGAAGTCATGCAGGTTCGCAACCTGGCGCAACTGTTCGTCGGGCAGAAAGTCGTGCAGCGACAACCGCCGGGGATCGCCGGGGTAACGCGAACCGAACTGCAGCCCGGGCTGGCACGGAATTCGCTGGCGCGGCATCTCCATCGCCAGATCAGACGTTAGGCGAATCAAGTCTTCGGACACTTCGACAATGGCCACAGGCGTCGTCGGCAGCCCCAGCCGCGCCGCTAGCTTGGTTCCTAGCAGTTCATTGACCAGAATACGGCGGTGCTGGGGATTATTTTGGAATTTGACTACGTAGTAGTTTCCGTCGGAGCAGCGCATCAGGTGCGACTGCGCCCCGCCGCGCATCCGGCGTATCTGTTCTAGTGCCCGTAACATACGGGGGCCATGCTAGCGGCAGTTACTTACATCGTCAACACTTCTTTTCGTAAATTCAAAAGATTCCCAATGCGAGAGGGTAGCCGTGCAGAAACGGGAGCGTGTGCCGATGTTTTGAGTACCAAAGTGAATTTTAATCGAGTTCAAATAGAAAAGGCTTGGACGATGGTCCAAGCCTTTTCGCGTATTCAAAAACTCAGCCGCGTGCGCGGTCTTAGCGCTTTTTCTTCTTGGCTGCTTTTTTGGCCTTCTTTTTCGCCTTAGCTTTTGGCTTGGCTTTGGCTTTAGCCTTTGCTTTGGGCTTGGCCTTTTTGGCCGGCGCTTTAGCCTTCTTTTTGGGAGCCGCCTTCTTGGCCGGTTTAGCCGCGGGCTTCGGGGCAGTTTTGGCCGCCGCTACGGGCTCTTCCTCGGTGATGAGGATCTCCTCTTCCTCGGTCTCCACGATCTCTTCACCGCCGGCCAACTCATCTTCCTCGTCCAGCCGTGACAGCTCGTTGTCGTCTTCGAAGTTGTCCTTCTCGAAATCCATTCCATCCTCCCGAGGGGTACTCCACAAGCCTATGGCCTGCGGGATGCTGCATCAGCTGGAGTCGCCAACTCCCCTCCGCCGCAGCGAAGTTGTTATCGTACTCCTGCAAAGTTGTCAAGCATTCTGGTGCGATGCTGATAGAAGAGCGTTTCGCAGCCAAGAAATGGGGAAGCTGCCGGCCGAAGAGCACAGATCTTCCCATCCTCAGTGGAGCAGCTAACTTATTGCATATAAAAGACTTAGTTATGAATTGCGGCTGAAGCCTGGCTGGCGGGGGCTGCGCCCTGAGGGGTGCGCGCTTTGGAACTTGTTTTCGGCCGGTTGTGCTCCGGGGCGATTTCTGGCGCGCCGCCTACAGTGTAAATACGGAGAACCATGCCGCGGCTAACGTGGTTGGTGTTCATGTGATTCCACTTGCGCACGTCTTCGGTGGGCACGCTAAAACGATCCGCGATCCCGCCAAGCGTGTCGCCTTTACGCACGCGATAGCGCACCAGCCGGCTCTTGGACTCGGCAGGGGCCGCCGCCGGAATAATTAATTTCTCTCCGACATCGAGCGCGGCGTGGCGATCCAGATTATTTGCATCGGAAATTGCCGCCGGCGTGACACGATATTTTTTCGCGATGGATGTCAGCGTCTCGCCGGCCTCGATGCGATGGCGCCGCCAGCTAACCCATTTGTCTGCGGGAATGTCCGCAATCTCTGCGGAAAATTTTTCGGCGCTGCCAACAGGCAGATGCATCTCGAAGGAAGGATCGTCCGGCGTGGCTAGCCGCAACAGCGCGGGATTGAGATTGCGGAGAGTGTCCACATCCACGTCGATAGTTTCCGCCACCAGTCGCAGATCGATGGCGCGGCCAGGCTTGACGACATCTGTGGGTACAGGCTGCTCCGGATCGACTTGTATGCCGTAATGCGCTGCGTCCTTGGCGATCAGCGTGAGCGCCAAAATGATGGGAACGTAGTTTCTGGTTTCGCGCGGAAGCACGTTGCGTTTGTAGAGCTCCCAGAAATCGGCGTAGCCGGTGCGCTCGATGGCCTTCTGTACGTTTCCAGGGCCGCAGTTGTACGCGGCCATCGCCAGATACCAGTCGCCGAATTGGCCATAGAGATCGCGCAAATGCTGCGCGGCCGCGCGCGTGGCTTTTTCCGGATCCTGCCGTTCGTCGATCCACCAGGTATGCCGCAGCCCGTATTCCATGCCGCGATAGGCGACGAATTGCCAGATACCCCGCGCACCAGCTCGCGATAGCGCCAGCGGCTGGAACGCGCTTTCCGCTTGCGCCAAATAAATCAAGTCCTGCGGAACGCCTTCTTCATGCAGTACACGCCCAATCATTGCGCGGTAACGCCCGGAGCGCCGCAGACCCGTCTCGACAATGGCGCGGCCTCGCGGCGTCTGGAAAAAATTCAGGAAAGAGAGCACTTCGTCGTTTACGGTGAGCGGCATGTCATGCGAGATGTTTTTGGCGGCTTCCTCGGCACGCGCTTTCAGCCGCGGATCGACCGGAAAGGTCATCTCCGCGACTTCATCGATCGGGGCAGGCACCGCCGGCGCTTCCTGAAATCCGTCGCCAGCGCGGAAAGCCTGCAATTCGTAGCCGTAGACGGTATCCACCACGCGATGGAAGAGTTCGTTGAGCTTGGGGTCACTGTTCGGATCGAAACCGCTGGTCAGCATCCAGTCGACGGCTTCGTCAAAATCGTGCCGCGCGGCTTCGAGGTGGCCCGCTTTGTAGTTTTGCTCGCCGGAAGCGAATTTGGCTTCCACCTGCGCAATCAGGTATTCCTTGGGACTGGGAACTCTCAGCGCCATAGCGGCGAGCCATTCGGGCGAGAGCTTGGGTAGCGGGAGCTCTCCGATACTGGCGGGAACTTGGGCAGCGGCGGTATGGGCCGGAGCCAGCGACGGGACATGCGCCTGTACGCCGTTTTTCGCGGCATCCTCACACCCGCTCGCGGCCAATGTGAGTGCGACCAAGATCGTCGCGTATAGCGCAATCTGGAGCTTCTGGCGCATCTCCCTATGTTAAGTAGCTGTAACAGTCCAGGTCAACGCTTTCCGGCGGAGGAGGGGTGACCTACTCAATACACGATTTTCATACCAGGGCGAAGGGCTGGCGGCTCATCCTGCGGCTGTTCCTAGACTGGGCAGTCCGGGATAGACTCTCACGCGAGGTGTTTCAAGTGAAACCCAATCCGATCGTCAGTCTTCCGAACAAAGCCTGGACCGTCCAGCTATTTAGGGTCGCGCTGGTTTTTTTTTACCTTGGCTCAGCACCGCTTCATGCGCAGACCAGGAGTCTTTCCGCTGACAAGCGCGCGCAGATCGAGAAAGCTGCCTCCAGCTTCCTGGGCACAAACAGTGTGCCGGGGATTTCCGTTGCGGTCGTGCAGGACGGAGAGTTGGTTTGGTCCTCTGGATACGGCATGGCTGATCTTGAGAACTTTGTTCCGGCGACATTTTCCACACTCTTCCGGCTCGGCTCGATCTCCAAGCCCATCACGGCGACCGCCATCCTGCAGCTTGCAGAGCGCGGAAAGCTGGATCTCGACGCCGCGGTGCAGAACTATTGTCCGGTATTCCCGAAGAAAGAGTGGCCTATCACCACGCGCGAGCTGCTAGGCCACCTGGGAGGCATCCGGCACTACAACCCGGATGGCAAAGGCGACATCCCGGACGACAGTGCGAAACATTTCGCAAGCATGGAAGAATCGCTGCAAATCTTCGCCGGCGATCCTCTCATTGCGAAGCCCGGGACGAAATTCCATTACTCGACGTATGGCTATACGTTGCTTGGATGTGTCCTGGAGGGTGCCTCCTCCGAGAACTACGTGGACTACGTGAAGGAAAATGTTTTCGAGCCAGCCGGGATGGAGGAAACACAGGCCAACAACTTTTTTGCGGTCATTCAGCACCGCTCGCGTTGGTACCACAAGGACAAAGCTGGTGTGGTGCAGAACGCCGGCGTCCTGGACTCCAGTTATAAAATTCCCGGCGGGGGACTGATCTCTTCCGCAGACGACATGGCGCGCTTTGAAATCGCCATTTTGGCCAACAAACTTCTAAAGCCGGCCACCCGCGAGGTGATGTGGACTCGGCAAAAAGCGGTTGATGGTTCGCAGACCGGTTATGCGCTCGGGTGGGGAACGCAAAAGAAATATGGCCTCGCGCTTGTGGAACACACTGGCGGTCAGCAAGGCACCAGCACGTCGATCATCCTTGTGCCGGAGCGGCGCGCCGGAATCATAGTGCTGGCCAACATGGACGGCGTGGACTCAGCGGCGTTGTCCACGGAGATTCTGAAAATCGTGATCGACATCAAAGACAACCCATAGAGGGAAAGCCTACAGGCCAGCCGAGGTTGCGCGGTGTTTACGGCCAGTCTCCAAAAACAGCGTCCATCGAACCACCAAACCAATATTTATAGAACCCCTCGTCGCAGGAGTTCATCGTGTCACCGTATTTTTCTTTGTAGTGGTTTCCCCAGTGGGGCTGGCGACCGTCAGAGTCGCAGAGCGGATATTCCTCCGATAAACCCCAGGAACTGAAGACCCGTCCCGACTTTTTCATAATGTCCGGATCTGCAGCCAAGGCTGCGACGGCGCGCCCAGCATACAGCGGCGTCTCCGACGCTGCATAGTTGAGATCCTTCTTGACCGCGTCCTGCCAATTCGCCTCTGTTACGCCGAAATTCTCGAGCATGGCTTCCGACCGCAGGAATCCCGGAGTCAACGCCACCGCGGCGATATTTTTTCGCCGCAACTCCCGCGCCATCGCGAACGCCAATCGAATCACCGACGTTTTGATGAGGTCATAAAACAAATGCCCGCGATACGAATAAGAATCTCCATCGCCGACTTCCACGATTAGCCCCGGGCTATTCGATTTTGTGGACGTTTCAATCAGGAGAGGTGCCGCGAAGTGACTCGTAATGATGTGGGTATGCAACACGTTTCGCAGGTTGGCAAAACCATTTTCGAGGTTCGCCTGCCAAAATGTTTTACCGAAATCCTGCGGAATGAGTTCGGAGATGTCATTCACCAGGATGTGCAGCTGGCCTTGCTCCTTGCGAATGCGCGCCAACAGCTTCTCCACCCGCTTTGCGTCGGTGTGATCGACTATGGCGGCAAAGCCCTTGCCTCCGCGCGCTGTGACCATTTCCGCCGTTTGTTCAACCGTTTCCGGCCGCCGTGAATAATCGAACGGCGATGTTTTCTTCGACCGGCTTCTCGGCAAGCGGTTTGCTTTCGTGCTGCGTCCCGTGCAGTAGACCTTCGCACCCGCTTCTCCAAGCGCTAGAGCTATGCCTCGGCCCACGCCGCGAGTCGCTCCGGCCACGAGCGCCACCTTTCCGTGCAGATCGGGAGGCGAGAAAGAAGTTGAGGGGGAGGAGGAATCGGCCATGGAATCACCTCGGAGAAGGAATGAGGGGATTATAAACGTACATTCAGTAACGCCAAGTGGAAAGTGAACGACCATTCAGTTATTCTTACGAGACCGCCCAGCGGTTTCAAAAGAGCACGATGAGCCCCCGTCCGCGCGAAACTTCCGACGAAGAGATTCTTGCCGCCACTGGGCGCGTCATGCAGCGCCGCAGCCCCACGCAACTGACTCTTTCCGATGTCGCCAAGGAAGCTGGCGTGGTTCCCGCGACGCTCATCCAGCGTTTTGGCACCAAGCGCGGCCTGCTGCTGGCTATGTGCCGCACCGCGCCAGACAGCGTTCCACGACAGTTCGCCGCCATTCGCGCACGCCAGGAATCCCCGCTCAAAGCGCTGATTGAGCTGTACGCGGAGTGCACTGCGTTTGCGCCGACGCCCGAAGCCATGGCCAACAGTCTCGCTTATCTCCAGATTGATCTGACCGATCCGGAGTTTCACGCCATCACGCTTGCGCAGTTCCGGGCCATTCGCGACGAAACGAGGAAGCTGCTCGATGAAGCGGTCGAGGCCCGCGAGCTTCGCCGTTGTGATACGGCCGAGCTCGCCCGGCTGATCCAGCACCTCAACGGCGGCGCCATGCTCTCCTGGGCGGTCTACCGGCAAGGCTCCGTGGCTTCCTGGGTTCGCCGCGAGCTAGAAGCCCTGCTTCTGCCTTATCGCCGATCGCGGAGGATTTCCAAGCGGAAAAGTAAATCGTAGCGGTGAAGCGCAAGTTACTGAGCGCGACGCCCTTTGGGTGACGGCATCTCAGACAGTTAAGCCCTGCTCTCTCCAGCGCCACCGCAAACACTTCTGCAATCAAGCCGAAACCTTTGTCCTCCAGAAAAAGCTTGACAATCACGGGGGTCAGCCTAATATTAAACCATATGGTTAACTATTTGTCCGCGCCTCTGGACGCCACGTTTGGCGCGCTCGCCGATCCGATCAGGCGCGCCATCCTGGCCCGCCTCGCACAGGGCGAGGCCATGGTTACGGAGTTGGCGGAGCCGTTCCGCGTTTCTTTGCCCGCCATTTCAAAACACGTGCGCGTGCTGGAGTCCGCAGGGCTGCTCGAACGCGAGATCGATGGCCGCGTGCATCGATGCCGGCTCGCGGCCCAGCCCATGAAGAACGCGGCTGCGTGGATCGAGCAATACCGCGCGTTCTGGGAAATGCAGTTCGATGCCCTGGCGAAATACCTGGAAACGAATGTCAGCAAGGAGAAACAAACATGGCAAGCGCACAGCAAGGCCAAACGAACCCAGGCTTCACGCTCCAAATCCGCAGGACGTTCGCGGCGCCGCGCGAAAAAGTCTTCGCCGCGTGGGCCGAACGCGAACAACTAGAAAAATGGATGTGCAGGGATGTGGCCGCGCACGTGATCACTCATCATGTGCAGGACATCCGGACCGGCGGATGCTATCTGATGGAGATTCGCGATCCCGCCAAGGGCGAGACGTACTGGGGACAAGGAGAGTATCTCGACGTAAAACCCCCTGAAAAGATCGTCTTTAGCTGGTCCTGGACCAAACAAGAGCCGGATGGTTCGCGCACCAAATTAAATCACGAAAGTCCTGAAACGCAAGTCACCGTGGAATTCTTCGCGCGCGGTGACTCTACAGAGATTGTTCTGACGCATGCAGGGTTCTTCTCAGAGAAGGATCGCCAGGAACATGATGGCGGTTGGAATGGCTGCTTCGACGTGCTGGCGCGAACTCTCTAAATCTCAGCGCGTTCGATTCCCGTTTACATGCGCTCGTCTGCGATGGTAGTGTCCCATCGAATCGATATGGCGGGATGGATCCTGCGTCGATTCACGCCAACTGCGATTAGCTCATCGGATGGACGAAGCGTGAAAAACATATCTAGCGTTCTCGCTTGCGCACTTCTCTGCGCCTTGGTGCCTCCAGCGATCTGCGCGCAGCAAGCGCCTGCGGACGCGCCTTATCTGAATCCCAAGCTTGCCGTCGAGCAGCGCGCCGACGACTTGATCTCCCGCATGACGCTTGAAGAAAAAGTCGATCAGCTCGGGCATATCGCTCCCGCGATTCCGCGCCTTGGCGTCCCCGCGTACAACTGGTGGAACGAAGGGCTCCACGGCGTTGCGCGCGCCGGTATCGCCACGGTGTTTCCGCAAGCCATCGGCATGGCCGCCACGTTTGATGAACCGCTGATGCATGACGTGGCCGATACCATCAGCACGGAATTTCGCGCCAAATACTCAGCGAAGGTGCATACGGACGGCTCGACAGACTGGTATCGCGGTCTCACCGTCTGGTCTCCGAACATTAATATCTTCCGCGATCCTCGATGGGGCCGCGGCCAAGAGACTTATGGCGAGGATCCCTTTTTGACCGCGCGTCTCGGCGTCGCGTTTATCACCGGCTTGCAAGGCACCGATCCGAACTATTTCAAGACGATTGCGACGCCGAAACATTTCGCGGTTCACAGCGGGCCTGAATCCACGCGGCACAGCGTGAACGTAGAGGCCTCTCGCCATGACATGGAAGAAACGTATCTTCCCGCGTTTCGCGCAACCATCATGGAAGGCAAAGCCGAATCGATTATGTGTGCGTACAACCGGCTGAATGGAGAGCCCGCCTGCGCTAATTCCGCGCTGCTGGTGGAACATCTGCGCAAAGATTGGGGCTTCCAAGGCTACGTTGTCTCCGATTGCGGCGCAGTCGCTGATGTTTACAAAGGCCATAAATTCACGCCAACTGCTGAAGCGGCCGCCGCTGCCGTTTTCAAAGCCGGCATGGATCTTATTTGCGGCGACTCGCGTAACGATATGAATGCGGATCCGCAGGGAATTTTGGGCGCGGTACATCAAGGCCTGCTTTCAGAAGCTGATCTTGACCGGGCGTTGCGCCGCTTGTTTATCGCGCGTATTCGGCTTGGTTTGTTCGATCCGCCGTCTTCCGTTCCCTATTCCAAACTGACCGCAGCGGACAACGACACGGAGGCCCATCAGCAACTCGCGCTTCGGATGGCGCGCGAATCGCTTGTATTGCTCAAGAATAAGAACAATTTTCTTCCCCTGAAACATGCGCCAGCAACGATTGCGGTTATCGGCCCCGACGCCGATAATCTCGACGCTCTGGAAGGAAACTACAGCGGCACACCGTCAACTCCAGTTACGATCCTGGGCGGCCTTCGCAATCGCTTTCCGAAATCCGAAATCGTTTTCGTCCAAGGGACTGGGCTCGTTGGCCCTGTCACGAAATCAGTTCCTTCCGAAGCGCTTTGCACGGAGGTGTCTTGCCGAGAACACGGCCTGAAAGCGGACTACTTTTCCAACATCACGCTCGAAGGCTCTCCCGTGATGAGCCGCGTCGATGCAGCCGTCGATTTCAGTTGGGGCGATTCCGGCGCCTCCCCGCAACTGCCAAGCAAATATTCCGTGCGCTGGACCGGCGTAATCGTGCCGCCCGAGTCAGGCGATTACTTGCTGGGCTTCACGGGCGAGGATGGATTTCGTGTGTGGCTCGATGGCGATCTGATCGCCGAAGACTGGACTCTTCATCGCCCCGCCAACACCGAAACCAAGAAACTCCATCTTGAAAAGGGCCGTCCGTATTCGCTGAAGATCGAATATTTTCAGAACATTCGCATCTCGGAAGCTCGCCTCATCTGGAGCTTGCCTGGAGGCGAAGAAGCGCAAGCCGTCGACGCGACGCGCAACGCCGACCTCGTCATTGTTGTTATGGGGCTTTCTCCGCGCATTGAAGGAGAAGAGATGAAAGTAAGCGCCGATGGTTTTTCGAGCGGCGACCGCACACGCATCGATTTGCCCGTTCCACAAGAACAGCTTCTCGAACGCGTTGCTTCCGTCGGCAAACCCACGATTCTTGTCCTGACGAATGGCAGCGCGCTTGCCGTCAATTGGGCTGACTCCAATGTCCATATTCCAGTAATTCTTGAAGCCTGGTATCCCGGCGGACAAGGTGGAACCGCAGTGGCCGAAGCACTTGCGGGCGATTTCAGCCCTGCAGGCCGCTTGCCGGTAACATTCTATAAGTCGATCGAACAGCTTCCCTCTTTCGACGACTATTCGATGGCCAAACGCACGTATCGTTATTTCGACGGCGAACCGCTTTATCCGTTTGGTTTCGGCTTAAGCTACACATCGTTCGCGTACAGTCAGCCGAGCGTCGATCGCGCCAGCATTTCCGCCGCCGATGCCGTCACCATTTCCGTCGAAGTCAAAAACACCGGGTCCGTGGCTGGCGATGAAGTTGTGCAGCTTTATCTCACACACGCCGGTGTGCATGGTGCGCCGCTGCGGTCGCTAGCTGGTTTCGCGCGCATCCATCTCGAACGCGGCGAAAAAAGATCGGTGAAATTCGTTCTGCGCGACCGCGATTTGAGCGTCGTCGACGAAACGGGCAAACATCGCATTGTCCCCGGCAAAGTGGAAGCATGGATCGGCGGAGGCCAGCCCATTGCGACATCGAGCCTTGCCAAGCCTGCTGGCGCCGCGGCGCAATTTACAATCACGAGCGAAGCCACTCTGCCGGACTGATACCCGCAGAGGGTTCCCCCCTAATCACACGAAACAAATGTTTCGAAAATTGCGCTTGCAATTTGGAGGGAAAGTGGTATCCTGTTCTTGCGTTTGTTGCTCTTGTATCGCCTTTGGATTTGTAAAGCGGTCGCAAGGTCAAACTTGCGGCCTTTTTTTACGTCCAAAAGCAGCCGTAACTCTTAAGAGGGGTTCGGATTTCGAGGCACCAAATAGCTCAATTTAGTAATGCTCGGTTGCAACCCAACCGACAGAAAAGAGTACAGCAGTGAGTAAAGAACAAGGAACAGTGAAGTGGTTCAATGCCAGCAAGGGCTTCGGGTTCATCCAGCGCCAGAGCGGTGAGGACGTTTTCGTCCATTTCTCCGCGATCGTGGCTGATGGCTACAAGTCGTTGAACGATGGCCAAGCGGTTGAATTCGAAGTGACCAAGGGCCCCAAGGGTCTGCAGGCCTCGAACGTCCAACCCCTCTAATTCCACTTCACAAAAACACTCAACGGGCGGCGCGCTTCGGCGTACCGCCCGTTTTTGTTTTTGCTGGCACAAAATTTAGTCTGCGTCACTCTCGAGTTACGCCAGGGCTTGTTTCAAATCAGCGATCAGGTCTTCCGCATCCTCAAGCCCAATGGAAACTCGCACCGTGCCTGGGCTTACGTCCGCGCGTTTTAATTCCTCGGCGCTCATGTTGTAGTGCGAGCTATAGATGGGAAGGATGACGAGCGACTCCACGCCGCCAAGGCTAGCCGCCAGAAGAAACATTTGTACGCGATCGCAGAAACGCCGCGCGGCGGGCAATCCGCCTTTTAAATCAAACGCCATCATCGTGCCGAATCCTCTCATCTGCTTTTTTGCGAGCTTGTGATCCGGGTGAGAAGCCAGCCCCGGATAGTACACGCGCGCGACCTTCGGATGTTTTTCCAGAAACTTGGCAACAGTCATGGCATTTTCGCACTGCCGTTCGACGCGCACTCCCAGCGTCTTGATTCCGCGAATAAGCAGGTAAGCCGCCTCAGGATCCATCGAGCCACCAAGATAAATGACCATGTGGCGGACGCGCTCCATCCAATGCTTGTTACCGACGGCGACGCCTGCGATGACGTCAGAGTGTCCTGCCAGCGCTTTCGTGGCGCTGTGCACGACGATGTCGTAGCCCATCGCCAGAGGATTTTGCAGTACGGGTGTAGCGAAAGTGTTGTCGATGATTGCAATCAGTTTGTGTTTTTTCGCGAAGGTAATCGCTTTGTGCATATCCACGAGCCGCAGCGTGGGGTTGGTCGGAGTTTCCACGTAGAGACACTTGGTGCGCGGCGTGGCGAGTTCTTCCAGCCCAGCAAGATCAGTCCCCACCTGAAGCACCTTAATGCCCATATCCGGAAAAACGTCTCGCATCAGCCGGTAGCTGCCGCCATAAACCTGCGCCGTGGAAATCAGCTCGTCACCGCATTTCAATACGCCCAGCAGCGCGGAGGATATCGCCGCCATGCCGGAAGCGGTGACTACCGCAGCTTCTCCGCCTTCGAGCGCGGCGATCTTTCCTTCCGCTACGGTAAGAGTCGGATTGCCGTAGCGCGAGTAGATGTACGCCTTGCTCTTGCCTTCGGCCCAAAGCTTCATCTCAGCCGTCGAGGAAAAAGTGAACGTCGATGTACGGCTGATGGGAGTGCCCACGGGCGCGCCGACGCCGTGGCGCAGTGGTTCGCCGCCGTGTATGGCGGTCGTTTGCGGACCGAGTTTTCGCGAGTCGTTCTTGTGGGCTGGCTTGTTTTTCATAAGAGCACCATTTTGGACGGGAATTTCAAGCCGACAAGCACCAATTTGGCGCGGGGCAGAGGCTCACGAACATTCTTAGGCTGAGTGATGCAAAGGCACGAGCGGAATTGCAGGAAAACTAGCCTTCTTCTTCCGTGGCTTCGCCGTGAGCGGGTTTGTGGGCGTCGATCACTTTTTGTGCCAATTCATTCGGCACATAATCGTAATGAGAAAACTCCATCGAGTACGTGGCGCGTCCCTGTGTTTTGGAAATGAGGTCATTGGCGTAACTCAGCATTTCCGAGAAGGGTACCTGTGCCTTGATGACGACGTTGTGGCCGCGCGCTTCGCTTCCCGCGATGCGGCCGCGTCGCGAACTGAGATCGCCCATCAGGTCGCCTGAGTATTGGTCAGGCGCATAAACTTCGACGTGCATCACCGGCTCAAGCAGAGCGGGCTTGGCCATCTTCATGGCTTCCTTGAAAGCCAGCGAGCCTGCGATTTTGAAAGCCATGTCGGATGAATCCACGTCGTGGTACTTGCCGTCATAGAGCACGGCGCGGAAATCCACGACCGGAAAACCGGCGAGATACCCGCGCGCAGCCGCATCGCGAATGCCTTTTTCCACCGAAGGAATCCAGTTCCTCGGAATAGCGCCGCCAAAAACGTCGTCTACGAACTCAACGCCTTTGCCGCGTTCAATCGGCTCCATCTTGATGCGGCATACGCCGAACTGCCCGTGTCCGCCGGACTGTTTCTTGTGCTTACCCTCGGCGTCGGCTCTGCCTCGGATGGTTTCGCGATATGCCACTTTGGGCGGCTTCAGCGTGAGGTCCACGTGATAGCGCTTGTGCAGCTTCGCGACGACCACTTCGATATGCTGCTGCCCGGACCCGGCGAGCAAAAATTCCTTGGTCTGCGGATCGCGCATGAAGTGCAGTGCCGGATCTTCCTCGATGATTTTGTGAATCGAGACTCCAATCTTGTCCTCGTCGGCGCGCGTTTTGGGTTCGATCGCGAATGTGATCGAGGGTTCTGGTAACTGTGCAGGCTTGTAGTAAATGGGAGCGGCTTTATCGCCAAGTGTTTCGCCAGTCGTCGTCTCTTTCAGTTTGGCGATCGCGCCGATGTCGCCAGCGTGAAGATCCGCAATTTCGGTGAACTGTTTTCCTTGCACAATTTGCGTATGCTGAAAGCGTTCCTGGATGCCCCGGTTGTAATTCGTCAGGGTGGCATCATTTTTCAGGACGCCGCTCTTCACTTTGAAATAGTTGATGCGCCCGGCGAAAGGATCCGCGAGCGTTTTGAACACGAAAAGCGAGAGCGGCTGGCCGTCGTCGTACTTGCGTTCCACCCGCTCGCCCTTGCCGTTCGGTTCTGTGAAACCCACCTGCGCATGTTCATCGGGATGTGGAAAGGCATCGGCCACAAACGTCAGTAAGCTGGCGGTTCCCACGTTTCGAAACCCAGAGACCATTAGCACAGGGAAGATTTTCTCCGCCACGATGGCCTTCCGTACGCCCGGAATCAGATCCGCAATGGGAATCGTGCCCTCCCTGAAAAACTCTTCCATCAACTCGTCGTCGCCCTCCGCCACCATTTCGACGAGCTTCTCGTGGGCCTCTTTTGCTTCATCGGCCAGAGCGGCGGGGATTTCCTCGGTCGTGGGCTTCCCGTCTCCATCCGGCTTGTAAATGTGCGCTTTCATCGCGACGAGATCGATCACGCCGCGAAAACCCTTTTCAGAGCCAATCGGAAGCTGCAGCGCAACCACATTTCGCCCAAACACCTGTTCCAACGACGCCATCGAGCGTTCAAAGCTCGCCAGCTCGCGGTCCATCCAGGTGAGCACAAACGCCCGGGGAATATCGTACTCCGTGCAATAATCCCAAACTTTTTCCGTGGTCACTTGTGCGCCGACGTGCGCATCTACCGCGATTAGTGCGCAGTCCGCCGCAATCAGCGAAGCCTTTGTTTCGGTGATAAATGTCGAGTAACCGGGGAGATCGATGAAATTAATTTTTACCTTTTCGGAGCCGCCGGGGTGCCCGCCGGAACTGGGCCACTCCGCGTACGCCAGGCCGGTCTGAATGGAAATTTTCCGCGCGATTTCCTCTTCGTCCCAGTCGGTGGTCGTGCTGCCTTCCGTAATTTTTCCCCAGCGCGGCGTCATCCCCGCGGTGTAGAGCAACGACGACACCAGTTGCGTCTTCCCGGTGCCGCCGTGGCCGACAATGCCAACGTTGCGAATGTCCTTGGTGAGATAGCTCTTCATATAGACCTCCCTTTGCGTGGCCCCGGCGATGCCGGCGCCAA
>Ga0206976_1064_pt1 | contig 36369 bp, 32 predicted proteins | sample Alteio_BWOrgHeat_82_FD_152926 | JGI IMG/M metagenome (GOLD analysis project Ga0206976, IMG submission 152926) | Enriched cells from forest soil in Barre Woods Harvard Forest LTER site, Petersham, Massachusetts, United States -... | ecosystem: Environmental > Terrestrial > Soil > Temperate forest >... | reverse complement strand
CAGAAAGATAAAACCAAACATGACGAAGACCTAAGGGAGAGAGAGCTACAAGCGCGATACCAGGGGATTCCTAGCGTTTTTTCTTCTGCTCTCGGTAACATAGCCTGCCACGATGCCTACTTGCGTATATTGCCGTCGCTCGCAGCCAGAGCGATTTCCAAGAGAACACGTCATCCCTAAATCGCTCGGGACTTTTCACAGCGGCCTAACTGTTGGTTGCGTTTGCCGAGAGTGTAATCAGTATTTCGGAAAGCATTTGGAAATTCGACTGGCCCGCGAAAGTGTAGAGAGCGTTGTTCGCTTGCAATACGGGATTCGGAGCAATCCTGTGGCAGCCCCCAAGAGTCGCGTAACAGCCAGAATCAACGTACCGGGGCCGATGTTCGGGGCGAAGGTCGTACTTGGCTCAAACGCCGCTGGAAATGGAATTGAGATCACCTATTTGCCACAGGTGGCTATACAGAGCAAGGGTTCCGAGGAATGGAACTGGTACCTAGAGGAAGACCTGGACCCCAAACTCTTGCAGGAACTCGGACCGGGTGGTCTCAAGTATTTTGTCACCTCGCAAGCCGAGTTGGAACGACTAAGATCACGGCTTCGCGGACTCGGACTACCAGCTACACAAGTTGTAAGACACGACCGCATTCCACCACAAACACGACTGAAAGCGAGAGTCACATTCCAGTTCTACTCAAACCTTGCGAGGTCGGTCGCGAAAATAGCTTTCAACTATCTGGCATACACTATGAATGAAGACACTGAGTTCTTGCTGTGCAAAGACTTTGATGCCATTCGAGACTATGTGAGACACGACATAAATCCGGGGCAGGGTTTCGTCTATTTTTCTAGCAGCCCAAGACTAGACCCCGCCGAGAGAACAGGATCAGCCGTGGACGGCCATATCCTGGTCGTAGGATGGGATGCCGCGAACGAAGGCATTATCTGCAATTTGAGCTTGTTCAATGCGATGGCCTATCGGCTCACGCTGACTCGTAAGTATTCACGGATTTGGTTTCCCCTCGGAAGCGCACATTCATTTGATTGCAGAAGCAGGAAGATAAAAAAAGAGCCGTTCGGCATTTGGACGCCCTAAATCTCGTGGAATGACCTCGTCAGAAGTTCATTCATGGAGCCAAGAGATGGCAGAACAGCGGAAGCGGAAGATTGACGACTCGGAAGGCTGGCAAAACTCCCTAGATTTCTTCATTGGCGGTGTCCCGGCGCTCGGCTATTTTGAAATGCAGTCCGACCATCTTGCCAAGCTTGTGAAATCGTCAAAGAAAGACAAACTGAGCAGACTGAACGAAGTCGCTGAGGTTGCTCTTATCGGTCTGTGCGCTTATTTCGAGGCCTTTTGTAAGGCGCATTTCGCGTCCTTAATAAACATATGCCCGGAAACTCTGAGGAATCTCCTGGAGAGAAGAAAGAACGCAACTATAAGCCTGAGACACGTTGTAACTATTCGAGGTGAGGTCGCAACCAGGCTGGGAAGCTTGATGTCCGAGGAATACGATTTCGGCTCGGCGAAGGAAATCAATGGACTCTATCAAGACCTGCTGCGCATCACTCCTTTCTCAGCCAATGAAGCGAAGAAATACTCGCGGTTTCTAGGCGACCGAAATCTGCTCGTCCATCATGGAGGCGTCTTCACCTACAATTACGCATCTCAACCGTTTGCTCGGCGTACCGCGCCTGGTCTACCCCATTTGGACTCTCTAGTGATCGGTCTAAAGGAATTTGATTCTTGGAACTCCTTTGTGCTCGGGATAGCTACAAAAATAGCAACGACCAGTCAATCCGCGTTGGAGGGGTTCATTGCGAGAGAAAAGCTCACTACGAGTCCTGAGCAGACTGGAGCTATTCGGATGCTTGGGTCTTCACGGTAGAGGCACTTTTTTCAATCTTCGCGGGGCTGCCGCCAGCGGTCGGATGGCAACATGTTTTCCAATTCATCCTCTTCGCTTTCTTCCTCTTCATACGCCGGATCGGGGATAGGCTCGGCCACCAAGACGGTGAGCGTCAAACCATGGGACGGCCCGAGGCCGACGACCTCTTCGCCAACATACGCGGTGCCGCCACAGTCGAACCAGACGTCCATAAGCGAGCTTGAAGTGACCCGCTTTGACTGCGCGATGTTCTTGGCATCCCGGTTAAACCTGTGTGTCGCCGTCCCATCGGGTATGCCGGAGTTCTTCTTGATCCACGTTAAATTCCCCCTCTGCTTGAGCGGGTCGGATACGAAGGCGAACTGTACGCGGTTATCCTTAGAACAGACCACGGCAATGGGATCGTCGCTCAAGACCGCGTAGCGGATGGCCGTGGCTGTCAGCGAGGTCACACATTTCTCCGCCAGCGATTCTATCGCTTTGAAGCCCGGCGCAATGCGGCCGCAGGCTGCCCTGAACAATCCTTCGGGCATTAGCAACGCCGCCGCAAATGCATCGGCGTCGCGCTCGAACGGATCATCGGAGGAGTACCCACTGTCCGAGACGTGCCTTGAGTTGCCTTCTGCGAAGATGTGTTTGTAGTGTCCTTCCAGGAAGTAGTGACCGAGTTCGTGGGCGACGGTGAACCTGCGGAACCCTTCGCTGGAAATCGCATCGCTGTAGAAAATGCCGAACGTGTCTCCTGCACCGGACAAGCAGCCTGAAACCCCTGCAGAGGCGGACCGCAACTTTTCGCAAACGATTCCTTCACTGGCGGCGATTGCGAAGGGATCAACTGGTAGCGCAGAAATCTTTTTCTTCGCCAGGACCTCTGCGGCCTGCGCCTCAGCTTGCCAGTAATCCCGTCGTGCCATAGCTATTCCTTCTTCGTCTGCTTCTTCGCCATCATCTCGGCCATGCGAGTAATCGTGTCCAGGTCTTCGTCGGACATCTTCTCCGCGTGGCGAAGCAATTTCGATGAAACGGCACTAGAAACGTGCATCTCGTCGCTTCTGCCGATCAAGTAATCCGTCGTCACCTTCAAAGCATCGGAGAGCGCCTTGAGGTTCGCGAACGACGGCGATCTGCGCCCAGTTTCAAAGTGTGAGACAGCGGAAGGCATGAGGCCAGATTTCTTGGCTAAGTCGGATTGGCTCATCTTACGAAGTTCACGAACGGCACGAAGTCTTTCAGCAAAAATATCAGCCATTAGCTCCCTTGACTTGCTATAGACGATTCCGTATAGTTGTTGATGACGACAGCGTAATTCTTTGGCAGTATACGCTCTCGTCAGATTGAAGTTTACACCAAAATCCAGGAGCGCAAGCTCCGAAAGGAAAAATTAAGATGGCAAACGTACAAGTAACCTGCATCACGAAGCCCCACCCGGACAGCCCCCACGAACATATCACCCATTTGGGGAATCCGCAGGCCGGGTGGGAATGGACTCGCGAGCAGGTGATCGCGAGCATTGAAGCAAGGACGAATTCGTTTTTCGTTCTTGATCCCCGCACGGGTAAGCGGTCCGACGTCGGCGTTGTCCGTCCGGCAGGGCGAGCGCCCTACGTTCGGACTCACGCAGATGGCGACTGGAATAACAATTTGCTCTCGTTGGACCAGTGCCCGCTCGTGCGCAGGCGGTAGCTGTCAGGCTCGCTTTGCCCAAACTTTGTGAAGGCGGTTTGGCCCCCGAAATCGCCTTCCCCAAGGTGGGTCGCTGTTATCCCAATTTTCAGGAGACCGGAAATGACAAAGAGGGAACTGTACGTCGAACGCCGCGACGAAGGCGACTACGCCATCCGGCGGCCAGGTTCGGAGAGAGCAAGCGATGTCTGCGATACGCAGGCGGAAGCGATAGAACGGGCGCGTGACATCGACCCGAATGCGGCGATTCACGTTGAGCGAGTCCGCTACACTTCGCAAGGCACGCCGGACAAATGGCGCAGACCCTGACGACTGGCACGCTTCGTGTAGGGTTTGCGCTGTTTTGAAATTGGGCCGCCGTCTAGGAGAGCGTCCTTCAACTGTGCGATGCGCCGTTGGTTGCGGGAGAGGGTACCTCGTCCACTTGCAAAAGTTCCTGGGCATCGCGGAGTGTTCCGATCTCAGGGATGAGAGCGACAAGAGTCGCGCTTATACGTCGTTTGCGTTGTCGCCGGAAAAGATCAAGACGGGTTAGAAGATGACGGAGGACGAATGAAGAAACTGTTATTAGTTGCCGCTATCCTTGGGGTCGCTTTCGTCTTCATCTTGTTTTTACAAATTAATGACCGGCTGACCAAGTACGAGCCCGTCGCGGTTTGGCTAGAAGGAATCGCGCTCGTACTGATATTCGTGTGGGACCGATTCGATGCGCACGACACGCACGACCAATCAACTAAGCAGCTGGCGGTCTTCCGAGACCAGGTAGAGGCGACGCATAGACCATTTGTATCCTATTCGAGTGTGGCTCGCGATGCTCAGGAAGCCGTCGTAGATTTGGATAACGACGCGATGACAGAAATCTGGTGCCCGGAAGCGCAGGCACAAATTAAGAATTACGGCTCGGGTCCGGCCATCAATGTTCGCTACTCTCTGGTGCCCACCAATCCAGAATCTAGCATTGCCCGTCCGAAAGGTTATTTGGTTGCGTTAAGACAGGGCGCAAGGTTCAGGTGTCCAATCTCCCGCGGATTGCTCCAGGGCAATGAATGGGAGACCGTCATCACATACGAGAGCTTGAGCGGTCAAAAATACGAGACGAAGATTACCTCTGACGACCTTGTCATGACTGAGATCAGTGTCAGCAAGTTGTAGGAGTCGGGCCGTGGCAATGGCGGTCCACGACTCTCTCAACCCCACATGCATTACCCGGCGCAAAATAGGCCATAGTCCGCTCCCACTGTAAAGCCCGCTTGTGCAGCTCCGGTTGGTACACCCCACCGTACTCGCTTCCGCGCCCCTCTACGCTCCGCTGAAATGCGCTTCGGGGCTTGACAGCCGCGAACCACGGCCAGGGCTCGCCTCCAGTAAAGCATGTTGTTTTTTATGCCCTGACAGGGCCAGAAAACAGCAAATCAAAACTGGAGCGAACCAAATGCCAAGCGTCTATGAAATCATCACTGAGAAAATCATCAAGCACCTTGAATCCGGCGTGGCTCCGTGGCGCAAGCCCTGGACCTGCCAAACTCCCGCAAATTTGGTCACACAAAAAGAGTATCGCGGACTCAACGTCTTTACTCTTGCCTCGCAAGGGTTCCCATCACGATTCTGGCTTACTTTCAATCAGGCAACAAAGTTGGGCGGGAGAATCCGCAAGGGCCAGAGGTCCTCGCCCGTCATCTTCTGGAATGTTGGTGAAGACGCAGAGACGACCTCGCAAGACGGCACGAAGGAGTCCTCGCGGCGTTTTCTGCTTCGTTATTACAGCGTCTTCAATTTCTCGCAGACGGAAGGCATCGACATCCCAGCTTCACTCCTACAAGAGACACGGACCGACAACCCCATTGAGACGTGCGAAGAAATTGTGGCGAACATGCCGACCCCCCCAGCGTTCGAGCAATCCGACAAAGCGTGGTACTCATCAAGCAACGATGTGGTCGGTATGCCGGCACGCGGTCTCTTCCACTCTTCGGAAGAATATTACGCCACAAAATTTCACGAACTAGCCCACAGCACGGGACACGAGAAGCGCTTGCACCGGGAGAATTTCGACAAACCGGTTTCCTTTGGCTCGGAATCCTACTCGAAAGAGGAACTCATCGCCGAGATGTGCGCCGCCATGCTCTGCGGCATCGCGGGAATCGAGCAGAAGACTCTTGAAAACTCAGCAGCCTATCTCAAGACGTGGATTGCACGGCTCAAGTCTGATTCGCGATTGATCGTATCCGCCGCATCGCAGGCCCAGAAGGCCGCAGACTTTATCCGAGGCAAAGACGCTGTGGCGCAGGACGCTGAATAATGCCACCATCCAAACCAATGAGTGAAAAACTGCCTGACATCCGCGTGCTAGAATCTGGCACTGGAGACAGAACAGTGAAATTTGAGCCGGGCGACCATGTAAAATTCGAGATTAAAGATGAAAAGACCGGCGAGGCAGAGTGGATGTGGCTGCGCGTAGACTATTGCGATGAACCAAACAAGATGGTCTTCGGCTGGCTCGACAGCCAACCGATTGTGTTCACGCCCGACATGAAGCTCGGACAGCATTTGGCGGTGAGCTACGACAACATTCGAGAACACAGAAAAGCGACCGATTTTTGAGCTGGCTGCTTTTTGTTTCTGTAGTCTTTTGCGTTCAGTTCGCACGGATTCACAACTCGTACATCGAAGGCTGCGTTCCCCCGCTGCCGGTAATCCATTGGGACCCCATTGCTTGCGGAAGAGATCAGGAATATCCGGCCCGTGTCCGGCGTAGTGATTATCCGAGGCAAGGCTCCGCACCAGTTGGCCGAAGCATTGGCGACTCAAGTTTTTAACGGAGGCCTTGTTGGCTGACCGTCCCACACCGCTCGCAAATAAAAGACTCATTCCACCGAGCGTACTTCTGCTCGTAAGTCGAATGATTGTGACGCCATACAATTCCAACGAGTAGAAGCAAGACAACCGGAGCAAATATCACGTAGAGTTTAACAGGCAACGAAGACGCGGGCACGGGACTCGACATCACGTGTTGAACGTAAATGACCAGGGCGATAAGAGTTACGACTCCCGACCATCCTACAAGCTTTACATACGACCACTTTGTGGGAGGGCTGAGCCACTTTGAAAGGGAAGATTGCTGTGACCCGCGCGTAGTCGTTCTACCGACCAAAATATCTGGTCCCCCACCGGCAAACAGAAGCCCCCGCATTCTGGACCACGTGTCTATCTGGTAGGTGCCATCTTGGTAGGCGAGGGATACCTTCTTCAGATTGTTGCTGTTGCACTTCGGGCAGCGCAAGTCCATCTTGTCACCTCTTGCAGCCCCACTTCGGTGTGGCTATGAATTCTTTCTGGCTTCGACGCGCCATTACTTTGCCGAAATCAAACCCCGCCCGCGGAATTAGTTGCTTGCCCCTGCTCGCCGAGACCTCGTTCCAGCCATTTTCTGGGCCATGTATAGAAGGAGCTTGCGATTTGCGTCCTCAGACCTCGCCAATAAACGCCGAAGCTTACCCAAATACCGTGCATCCTTCCCCGAACTGCCCCAGGCAATGTCGTCAGACGACTTCCGTTTAGGGAGATTCGGCAGTTTGGGAGGCTCCTCGCCGTCATAAAAAAGCTGGTACATGGGGATTTCCATCGCGCGGGCCAACTTCTCAAGCGTTTCGATGGCGGGAACGGTGTGCCCATTCTCCACGCGGGAGATGTAGCAGCGAAGCAGTCCCGTCCGTTTCTCGATATCTCCCTGAGAAAGGTTCTTTTCTTCCCGTAACGCGCGCAGCCGATCCGAGATCACGATGCTCGTTTTACCCCTCTGCGGTCATACACCGCGCATTTACCAAGACTCTAAACTCAAACCCAATCGGTCGCAACTATGAAACAGTCTCAACAAAGGGATGCACTCATGGTGTCACATGGTCCAGGTTGCACCCAAGAGCCGCACTGCAATCTGCGTCCAGCGGCCGCGACTTGATGCTGGCAATTTGCAACCCTTCATCCCAATCGGGATTGAAGACCAGGACTTGAACGACGAGGGTGCCGTCTTCCTCCTCCTTGGCATAGACTCCGACTGAATGCCAAATTTCTTGGCCCCCATCCCTTCGTAGACGCTGGCCGACTTAGGTCCTCTCACAAGACGCAGTTATTATACAACGAGCGCTCGTTGTTTTGCTACGAGGTTTTCAGCGGGATTTCTTGGACTTGGGAGGCCGACCGCCCTTGCGCTTCTTCCGTCGAGCTTGCAACTGCCTGAAGTATTCAGGCCCTCGCTTGGCGACCTGCTTCCCACCCTTCCGTCCAAGCTTTACGGCGGCGGGATCTTTTCTCTTAGGCACAATTCAGAGGGTCTAGCTCTAATCTCCTGACCGTATTATGCATGACGAGCAGTCCGCCTCCACTGCATGCGACTGACATTCTTCTCAGAGCGCGACCGCCAGCACGGGATTCTTTTTATTACTTCTTGTCACCGGCATCGAGAAAATTCCGAATCAAGGCTACGGTTTCGGTCGGGCGCTCCTCCATCAACCAATGCCCCGAACCGACAACCACGGCCTCCTGAACGTTCGTCGCCACGTGGCGCATGATCACGGCTTGCAATGCGCCCAAGGACTTCTCGCCGCCCACAGCGAGCACCGGCATCGGGAGGTTCGTCTGTTCGAAGATTTTGTTGTCCTTCGCATCTTGGGAAAAGGCGGTGAACTGCGCAAAGCCAGCCCTCATTCCTCCCGGCAGAGCATAGGTCGCCGCGAAAAAGTCTCGGGTGGCTTCGTCGGGCTTACTGGGATCTCCTGTGAAGTCATCCCATATGCGGTCAAAATAGATTCGCTCACGGCCCGCGACCAACCTTTCCGCGTCAGGTCCATATCCATGAAAGTTAAATTGCCAAACACCAGGATTGAGAAGTAATTTCAGCCGGGCACACATGTAAGTACGGCACTCCGCTTCAATCTCGTTCCACGGTTCGATTCCGGGAATGGGAGCATCCATGACGACTAAGCGTTCCACTTTGTCGGGATACATCGCGGCGTACGCATAAGCCACCATGTTCCCGATATCGTGGGCAACTACGAACGTGCGGTCATACCCCAGCCCCGTGACAACCGCCCGGATGTCCTTGGCCTGCGTTTTCTTGTCATACCCACTCTCTGGCTTCGACGAACGACCGATGCCCCGAAGGTCAGGAACGACCACACTGTGGTCTTTCATCAAATCCGCCGCTAGCGGCGCCCAGGAATCGCTATTCTCGGCATATCCATGCAGCAGAACAACGGCCGGCCCGCGCCCACCCGAACGCACGAAGATGTCCGCGCCCTTCTGGCTGTGAATCGTAGTTGCGCGGAAGCTAGATGGCAGTGAAGGGTGATCTTGCCCGATGGCGGCTAATGCTCCGAGTAGCGTCACAGCAAGCGCGAAAATGTTTCGCAAGAAGACACCTCCCAGTCTGAATCGGATTGTTTCACAGAACGTGACACGTATCCAACTTCCACTGATATTGGTCACTACGTCGCGACCATCAACACAGAATGCTAATCAAACCGCAAGGATTGCTGTGCGGTTTGCTCCGCACGCTGAACCACGCGCGGCGCTTCCATGCCCCAGAGTCTGCGGAAGAGATCAACGGTCCCAGGACCGAACCCGGCATAGTGATTATTTGCAAAAGCCAGAATCATGATTCGCCGCTCCTGGAGCTTCTTGAGAAGACTGACCCACTCGGACAGTTCACCTTGGCGATCAACAATCACCTTGTCCCAAATTGTCGTTTTTTCCTCGATCCCTTTCCGGTCCCCCAACCACCGAACGTAAGTGAAATCAGACGTAATTAGATCGAATTTGTCCTTCATCTCCCACGGCCGCGGCATCCAGCCTTGATCAATTAACGTGTGAGCGACGCCATGTTCTCGCAACACATCTGCGAGTTTAGGAACCAGCCAGTCCTTATTGCGAATCTCGACGGCAAACTTGTGCTCCCTCGGAAGCCTTTTCAGAAACGGAACTAGCCTGGCTAGAAAATCGTCCAGAGACTTGAACGCGTATTTGTCAAACTTGCCGAATTGAAACAGCAAGGGTCCGAGCTTTTCGCCTAGAGCCTCCATTGTCGTTAGAAAGACTTTGAACTCCTCATTACAATCTTTGAGGACCCTCTTGTGGGTGATCTCCTGTGGTACTTTGGCCGCAAAAAGAAATCCTTCCGGGGTTTTGGCATTCCAGGAGCGCACCACGCTCACATTCGGAGTTGCATAGAAAGTTGAGTCAATCTCTACGGCGTCAAAATGCTGGGCGTAGTAACTGAGGTAGTCGGCGGGTCGCAAACCCTTCGGGTAGAACGATCCCTGCCAGCCTGTGGCTCTGAACGATGAAGTTCCGAGAAGAATCGGCGAATGGTTCACCCTGGAGAGTATAGCGAACGCGTGTCGTACACCGCTCGGTCCAATGGTATGGGAGATCGAGTATTAGAATAACTTCCGCATGGCCCGTCAACCGCTCGGCACTGCGGCGTGGTTCACCTGGGGCAGCCACGATGTAGGGGACAATCTGGCCCTGGAACTCCACCGGCTCACGATTCAGGGCTAATCTGCCTCCCCGCTTCGCAGCGGTTTTGCTGGTTCGCACATTCGGAACCATCTACAGTGATATTGCGGAGACATCCATGGAGAATCCCTCAGCGGCATCCCCCGAAACCGAAAAATATCGTTTCTCGCTGCCGCAGGGCTGGACATTTGACAATGATGCTCCGGTGCCTACCATGGCCTGCCCTGAAGGCGACCTGCACGTTTCCTTCGTCGAACTGGAGTCTGCGGGCACGGTGCAGGCGACCGCTCTTGCCGCCTGGCGCAAGTTGGATCCGGCCTTTGATGCGTCTGTCTTACAGGAGTATCCAGCAGCGTCGACCCAGGCTTGGGATAAGACATACCAAGTCTTGTTTGCAACCCCAGCCAGTGGATCCAGACTCCAGGTGGCCATCATCAGGACACTCGGCTCTCGCGCTTACGTTAATCTGATTCAGGGAACGAATGCCGCCGCCAGCCGGAGGAGCGCGCAAATGGCGGAGGCCGTCGGCAGTTGGAAGCCTGAAGGGCTGAAGGAGATTTTCCTTACCGCAGAGCCGCAACGCTGGAGCGCGGAGCACAGCCGCCATTTAAAGGATTTTGCGTTGTCAGCGATGAACAGCCTCAACGTTCCTGGGGCATCGATTGCCATTGTGCAGGACGGCCATATCGTTTACGCAGAAGGACTGGGCCTTCGCAGCCTCGATCGCCCTGAGCCGGTCACAGTGCAGACCAGGTTCATGATCGGGTCGGCCACCAAGCCGCTGACCACTTTCATGATGGCGCGGCTGGTTGACCAGAAGAGGCTCAGCTGGTTCACGCCGGTCGTCGATCTGCTCAAGGATTTCGCGCTGGCCGACCCCGAGATCACGCGGCGCCTACAGATTCGGCACACGGCTTCGGCTTCAACCGGCATGCCGAGGCAGGATTATGAATTTATTTTCCGCTACTCGGGCATCACGCCCGAAGCTCGCATAGCAGAGATGAAGACCATGCTCCCCACGACTGGCTTCGGAGAAATCTTCCAGTATTCCAATCTGCTTGTAGCGGCTGGCGGCTACGCGGCCACCCGCGCCTGCACTCCCGAAGGACCCCTCGAAGATGCATTCAAAAAGGTCATGAGCGAACTGGTGTTCTGCCCGCTAGGAATGAACGACTACTTCTTGCGACAGGAGGACGCGTTGTGCGGCGATGCCGCGGCCCCGCATGCGACCGGCTTTGACGGTCAGGTGCACAACATCCCGGTCTCAATGGAGATGTCGGTATACAGCGTTGCGCCCGCTCGCTCGACACTAGCCCGGTGGCATCTATAGTGGGATGCCTCCAGGCTTCTTTGTAACCGGCATCGCTCGCACTCGCCCCGAGCACCGGACTAAGATGGTGTTCGAGATGATCGCTCGCAAAATCATTCACATCGACATGGACGCGTTTTATGCGTCCGTGGAGCAGCGAGACGATCCGCGACTGCGCGGCAAACCCGTCGTTGTTGCGTGGCGCGGGAATCGTTCTGTAGTGTGTGCTGCTTCGTATGAAGCGCGAAAGTTCGGAGTGCGTTCTGCCATGCCTGCTGTTCGAGCCGAGCGCCTGTGTCCTAATGCAACATTCCTGCCCCCGGACTTCCCGCGCTATCGCGCGGTATCCTGCCGGGTGCGCGAGATCTTCAAACGGCACACCGACTTGATTGAGCCGTTGTCGCTCGACGAAGCCTATCTCGACGTTTCGGAGAACAAGACCGGCTTGCCCACCGCGATGCAAGTGGCACGCACGATCCGCGAACAGATCCGCTCAGAGCTGAGCTTGACGGCATCGGCAGGGGTAGCGCCGAACAAATTCCTAGCAAAGATTGCTTCGGACTGGAAAAAACCGGATGGGCTCTTTGTCATACAACCGGAAGAAATCGATTCGTTTTTATTGCCGCTGCCTGTGGACCGTCTGCCCGGAGTAGGCAAAGTCACCGAAGAAAAACTGAAGCACCTAGAGGTACAAACAATCGCGGACCTGCGGCGAATGGACTTGGCGACACTCGAAGGCCGCTTCGGCCGCTACGGCGTGCGTCTCTACGAGTTGGCTCGGGGAATCGACAACAGCGGGGTAGTCCCTGACAGGCCTACACAATCCATATCCGCAGAGGACACCTTTGAACAGGATGTCTTGCTGGCCGAGATGGAGCCGATGATCCGAAAACTTGCGGAGCACGCATGGACCGCCTCGCGCAAGGAGTCACGAATCGCGCGCACCGTTGTACTGAAACTGAAGACCAGCGAATTCAAGATTCTCACTCGCAGCCACACGCCAGGTTCTCCACCTGCTTCTTGCGAGGAACTGACGAATATCGCCCTGTCGCTGCGGGAACGAGTCGGTCTCAGACCGCAGCAGAGGTTTCGCCTCGTTGGCGTGGGCCTAAGCAATTTTCACGACCCCGCGGATGCATCTGCGCAGCCCGCTCTTTTCAGCTAGTGGTGGTGTCAGTTGACGATTAGCCTCACGCCACATCTTCGATAGCCATTCCTGCATCGGTTGCGTTGTCGATAGTCGAGGTGATAGATTGTCGATAGTCGAGGTGTCAGCATGCCTAAGCCTTCAGACCTTCTGCAGGGAACACTAGATCTTCTGATCCTCAGGACGATTGCGACGGGGCCGCTTCACGGCTGGGCGGTTGCAAAGCGCATTCAAGCGCTTTCCGGCGAAGTCCTCGCGGTCGGCCAGGGTTCCTTATACCCGGCACTACATCGACTCGAACAACAAGGCTGGCTTCGCGCCGAGTGGAAAGACTCTGATCTTGGGCGCCCTGCGAAGGTTTATTGGTTGACACGTGCGGGTAGGAAACAACTCGACCGCGAACTTGATAGCTGGAGCAGGCTGTCCTCCGCTGTCCAACTCTTAATCGAAACCGCTTAGGAACAACGCTTATGCGAGTCTATCGCGTGTTTATGCATCGCCTTCGTTCGGTATTCAGGAAATCTCGGGCAGATGCCGACCTGCAATACGAGATCGAAATTCATTTGGAGCAGCTCGTCAAGGAAGCCGTAGCTTCCGGTATCAACGAATCCGAAGCTCGCGTGATGGCGCGCCGCCAGTTTGGACCACTGGAGAAGACGAAAGAAGAATGTCGCGATACGCGGCGCGTAAACGTGATGGACAATTTCACACGCGACGTGCGTTACGCGCTGCGGATCATTTGGACCAAGCGAAGTTTTAGCGTACCCGCGCTGCTGACACTCGCCTTGGGGATAGGTGCCAATATTGCGATATTCAGCGTTGTCGATGCGGTGCTTATTCGCTCCCTTCCGTATACTGAACCGGAGAAGCTGGTAGGTGTTTCCAACTTTGCGGTGTTTTCAGGCCAGGTCGTAAACGACTGGCCTCTTACACTCGACATGTACGCCGTTTACGAAGAGCAGGCACGGAGTTTTGCCGACTTCGGCGTTTGGACATCTGGCGCAGCTGCGGTTACCGGTGCCGGCGACCCCGAAGAGGTTGCGGCCGTGACCATGACGCACGGAGTTTTCCCAGCGCTCGGAATGCAGCCCTATTTGGGCCGCTGGTTCTCCAGCGCAGATGAGGTGCCGGGTGCGCAGAAGGCTGTGATCCTTTCCTACAAATACTGGCAGCGCCGGTTCGGCGGTGACCGGCGCGTACTGGGTCAGTTGGTCCGCATCGATTTCGTCCCTTATCAAGTGGTTGGCGTAATGCCTCGGAGCTTCGAATTCCTCAACGTTGACCCTGACGTGTTCCTGGCACAAAGCGTAGCCAGAGGCGCTCCGGGATCCCAAGACGCCGATAACTTCGGCGTCGCTAGGCTCAAGCCCGGTGTCAGTCTTGCCCAAGCCAATCAAGACATAGCGCGGGTGCTGAGTATTTGGACAGGGGGGGACTCGCAATGGCGGCAAGCATTTGAGGAGCTGCGAGTCAAACCCAACGTCCATCCGCTAAAGCAAGATGTTGTTGGAGATGTGGGGGCCATTCTCGAGATTCTGATGGGAGCGCTGGTAATTGTGCTGTTGTTGGTTTGCGCAAATGTGGCGAACCTGGTGCAGGTAAGAACGCAAGCCCGGCGCGAGGAGTTTGCAATTCGGGCGGCACTTGGTGCCGGTCTGGGGCAAATCGCTCGTCAACTAATCGTAGAGAGCCTCGCTTTGGCTACTCTCGGCGGCGCTGCTGGTTTAGCTCTCGCGTATGCCGCACTTCGCGTGCTGGTGACCCATGGACCGAGCACTCTACCTCGAATCAGCGAAATAGGGATTGACTCAACGAGTATCTTGTTTGCGCTGGCCTGCTCCTTGCTATCGGGCATGCTGTTTGGATTGATAGCGCTCCTGAAATCAGGACTCAGCGTCAGACTGCAAAACGCGCGGGGCGCCAGCCCCAGCGCGGAGCAATTGCACGCACAAAATGCGCTGGTTGTGGCGCAAGTAGCCCTTGCTCTGGTCTTGTTGGTCGGAGCTGGATTGCTGGTCCGCAGCTTCATCGCGATGAGCGCCGTGAAACCGGGCTTTACTCACCCCGAGCAGATTCAGACAATCCGGCTGTTTATTCCCGAAGCTGAGATACCAGAGCCACCGCGGGTGGCCCAAATGCAAGCTGATATTCTGCACGAACTTGCGGCTATTCCGGGAGTTACGGCGGCGGGGTTTGCCACCGCTTTGCCGCTCGAACTGGAGTACCATAACGGCAACCCCATCTCTGTCGAAGGCAAGACCGTAGGTGGCCGAATTCCGCCGAACCGAACGATCAAATATATTTCTCCAGGCTTATTTGCCGCGCTCGGGACACGTCTGATCGCCGGACGGGATTTCACATGGAGCGACCTCAGCCAGCCTGGAGCGGCGATAGTGTCAGAGAACATGGCGCGCGAGAATTGGGGTGACCCGCAGGATGCGCTCGGCAAACACCTCCGAATAAACGGCACGAATGGCCCGTGGAGCGTCATAGTGGGTGTTGCAGAGAATGTCTACGACAATGGTGTCGATCTACCGCCCCCTGGGCTGGTCTATTTCCCGGGTGCTCGCCGCAGTATCTCCTTCGCGTTGCGAAGCGGTCGCGCTGGCACCGAAGGCTTGCTGGAGGAAATCACAGCAAAGATTCACGCCGTCGACGCCATCTTGCCATTGGCGAATGCGCGAACTCTAAGCGACCTTAATAGACTCACGATGGAACGCAGGTCCTTTGTTCTTGTTCTGCTTGGAATCGCAGCAGTAATGGCGATAACGCTTTCGATCATCGGGGTCTACGGTGTTCTTGCCTATGCCGTTGCACAGCGCCGCAAAGAGATAAGCATCCGTGTCGCCGTGGGCGCCGAACCACGAACGATCAAAGCGCTTTTTTTGCGGCAGGGCCTAATACTTACATGCGTTGGCGGTGTAATTGGACTGGTTACAGCGCGAGGGGCCTCCCACTGGATGACCTCCCTGCTTTTTGGAGTTACGCCAGGCGATCCGCTAACTTATGGCGTTTCGGGTGCGGTTATTCTAGTGGCCGCCTTGGCCGCTAGTTACGTGCCATCGCGCATAGCCGCGTCGTTAAATCCAATCGAGGCGCTGCGCAGCGATTAAGCTTTGGCAAGGCTTGGGAGAGTAAGCAAAGATGGGTCCTTTGACAACGATGACCTTATGTTTTGGGACGTTCGTCCTGGGCTCGGCCGGGACGTTGTTCCTCTAGCTCATGAATCTTTTTGAGCTGCTCTCGATAGCAGCCAGCCTCATGCAGAATCTCGCCGTTCTCGTTGTAAATATAAATCCAAAGATACATCTGGTCATTGCTGGCAGCCAAATCTAGTGCCTTGTCGAAAGTTTCGCAGTCTTTCAAGAGAGAGCCGCTTGGCGATGTGAGGGTGTCTACTGGATCCAGTCCGATTACCCGGTATTGTCCCTTGGGTGCACGTACTTCCATCGCTCACCTCGGTGGCTGGGATTTCCCCTAAGTACGCTAGCCTTGCCTCGAAAGCAAGCAGAAAACCAGGCGCATCCCAAAGTCGTTCCAGCGTTGCGTAAGTTCCGCATGTAGTCCCACTTTCGGCTAAAAGTGGATCGATGCGGATATACGCTCTGGCCCATACAAGCTCCAGAATTACCGGCCAATCGGAAATGGCCCACGAGCGCAAAACGGGCGCTTGACATTTCGCTTTTTATTCGCCTACCATGCCGTCGAGGGCTGATACGGCGCTGTCATGAGTTTACCCATTGCATTCACGAAAACGGAACGGTCCGCAACTCCGAACCCCTGGGTTTTATCCGACCGGGCTTTGACCGTCTTCTATGGTTGCCCCGAAATGCCCAGGCTCTCGCATTACTTCCTGCCACGACTACTCTTCGCTAAGAAACAGATTCTTTACCTAGACGGCGCAAACCAGATCAGCCCGCTCCTTCTAGCGCGTTTCGCGAGAGAACGCGGCCTTGACCCATCGAGCGTGAACAGCCTCATTCGCGTCGCGCGCGCCTTTACCTGTTTTCAACTGACCGAACTCGTCCGACGTGTGCCCAAGACTCTGGAGAGATTTTCTGCAGACGTGCTCATCGTCACGGCGTTGCCGGACTTGTATTTCGACGAGGATGTTCGGGATAGGGAAGCGCGCGCTTCGTTTGAACATGCACTCGAAGGTCTGCGCAACGTCGCGCTGCTCTCCCTTTCCATCGCCGTCTTTTCCGACGCCACATCGTTCAAAACCAAACGGCGCGATTTCTTTCAGCGACTTCGCACTCAAGCCGACCACGTCGTGAAAGTGGAATCCACTCCCGAAAACAAACTTTCCTTTACTCGCGAGAAAAATACTCCGCTGCTTCCGGCTTGACCGGAAAGCTTGAGGCGCACTTATGGGCAGAACCGTCCCTACTTTTGTTCAATTGATTCAGCAAGCTGCTGAGCGCTGGAAAAAATTCCGGCGCGCGTTGCGGCGAGAAGACCAGCCGCATTTCGACCGGCTATTTGTACGTGTGCGTTGTTACACCCAAGCGGCCACTTATCAGGCCCACGACAACCCAATGGAAGCGATCCTTCTTTCCATCGCTCTCGATCAGGAAAAGCGTCTCGACGCCGTCGAGAAGGTTCTTCAGAACGCAGGGGTGCTTTGTGAAATCGCTTCAAGGATGGATTCTCGACCTCTACCCCAATCAGAACGGGATGACGCTGTGGCTGATCGACCGGAACCAGTCGCACTACCATTTGACCGATAGCTTTGCGCCGGCCTTCTATGTTTCGGGCCCGGAGGAGCGTCTCATTCAGTTGCAGGACGCCGCGCAACGCAAAACCACAGAGCTTCGCACGCGATTTACCGAGCGCACCGACCTCTGGCTGAATGCGGCCCGCCAGGTCCTCGAAGTTTCCGTTCTCCGTCCCTCCAATTTCATCGGCTGGGGACGATGGGTGCACAAGCTCGACTCGAAATTGCAGCTCTACAACAGCGACCTCAGGGTGGCGTCGCTGTATTGCTGGGAGAAGCGGTTGTTTCCGCTTTCCTTTGTGGAAGTCGAAGCCGACGACGAAGGAAAAGTCCACTCCATCGCCTGCCGTGACGATGAATGGGCTCTCAACTATGAAATGCCGCCCCTCAAAATCATGCAGATTCGGCTATCCGGCCTCGCGCGGATCGATCCCACGCATGGTCGCCGCACGGCGCTCGAAATCGAAATGGACGGTACTTGCTGGGAGCTTGACGAAACGGGCGAGCCTCCCGCGATCCAATTTGCGGGGTTGCTCAAACGCCACGACCCCGATGTGATTCTTTCAGAGTGGGGCGACTCGACTATTCTTCCGTTGCTTCGCCAGCAGGCCGAACGCCTGCGATCTTCTTTGCCTCTCAATCGCGACGAGTCCGCGGCCGTCCAGCAATCCCGCGGGCGCAGCTACACCAGTTACGGAAGGATTCTTTTCAAAGCCAGCTCCATCACGCTCTTTGGCCGCATCCACGTGGACAAGCAGAACTCGTTCATTTCGGAGAAGTGCGACTTCGCCGGCCTCTGGGAACTGGCCCGGCTCACGAAGCTTCCGATTCAATACGCAGCGCGAACGACGACCGGTACCGCCATTTCCTACATGCAGATGGAACTCGCCCACCGCGATGGCGTGCTGATTCCCGAGCAGAAAGCGGAACCGGAAGATCCCAAGCGGCCCGACGAGCTATTGGTAGCGGACCGCGGCGGCCTCGTTTTCGTACCTAAACTCGGCTTCACGCCCAACGTGGCAGAACTCGATTTCGTCAGTCAGTTTCCCAGCATCATGGCGCGGTTCAACATCTCACCCGAAACCGTAAATTGCCCGTGCTGCCCCGATGCTCCGCGCATTCCCGAACTCGGCTACCGCATTTGCCAGAAGCGAAGAGGGATCACGAGCCGCGTGGTCGAACGGCTTATCGCCAAGCGATGTGAACTCAAGAAGTTCCTAAAGACAGCGCCGCCCGATACTGCGCTCAGGTTCAAATTGCAGCGTGATTCGATGAAGTGGCTTCTTGTGTGCTGCTTTGGCTATACCGGCTACAAGAACGCGCGATTTGGAAAAATCGAAGCGCATGAAGCTATCAACGCCGTCGCGCGGGAAACGCTTCTCGTTGCGAAAGAAATTGCGGAGGCCGATGGCTTTGAACTGATACACGCCCTGGTGGACTCTTTATATGTTTGGAAAAAGGGAGCGACGCGCGAGGACTACGAGCGGCTCTCCCAAGAGATCGAGAATCGAACACGCCTCCCCCTCGCGATTGAGTCGGTCTACCGCTACGTCGTCTTTCTCCCCTCCAAGCAATATGCGGATGTACCCGTGCCGAATCGCTTCTTTGCCGTAGGAGAAGATGGCGAGCTAAAAGTCCGGGGGCTTGAATGCCGGCGCCACGACACGCCTCCGCTGCTGAATCGAATGCAGCATGAGGTGCTCTCTATCCTCGCCGAAGCCCACGATTACGAGTCGTATCTTCAAAAGCTCGAAGTTGCGCGCATGATATTGGCCAATTACGAAGAACGCCTAGCAAATGGAGATGTGGAGATCCGCGATCTCGTTGTGAGTAAGCGCATTACGCGGGAGCCCCGCGACTACCAAAAAGCGGGCGTTACAGCGATAGCCGCCCAGCAACTCTTTGGAAGTGGAGTCAAACTGCGTTCGGGACAAAACATCGAGTACGTCATCACAAACGCCGAAGCCCACGTCCCCAACGATCGCGTTCGAGCTTACGCATTGTGGGAAGGCTGGTTCGGATACGACCGAAAGAAATACGCCGCCATGTTGCGCGAAGCTTTCGAACCATTTGCTCTTTGCGTTCCAAAGCCTGCGGAACCAGTTCTTCTCACCGACTCCGTTTCCGAAGACGACCTGAAGCGCTTTCCGCTCTTCTCCGCCCTGGCTATATCCCGTCTCTGAACCGCGCAGTCACTACCAAGCCGCAATCCTATCCAGTGAACAAAAAACAGAGCAAATCGGCATAGGTGAGAAGTCATTCCCGGCCGCGCTTGGCGACCTCCTCCTCCGAGCTTGACAGACGAACAGCCATCGTTCGAAGCTCATATATTCGTCTTTTGTTCGCCAGACAACGTGTGGAGGGGTTAAGTTACAGGCGGGGGAAAAGTGATACACCCACAAAATAGATTCGAGGCGCTAACAACCATCTTTTTTCTGGATCCAGCATGCGCCGTCCATCGTTAGCCGTAAGATATCAATCGAGCCTCCGATTTCTGGTGTTTGTTTGTTTATCTCCTCTTGAACGAAGTTCCGCGCTCGTTCAACTAAATCGCCGTTGTACAGGTCTCCACTATGTGCAAGCGAAAGATAGTGGGCAACGCCTTCAGAAGTTCCGATAAATGAGCTCGCCGGAGTGTTGATGAATCCGAAGACAGGCCAGGCATTTCTCTGCGAAATGATTGCAACGGGCTCGTTCGCTTGACCAGCGACAACAGCACTGAAATTGATCATTGTCGGACGGCCATCTTGGACGCGAGCAAACTTAATATCCAAAGGCGAGTTTTGAACGGCGTACCTCTGAAACATGTCGGGATGATTGTTTCGCAGGTGTTCGAGAGCGACTGTGAGGGGTGGTAGAAGCATGTTCACTATGGAACCTGCGTTGGTCTCAATATCAACGTCAGGCATTTCTGCGGGAAGAAGCGCAGACACGTTAAACTGAGTTGCGTTGTAGCTGTTTATGCCGCTTACAGCTGCAAATAAGGTTCTTAGATCTCGGATTTTGCAGACTGAGGTCTCCTCGCCAGTGGAGAAATTCAACCTCCTGCTATCGGCAGCAATTACGACTTCACTGTCCCGGCAGATGGCGGCGATAGCTGTCATTTGTTTCCTGGATTTCAGGAGAGTTGAAGCTAGGACCCCAATACGTCGAATAAGCAGAGAGGAACCGACCGAATAGCCTCCGCGATAAGATCAAACCCAACTTCCGAAGTCACTTTCATCGTTAGTTGTCTTGTGAGTTCGTCTTCAGCCCAAACGCGAAGTTCTTCGGTGACACCAGCAGACCGAGCTAGTAGTCGAGGAAACGTCGCCTTTCCGTTGGGAGAGGTGCCTTTATGCAATGCTTCTTGAACTGCGGTTCTTAACGCCCGATCTCGTTTGAACCGAGCTTCGGTCGGTCCTGTAATGGCTTCGCGGACATAAGAATCATCAATCGAGGGGTGGCCCAGCTGACTTGTTAGCACTTCCACGAAATGGTCAGCCGGGACCCGAGCATAAAAGACAGCTACTTGACCGTACACACTTGCATTGATTTTCCGAGCTCGAAACTCCGCGTCGAGCTTTTCAATGACCTCATCCTCAGGCCATCCCAATCCGAGGGCGATGATTTCGCCTTCCGATAATTTTTCGACTGACTTATTTCCAACGATCCGGCTCCTCATTTCAGGATCGCCGCCGAAATCTCTGGCAACAATCAACGCCGCTGCGTTCGCACGCTGGACGCCTCCCCACGTACCGTCATCATTTCTTATCGCAGCCAAGCATCGCTCTTTCAGGGTCTCGGATTGGGGTCGTACACTGGCCAAGAGTTTCAACAAATCTGGCAACAGAAGAATCTCTTGCCCGAGATTCCAAATCTCATCTTGAACTTGTGGGAATTCGGCAGCGACTACTGCGAGCGCTTCCAAGATATTCTGTGAACCATGTTCGTATTCAAAGCGACTGACAAGGGTTTCTCCAAACTTCGATCGCAATTCTCCCCAATGCTGCGCAATGACTCTGAGCAGAGGAACATTAAGTTGGCCCACGTGGTCCAGTGGCACTGATATTGGCCGATGTGCGCCAATAGTTTCGTACTGATCCATAGCGTCCAGTTTCTTAAGCAGGATTGCGCCTGCCAACGCAGCTTGCCTCCTAGAGTCATGATCTGGGCCGTAGGATGAGATCGCTTTTTTCAGGTTTTCGAAAGCTCTTGTACTATCCGCCCCGGAACGCATTAGCATTCGGTGATACGCCACCGACCCGATTGTTTTGATGAGGACATCCTGTTCATCGTCGTAGCGCTGAAGCATGAATTGAGAGAACTCTGAGTCACCGCCCGTCTTTCCCAACGCATCCACTACTTCTGCTCTCAACGTGCTGGGAATTGATGTGACCAAATCGAGAATTCGACCTCGCAGCTGTGAGTCATCACGATAAGAATGGGCAATCGCGTCTACAGGTGGATATGCGGTTTCGCATAGCTGGAGTGCTAGGTCGCGAACTCTACTATCATTCGGGAATGTCCGGATCAGCTCGGATTGCAACGACTCAAACCAGCGGCGTCTGGACGTATCAGTCAATGCTATCGCTTTTCCTACAATTTCAGCCTCGTCTCCTCGATCGGCCAAGCGGGAGAGGCCATGCACAATGAAGTGCGGCCATGCGACTTCTGGTTCAGAAAGCAATTCGATGAGACGACGACGAGCTTCGCCCGGTTCTTTGATTACGTCTGGTATCAATCGCGCTATCGCCGAGGCACGTTGAGGTTCACCGTAAATAACTGATTCGAGCGCAGCGATTACTTCTGGATCATTTACTCCCCAACCTTCCAGAAGCCCCTCAGCATCCCAAAAAGCGGGATAACCCGTCGTTGTCAGGTTCCGGAGCAATAGAGCTTTCATAGTTGGGGTTCGGCCAACCATTGCCGCGAATCGCAGTTCCATATCACCTTGTTGCGTCTTTGTCGCCCACTCGTCAACCGCGCGAACGATCAACTGGTTATCCTTAAAATTTTCGGCTAGCAACTTCCAAGAATCCGTTCCAGACAAAGAAAACGGATAGCGATCTGCCGCAATCTGATTCGCTAATGTCTCGGCTACCTCTGAATCAGAGGGAAAGGCACGGAGTAAAACATGCTGCGCAATATCTGTGTTCAACCCGCCCTCTCTCCAAGGACGTAAGCCAAGATCGGCTAAGCACAATCTCTTCAGTTGGTCAGAGTTCTTCCAACCCAAGGCTAGTGATTCAGCGATTTCCGCTTCCCATGAGAAAAGACGCTGCAAGGGATCGCCAGTAGCCTCCTCCACTAGAGTTTTATATAGAACATCGCTTCTTTGGCCGAGCTGGACGCTCGCCGTTGCCCCCGTTAATCGAAGCAATCGACTCCTCGATTCGACCGCGTTCTCCAATAATGCATACAGTGCAGGATGCTCAGGCCACCCGGCACTCAACGCTCTCAGCGCCGCAGCTCGGCGGCTCAAGTCCAGAGCATCCTTCGCAATTTTCGCGAGCCGGTCCCCGACCGAACCGTCCCCAGGCGCGATCCTTGCTAATGCCTGCGCAGCTGTACGTTGCACATCAGGTTCTTCGTCGTTAAGGGCTGTAATAAGTACATTGAGTACATCCTGGTGCAAGGGCCATTCCGACAGAGCTTCGTACCAAGCCTTGCGCCATGTTCCTGATTTGAAAATCCATCTCTTCACTGCAGACCGGACCATCTCTTTCGTCCTGGGAATGTGAAGACCGGCCATAAGATGTCGCACGATCTGGCGACGGTGGCTCAGCCAGTCATGATTTTCAACTTCGTGGATGGCCTCGGCAACGAGTTGCCTTGCGAGTTCTGCCGGGCACTTTATGTCGGTGCAAGCCGCCTGGGTCAGCAGTTCCCGCACATAAAACTCTTGGCTTGCCTTTGGATAAGGCCGTCTTAGTCTGGTCAGTAGTTCTTCAACCTCGCCAGATCTTGGCAAGTGCCAAAGCACACTCAGGATAACTTCCCGCCAACCGGACTCATGACCATGCTCCGTAAAAAACTCCGAAACATTTGCTGGCGGTGTCGAAGCTATGTGCTTGGCAGCGAGATGTTCTTGGAGAGCGCGATGGAGAAACCCTACGCTATTTGTGCCTTGAGCAACGAGAAGTCCCGAGGAATCCTTAGCTCGTAGAACAAATTCATCTACGTATAAGCGCAGATCCGTGGCCCCCAGATTAAGATGCAAGCCCTGCGCGTCATTAAGAAAGGCTTCGGCATGGCGCCTAAGCATTTCCCATGAAATCTGCCCTTCCCTGGACTCGGTTTGAATGGTGAAGGCGATTTTCCCGAGGATACTCCTAACGTCTCCATCCTGAAGTTGCATCGTCTGGGGTCTTGCTTGAGAAGCCGCAGCACGTCGAAAAGCAGGATGGTCGCCCAAGAGATAGTCCACCAATTTTTCGTATGCTTGAAACCTGTCGCGAGGCAACATCGCATTTCGAAACCGAAGGAACATCAGCAATGTTAAGAGAAGCGGCACGCGGGACAGCTGTTCAAAATCTGAGGAAGCATTTAGCTCATCCACGAACGAATCTGTTTGCTGTTGCAGCAATTCTTGTGCGGCTAGCGGTCGTTCAGAAGCCCCTTCAACTCTGCTCCGTATCTCAAACCACTTAAAACAAAGGTCAGCCCGTTGGGATTCGGATAGACCTGCCAATTCTGCTGCTTGCCAATTCCCGCCATATATCCCGCTATTTAAAATTGGGCGGCTGGTCGTTATTACGGAAGCTCCATGCGTTTCTACAAAGATCTTCAGCTGTCGTATGCCGATCCGTCCTGCTTCCTCGTTCGCCGCCTCATCCAGTCCATCAACAAGTAGGAGAAGTCTTTCATCCTCTAGCGCGCGTTCCACTAGCCCCCAAAGTCCGCCTTGACTCCAAGACTCCAACCATTGCCTCGCGCATTCTGTGACGCTCGTCGGCCCGTTTTCGACTATCTTCTTTGTCCAGAACGCAAACGGCAGCCACACCGGCAAAGATTCCGCCCATTCGGCTCCCAATCGTTTGGTCTCTATATTCTCAGTCAGTATTTCCAGAGCAAGATACCGAAGCAAAGTGCTCTTGCCGCTTCCCGGACCTCCGGTAATTAACGAATTCTTCGATCTTCCCAGCCAAACGCTGAGCGGTTCTCGGGCTCGATAAATTTGCATCGGAGAATTGCTCAGGCTTGCTTGTTGCGGACTCGGTGAATCTAGTGAGCGCATGGAAGCCCGCGCTAGGCCACCATATTCTTCTGCCTCTGCTTGATTCAGCCGTTGCTCGGAATCCTTGAAGTGCCCCGTTATGGTTCCCTCTTCTATATACACATCTTGGGCGACAAACCGATCCATAATCGGAATAATGTTCATTCCGGGTCTCGGTGGAATCGGTATACCGGGGTCTTGTTCGTTAAAGAAGACACTATAAAACTTGCGAAGCTTTGAACGAAACTCAAGGACCTGGCTAGCCTCCAGCCGTCCGGCGAATGGCGTCAGGGCACGCTGACCGAGAAACGCCGCAACCCAGGCCTTGCCGAAGAAATCAAAAACCAGCTGTGGATGACCTTTAAGGAGGTCTGAGATTTTTTCCCGATCCCAAGCAACAAAGTCCACACCCTTCGACTTGAGAAGTTGGGTCTGTTTTTCGCATTCATCTGCCAATTCTGTCGGTGCAACACTCTGACTTGTACACAGGACAAATTTTTGGGCACGATTAGCCCAACTTCCATTTAGGAATTCCTCGACCGACTTTCGCACATGGGAAGGGGTAATTTCCTGAATTCTCTTGCATTGATGTACAGCGTACGACCCGTCAAACGCGCGAACGTAAAGATCAATCCCTTGCTGACCCTGGCCTCGTACTCCGTATAGTTGTGTGTGTTCGACTTCTGAATCCTGCCGAACAAGCCGTAGACAAAGGCGCTCGAAGTTTTCCCAAGTTAGTTCTTGAAATGGAAGCACTTGACTTAATGTGACCACGGGTGGGAGCACGCCCGTCGTCGGTGGGCTTTCTAAATAGGCTGGAGTCCCTTGGACGATTGTCATTTCTTCGATATTCGACATCGTTCCTTAGAAGAAATCAACTGCCTATGCAGTATCACGCGAATTTTGGCGCGTTAGTTCAGCTTACAGATATCGCAAATGCCACTTTGCGACAAACAGGTGGTTACTACGCCAAACGTATTCAAACATAGGCGGCCGGAATGGTTGGGGCCATTTAATTTCTTCTTGTTTCCTCTACTCTCTGAAACGTTTGGTGGATATCCTGCCGGTTTCGACAAATCCAATTTCGTATTCATAACTCCTTATGAATCTGACCGAAAGAAATGGAGTTCGCTCAAGGGCGTGAATCTAGCAGACGGTGATCCTTATCAAATCTCCATGCAACCCACGCTAAATCAAGACAGCGTAGTTCCAGAATCCTTTCGAATTCTTCTTCGCAAATACTTGGGCAAGGAGGAAGTGAAGTCACTCGCTCCCGATGGAACTCCCTGCACGGGAACAACTCGCGGTCTTCTGCAAAGAGCAAGAATTACAGCTGGTAAACTCGTTCCCGTCGGCAAAGAAACGGATCGGCGTTGGGAACAAGGCGAAGACCCGAGCATGATTGATTCCGATATCTACTTTTACGAAAAGCGGACGAGGTTGGTAGTTGCCGATCCCTCCGAAAGGAAGAAATTTGTGACTATCGGGTGGAGACGATTAGCTAGAGAATCGAAGCTGAGTCTGCCGCCGGTGGGAAAGGTAATCAAAGGCGAGGGGGTCCGTCCACAGACTCTTTCGATCATTCGACAAACGGCAGCCAGGATACTGGCCGGGTAACGGCACGTCACCTCCGATAAGACAAGTTACCAGCCAAATAGATTGCTTCCGGATGCCCCGTAACTCGGCAGCAATCCCGCGCGGCTAGGATCACTTCCGTGCAGACTGTTAGTTTTGACAATTTCCAGGGCCGCCCACTGATATAGGCTGCTCGCCAGAACGCGTGCGTCAGGTTGAAGTTAAGCGTTCCGGTTTGATCGGAACCGCGCTCGCAAAGACTCTATGTCGCTCAAGAGTCGAGACATAGCTTGGAAAACCGACGTGACAGGTTGGATCGTGGCTGCAATTCCACTTTCGGCCCAAAAAGAATGGAGCAAACATGCGCAGGAAGAACCGATCCATAAGAAATTCCTCAGCGGCCTGGATTCTTGTAGCGATGGTGCTGGCCGTATTGTTCGTTGCAGTTACGCGGTCGAAGACCAATGGGACACACCCGCGAACGACGGACACGGTTATGGCAGCAGCCCCTCCTGTGCCCGCAACTCCAGTCGAAACTAATCCCGAACGCAACGCCTATTTCGGGCAAACGCATATACACACGAGTTGGTCGCCGGATGCCTACATATTCGGGAACACCGTTACTGGACCTGCGGAGTCCTACGAGTACGCGACAGGCCACCCAATCAAACATCCGGCTGGCTATATGGTGAAGATCAAGACGCCGCTAGACTTTCAAGGTGTGACCGACCATGCGGAATACGTTGGGGTGATGCGCTTGGCGAATGACCCCAGTTCGTCGATCAGTAAGCTCCCGATTGCTCAGAAATTGCAGGTTCACAGTCAAGAGGATGCAACGAAAGTTTTCCAGTGGCTCGCCGCGAGCCTCGGTAAGAATGAACCCATCAAGGAACTGCTCACTCCCGAAATCACTCACAGCGTCTGGGAGCAAACCATCGCCATCGCCGACCAATACAACAAACCTGGCAAGTTTACCGCGCTCGTTGCTTACGAGTGGACCTCGATGCCAGACAATCAGAACTTGCACCGTAACGTCTTCTTCCGGGATTCGAAGCATGTCCCGGTCGCGCCATACTCTTCCATTGATTCAGTACATCCCGAGGACTTGTGGGCTTGGATGGACGCACAGCGCAAAGCTGGCAATGAATTGTTGGCCATCTCGCATAACGCCAACCTAAGCAATGGTCTCATGTTCCCTACGGAGGTGGACAGCAAGGGGCGTCCTATCGACGCCGCTTGGGCAGCAGAGCGCGTGAACAACGAGCCACTGACGGAAATCAAGCAGGTGAAAGGCACCTCGGAAACGACTCCTGGACTCTCCCCGACGGACGAGTTCGCCAGTTTCGAGCTCATGGACTACCTAATCGGACTCGATAACAGCAAGTCCAATCCGCACGGCAGCTACACTCGCGAAGCCTACAAGAACGGTTTGACCATGCAGGACACGCGCGGTTACAACCCCTATAAGTTCGGCGTTGTGGGCGCGGGTGATGCTCATAATACGGCTGCCTCTTACAGCCAATCTAATTACTTCGGCGACCATGCGATGATAGATCCCACCCCGGAGGCTCGGCTGTCCGGCAAGGTGGTTGCTGGTATGACTGTCATAGAAACCGGTACCTCCGGACTGGCTGGCGTGTGGGCAGAGTCGAACACGAGGGAGTCGATCTTCGATGCCATGAAGCGCAAGGAAACCTACGGTACTTCTGGTGTCTACATTAAAGTGCGGCTCTTCGGTGGCTGGGACTACCCGAACGACGTGTTGGAAAAGAAAGAGTGGGTCAAGACCGGTTATGCAAAAGGCGTTCCTATGGGAGGTGACCTACCGCCAAGGAAGGGGAAGGCACCGACGTTTATCGTTTGGGCCGTGAAAGATCCAGTGGACGGTAATCTCGACCGCATTCAGATCGTCAAAGGCTGGAGCAAAGCTGGCCAGAGTTTCGAAAAAATCTACGATGTCGTCTGGTCCGGAGATCGCAAGCTCGATCCGGCGACCGGGAAGGTCCCGGCAGTTGGAAACACGGTTGACGTCAAAAACGCGAGCTATACGAATACTATCGGAGCGGTGGAGCTGAAGAAGGTCTGGACAGATCCCGACTTTGATCCCAAGCTGCATGCGTTCTACTACGCCCGTGTGATTCAGATTCCGACTCCGCGCTGGAGCACCTTTGATGCGAAGAAGTTAGGAGTGGCACCTCCGACAACGGTACCCTCTTCGATTCAAGAACGCGCGTGGACCTCACCGATTTGGTACACGCCAATCTCCGAAGCGAGTGCCAATGTTCAGTCTGAAGCGACCATAGCCACTCTTCTGAAAAAAGGAGCTCAAGCCCTCAATGACGAGCAACTGAAGGCCTTGCTCATCGGCAAGTCCATCTCACTGCGGAATGAAGTCACAGGCGAACTGTTCACGGTTGAATATCAACCGAATGGCAAGTATTTGGTCCGGCCTGCGATGGGGAAGGCTCCAAAGCAGACAAGTGAGTTTGGTGACTTGATGCTCAGCGCCCAGCAGGAAGGAGCTTTGGGATACTCCATTGTAAACGGTAAGATCATCAACACATTGGGAGACGCGACGCTCCAACTCGCAGTATATAAACAAGGCAACAAATACATCGCCGCTCGCAGCAGCGAGTTCGGCTACGCGAACTACCAGATCATTCCGCAGGTACTCGACCCAGTTGAAAACGCGAAGGGCCAACCATCAAGAGAGTCAGACATCCTGGCCCGCAGGAATTGACGCGGGTGACGGCCGACTCGCGGACGATTAACGCTGTTATCGGACTGAGTCGAAAGTTCATGCCGGACCGAAGTCGAGAGTCAGGAACATCAAAGGCCGAAATTGAGTCTTTCTATAGCCACGCTTGACGATACGCAGCCCAAGACGAAAAATCGCGGGCTGCGTGGTCATTTTGTGCCGATTCTTCGCAAGGCAGTTCGCGAACCCCTCGTACATTTCCTTATCATTGGCCTCGCACTCTTTGGGCTTTACTCGTGGATAGAGCGAGGCCGCGCGAGCACCGGAAACTATCAGATCGCCTTGACTCTGGATGATTTGAGGCAGCTGGACATGTCGTTTGTGTCTCAGTGGCACAAGCAGCCAACGCCGGAGGAATTTCGCGGACTGGTAGAAAGTTTTGTTCGGCAAGAGGTGTTGTACCGCGAAGGACTGGCGATGGGGCTCGATAAAGATGACACCATCGTGAAGCGGCGCATGGTGCAGAAAATGGAGTTTCTGTCGGAAGATGTAGCGTCGGCGCACGAGCCAAGCACCGATGAGTTGAAAGCCTGGTACGCCAACAATTCTCAGAAGTTCGAACTGGCAGACCGCGCTACATTTCGCCATTTGTTTTTTGGATTTGATCGCCGCGGGCAAAATGCGCAGGCCGATGCTCTTGCCGCGCTGAATAAAATCGCGGGTAAGCCAGAAGATATTCCTCTCGGCAAAAAAATGGCTGACCCTTTTATGTTCCAGGATTATTACGGCGATCGCGCGCCCGATCAACTGGCCAAGGAGTTCGGACCAACGTTCGCCATTGGACTGTACAAGTTGAAGCCTAAAATGTGGCAAGGTCCCATCGAATCGGGCTACGGATGGCACCTGGTATGGATCGAATCGATTACGCCTGGACGAATTCCCGCGTTTGAGGAAGTTGAGCCGGACGTGAAGACCGCCTGGCTAGCAGACCAGAAGGCCATCGAATGGCAAAAAGCCTACGCCAAGATGCGGGAGAAATATGAGGTCTTAACTCCTCAGCCGCCGCCGGAAGCAACTCCGTCAAAGAACGGCTCGGCGTCGGCGCCATGAAGGCATCGCGACATTTCTGCGTGGCGTTGCTGATGATCGCCGTCACGGCGTTCGTACCGTCCTGCACGGCCCACGAGACGCGCCCTGCGTATTTAGAGATTAAGGAAATTTCTCCTGACCATTACGATGTTATTTGGCGCACTCCGGTGAACGCCGGCATGCGTTTGCCGATCGTGCTGCAGCTGCCAGCGGACGCGAAAAACATCTCTGCACCGACCACGCAGGAACTCACGGATTCGCTCCTGGAGCGGCGTTCGATTGTGGTTCTGGGAGGCTTGGGCGGAAAACGCGTCGATTTTGTCGGTTTGCAGGGCACCATCACGGACGTCTTAGTGCGCGTGCAACTCCTGGACGGCCGAAGTTGGTCGACCATCGTGCGGCCGTCGCAAGCGTGGATCGACATTACTCCGAACCAGGGGCGGCTGGGTGTTGCCGGAACATATATAGGGCACGGCATTCGCCACATATTATTTGGACCCGACCATCTTCTCTTTGTGCTGGGGTTACTGCTGATCGTGAAAAATCGGTGGATGCTGCTGAAAACGATCACGGCATTCACAGTAGCGCACAGCATCACATTAGCGATTGCGACGCTAGGTTACGCAAACGCGCCAACCCTGCCGCTCAACGCCGCGATCGCGTTGAGCATCTTGTTCTTGGGACCGGAGATAGTAAAAGGGTGGCGGGGCGAATTGAGTTTCACGATCCGCCATCCATGGGTAGTCGCGTTTGCGTTCGGGTTATTGCACGGATTCGGATTTGCAAGTGCATTGACCAGTGCGGGATTGCCATCGAATGAATTGCCGTGGGCGCTTTTGAGTTTCAACGTAGGTGTCGAGATCGGGCAGGTGGGCTTTGTAATTTTGATTTTGTTGCTGGAGCGTGCATTTCGCATACTCGAAATTCGCTGGCCTCGCGTGGTGGAGGCTCTGCCGGGTTACACCGTAGGCTCGCTCGGAGCATTTTGGACTATCCAGCGCGTTGCGATGATGATCGGCGTAATCCGATGACTTCTGCGCTCCGCCGCGCACATCTCAGAAGCCTGGCGATGCTGGCTTTGACCATCCAGTTCTCTCAAGTGGCGGAGGCCCACATCAGAAAGGGCGAAGCGAGCGGATTTCTTTCTGGAGTGCGTCACCCAATTTCTGGTCTCGATCACGTGTTGGCCATGATTGCGGTCGGTTTGTGGGGCGCGCAGCTTGGCCTGCCCGCGATTTGGGTTTTGCCTGTGGCGTTTCCTATGGTGATGGCGCTCGGCGGCATGATGGGGCTTCTGGGAATTCCGCTTCCCGGCACGGAATATGGCATAGCCGCGTCGATGATTCTGCTGGGCGGGGTAGTGTTGTTTGAACTCAAGCCGCCGCTGTGGGCGGCAGCCTTGCTGGTTTCGTTCTTCGCAATTTTCCATGGACATGCTCACGGCACTGAGCTGCCGCCGGGCCAGGACGGGTTGTTGTACAGCATGGGATTTGTTTGCGCCACGGGCTGTTTACACGGTGTCGGCGTTTCGATCGGGCTCGTGCACCGTTGGACGTGGGGACAATTGTTTCTGCGTTTGTCGGGCGGATTTATCTCTGCGATGGGAATGTATTTCCTCTGGAAGGCGCTCGTATGAAGCGAAAGTGTCTATTCGCGCTGGCGACGATGCTTGCGGTTTTCTTTCTCTGCCCATCGCCTGCGTCGGCGCACTTGAATTCCACGGGGATGGGTCCGATGTATGACGGACTGCTGCACTTTTTCTTGAGCCCGGAGGACATTGTGCCGGTTGTAGCGCTTGCTCTGCTCGCGGGGCTGCGCGGTCCGGAGTATGGAAGGCGGGCGCTCTTGCTGCTTCCGGCGATTTGGTTTGTGGGCTGTTTTCTGGGAACAATGTTTCAGTGGGCCGTGTCCTGGCCCGTGGCCGCGATTTCGTTTTTGGTTTTTGGCGGATTGGTAGCTGCAAATGCGCAATTGTCATTACGCATGATGACTGTGCTCGCCGGTTCATTAGGATTGGTCCACGGGTGGATGAATGGCGCGGGAGTGCCATGGTCGCTCTCGCTAGTCGGGGCCTATGCGGGATTGGTGGCAGGAGTTTTTGTAGTTGTGGCCCTTGTATCCGCGTTCGTGATTAAGCTGCGGCCGCCATGGACGAGGATCGCGGTGCGCGTCGCCGGAAGCTGGATTGTTGCCACCGGATTGTTGCTGCTCGGATGGGCAGCGCGGCGCGGGTGACCATGGAAAGTCGAAGCTGGCGGGTGGTGTCCGTGTGGTTGCTTCATTCGCGCGCTTGCGAAAAATCTAATAAGCCTCTCTGAGTCCTTGCCTTTGCGTTAATCGCGGCCACAAGCTTATTCTCAGTGATTTTCATGCGTAAATGGGCATCCATCGCAAGCTTCGTGCGATTCATCTCTATTCCAGTGCAAATCCTGATCCACTCAGTGAAGTTCGCGTGCGACAAAAACAGATCTCTGAAAAGTACAAATTGCGCGGGAATGAGCTTCGTAAAAACCGAAAAGTACTTATTTGATTAGGATTTCATTCGCGGAGCTAGCACGTTAATCAGGAGACGCTTTTTTGTCACTGGGCAGTTCATCGACCAATACCAGGGCGATTGGCGCTAATTGCTGAGGCAGGTTTTCATTGCAGTAGGAAAGCAGTTGCTGAATCAGGCGTTCTTTGAAGATATTCTGTCCTGGCACATTTGTGAATTTTGCTAACTCCTCGCCACTTGTAGATAATTGCGGCCACTTTATGAGTTTCCCTGTCTCAGACCCATCGTCCATCTTGGAGAGAAATGCATCATAGCTTCCACTCGAATGGCAACTCGCCCAGCTTAACTCCACTCTATAACCATTCTCTTTCCCAGCCGAAAACAATTCCTCGGGCTCAATCCCGGAAGTGGTTGCGACTTCCAACTCTCTTTTCAGTTCGCCCGCTGTCCCTATGGCGTTCGCGCTTAAAACTCGCTCCCGCGCCATTCCATCTTTCTCCACCCGTGCATTGCGGATACCAGTGACCGCGACTCTATCTGGCTGATTATCTTTGAGCATTCGTCGAATATCTTTGATTCCTTCTTCGTTCACGGTCCAATCCCGCCACTCCACATCGATCCTCTCGTTTTGGTTGCCGCCCGCGTGAAGTACTACATCGTATCGAAATCGAGTCAGTTCATTGTCGGAGTGCCCTCGCTTGAGACGGATTTCCGCTCCCGAGAGCTTTTGGTTTCGATTAGCAAATGCCAGAAAGAAGGCTGGAGATATAACTAGTTGTTCCTGCTGCTTCACGCGTCGATCAATGCGCTCACGCAGTTCCGCGAGCGATAACTCGGGTGGCGCCTGGTACATTTCTACCGACGTCGCATATAGCTCCAGCAATGGCAGGCTCCGGACGTCGCCGATAAAGAGGTTCCCGCCCGGTCGTAACGCTCGTAACGCTCCCTCCATAACTCTGATGAGGTAGGAAACGTTTGGAAAATGTTGCGTGACGGAGTTTATTACTATGGTGTCGAACGAACCATCGACGATACTGTCAAAATTATCGGCCGAACGTTCCAACAGTTCGACGCTGTCCCACGATCCACCTATTTGGTTCATTTGCTTGCGAAGCTTTCCCAAGACCGCTGGCGCAAAATCCGTTGCCACGTATCGTTTACATTTTGGCGCGATGCGAAGCAAGAGTAGTCCGGTGCCACAGCCGATTTCCAGGATCTCTTGCGGTCTAAGGGATGAAATATGCGCTACAGTGCTTTCGACCCAATCGAGCATCTCGCGCGCAGGTATCGGCTGTCTTGTATAACTACTGTTCCAGCCAGCTATGTTGAAGCCGAGTTCAGCCGTCGCCGCTTCTTTCCCCATCTGCATCAAATCAAATGTTTTCCTCCACTTCTGAATGCGTTTCCGCTCTTCATCTAGGTCGGTAAGTGCCGCCCCCAAGTATTCATTCCGGGGCACAACGTATGCGGTTAGGTGGCCATGTGTGGAGTCTTCGCACAATACCTTTGCCGCGAGCACGCCAGGGTGTTGCCCCAAGAGGGCTTCTACTTTGTCAAATTGACTTGGTTTCTCAGCTTCCGAAGACATAGCTTGGTTGGTCTCCTAGCGCTACTGTATCTAGCTATTTTTCCTTCAATGTCTGTGCTGAGCGAATAGTAGAATCGATTGAATCGACACTATCCACCATGGTTTGGTCGAATCCTATTTCTGCGAAATCGACGCCGAACTTTTCTTCGAGCATCACGACGATTTCAACGGCGTCAACAGAATCAAGGCGTCCGCTGATGAGCAACGAACTGTCGTCCGAAAGCGGCTTGTCATCGCTTTTTTGCGCGAGTAAATTCCGGACGAATTGACGAATTGCTATTTTATTGTCCATATCCCATCCCCTAGAAGTTTAGAAAAAATAGATGCCCGAAGAACCGGAAGTGTTCGACAAGCGGGTACTTGTGTTCCGTTGAGCCGAATACATCGAGAAGGCAGTAAAAAAGAATGACGGAAATAGCAGGAAGAAGCTCAGAGCGTAGGAACCCAGCGTACACTTTCGTTCGTTGACGTAAGGTCGAGATGGTAATAGCAGTCGCAAGAAGAAAGCAGTAGAAGAAATAAACTTGAAAGGAAACCAGGCCGTTCCAAAGTCCGTAAGTTCTGGCGAAATCTAAACTCGCCGTGAAATGGTAAAACGCATTTCCAAAGCCAGCGGCAGCAAAAATCGCAGCGGCCAACCGCAATGATGGGCTTTTCTTAAAATATCTCATAAAAGTCGGATAGAAGAAAAAGTCGACCAGTAGCTCCTTAAAGTAATAGTAGTAGCGGTTGAAGAACTCTGCGACAGTCACTGAAGAGAGCGGGCGATATGTATTTCGCAAGGCGTTGAATCCCGCCATGCGACAGCACGCGATGATGCGATGTCCGGTGATGGAAATATTCATGAGTCCTGTGAAAAATGAGAAGATGAGACCGCTCCAGCAGCCATACCAAGGAAGAGGCTGACGCTGGACACTGAGCTTTAGAGCTTCGGCAAAAGTGGGAATTCCTAAGTGCCCATGGAAAAAAGAATTAGAACAGCGTAATCCGACAAGGATGAGAAGCGACCAGGTCAAGAGCTTGAGACCCTTCAATTGTGTGATCGCGAGTTGTTCCGCATCTTGGGCCTCAATCCTCCTTAGGTAGGAGGCACCTTTCGGGAAGGGTGTGTTCGAGGAACCCCAGAAGGGTGAATAGGTGCCAAGCTGAAGACCAAAATTATCGTGTTTGGGGGAACAGGCGTCGAGCAAGGAGTAGCCTATGAACCAAACGTAGGTGGCAAAGATGAAAAGGAATTGCCACACCAAAGTGTAGGCCCTTTCGTTATGAGGCAGAACTGTGCCCAACACTATGAAGCTCGAAAAGGTACAGAGTAAAAAGCATATCGGTCTTCTACCGTACAACGACCGAGGGAATAGCGTGGCGCACCAAAAAAACAGCCCTGCGAGAGCGAAAACTTGCATGAACGTAACGATGATTGAGAGGGGTACAGGGCCATGAATCCAGGGAATAAGAAAAGTGAATGCCAGGGTGAATATGGTGACGAGTAGGCGGCGTTTCGTAGGGATGAAGGTGACAACAAGAAGGCAAACTGTCAACGGCAGCCAGTCGCCGATGCAGGCCGACAAACCCAAGCCAAAAAGGGCCAATAAGACCAGTTTGCCGATGGGAGTCTGAGCAAACGAAACGACTTTTGGGTATGTTTCAATTCGTGGGATCAATCGAAACGACGCGAGCTTGCCGTCTCTGGAAACTAGACCCGATTCTGAGTTAACAGTAAGGTCCGTGCTCACTGCCTGTTTCCACCTAGAAGGGTGATCAATCCGCTGGGACTTTCTTTTCCATGATCTGTTGACGGTAACGAACCCGCGAAAGACGGCACATCAGATGAAACGGGGCAAGCAAGATGAATACTAATGCGAAGCGTGAACCGTCCATTGCATACCGTGTGCATGGGCCTTCCATGGAAGCCGCTGAAATCTCTCCCAGTCACATTCTCCAACATTCATTTTTTCATAGAATCAAAAAGTTTTTGAAACAACGAGTTGGACATGTCTCCGCTTTGCTAACAGATAGTTCGACGATCAAATACAGGACGAGTATCTTTCTTTTGGGCACAGTAGGTTCTCCCGCGCCATCCAACTATCGAGTTGCACTTGATCCATCTCTAGTGCCTGAAATCCTAAAAATCGAAGATGTAAACCATCGCAATTCCAATCCCAACGAGCCCTTCCGCCAACTGTTTGGCTATGCAATTTCGGCCAAAAGATACGCTCTTTACTCGCGAGTGGGAGATTCCATTCGAATTGAAAAAGCCAGCGGGCATGGCCTGGGTTACCTGTTTGCGCCCAAGGAACTAAGTAAAGGGGAGGAAGACGAAGAAACACCGCAATGGGTGTTCGAAGCCTGGGAATTCCTACTGAGAAAAGCATTAAAGCTACCTCCAAGCGATCCGAGCTGGTTAGATTTGCCAGCAATGATGCGAATGGTTGTTACCACTCCAAACGTATTCAAGCAGCGGAGGCCGGAATGGCTGGG
>Ga0206976_1063_pt1 | contig 36514 bp, 27 predicted proteins | sample Alteio_BWOrgHeat_82_FD_152926 | JGI IMG/M metagenome (GOLD analysis project Ga0206976, IMG submission 152926) | Enriched cells from forest soil in Barre Woods Harvard Forest LTER site, Petersham, Massachusetts, United States -... | ecosystem: Environmental > Terrestrial > Soil > Temperate forest >... | reverse complement strand
GGTAGAAATACACGTGCTGCAAGGCGAACGCCCGATGGCAAAAGATAACCGTACGATTGGAAGATTCCACTTGGATGGTATTCCTCCTGCTCCGCGTGGTGTGCCTCAAATTGAGGTGACATTTGATATTGATGCAAACGGTATTCTTCATGTATCGGCAAAAGATAAAGGCACGGGCAAAGAGCAGAAGATTCGTATTGAAGCTTCGAGCGGATTGACTGATGCTGAAATCCAGAAGATGAAGCAAGAGGCACAAGCCAATGCTGAGAACGACAAACGCGAAAAAGAGAAAGTTGAGAAAATCAACCAGGCTGACTCGCTCGTCTTTCAAACTGAAAAGCAGCTGAAAGAATTTGGCGACAAACTTTCAGATGGAAATAAGACTGCGATCAATGGAGCGCTTGAAAAACTGAAAGAAGCGCATGCCAGCAAAGACTTGACTGCAATTGACAATGCGATGAACGCACTCAACGCTGCATGGCAGGCTGCTTCACAAGAAATGTATGCTGCCAGTGGCGGTGCACAAGCAGGCGCTCAGCCAAACGCTGGTGAGGCGGGCAACTCTTCTCAAAGCGGCAATACCGGTGGTGGTGATGCTCAAGATGTAGAGTATGAAGAAGTGAAGAAGTAAATCAGACTTAACACTTAAGACTTAGGATATAAGTAGTAAGATATAAGATAACGAAGACTGCCGGGCGAGAGCTCGGCAGTTTTGTTTTGTGTATAGAGAGCGAATAAATTTCAAATTGCCGTACCTTTGCCACGTGTCTCTTTTGATCGCATCATTAAATTCGGGAAGTAACGGCAACTGCTATTACATCGGCAATAAAAACGAAGGTGTCTTGATTGATGCCGGAATTTCTTGCCGCGAGACGGAACGCAGATTGAAACACCTCGGGCTTTCTATTAAAATGGTGAAAGCTATTTTTATTACCCATGAACATGCAGATCATATCAACGGACTTCCAAAACTGGTAAAGAAGCATCATCTGCCTGCCTATATGACGAGAGAGACCCGAAGCAATTTAAAGTCGGGATGGAGGGAGATGGGCTCGTTTACATTTCAAGCTTATGAACCTGTTACGATCGGAAGTTTGACAATCACCGGATTCCCGAAGTTTCATGATGCCGTTGACCCGCATAGCTTCATTGTCAGCCAAGACAATATTAACGTAGGGGTATTCACCGACACCGGAAGATTTTGTGACCACTTGATAAAAAATTTTAATCGGTGTCATGCGGCATTTTTAGAAGCAAACTATGATGAAGCCATGTTGGAAACCGGTGGCTATCCTCAGCATCTGAAAGATCGCATTAGGAAGGGATTTGGTCATTTATCCAATAAGGAAGCTTTACAGTTATTTTTGAGTCATCGCGCCCCATTCATGAGCCACCTGATTTTGTCGCACTTATCGGCAAACAACAACAAGCCGGAAATTGTAGAGGAATTATTTAATAGCGTGGCAGGAGAAACTGAAATAATCATTGCGCCACGAAGAAAAGAAACCGCACTTTATCACATTAGCGGAAGCGCGAAAAACAAAAAAAGCAACATGGCTGTTCATGCAAAACATAAAATACAACTGTCTCTGTTTGAGGAAGCTCAGCCGCAGTCATTGCTGGCGAGTTGATTTAAAGCTTGCTGTTTAACTGCATATTTATTCTGACCCCGATTTAGGGGATTTTGGCAGGTAGAATGACCTCGTTGACCCATCATCAAGAGCGGAATTCATTATCTTTATCCAAAAAATAAATGCGGATACTTTACCTCCTCTTTCTTTGTCTTGCTTGCTTAATCACTTCTGCCCAGGAAATCAGTGCACGCTACGAACTGGTGAAAATGAATGACAATGTGAACACTCGCTACAATGAAGTGTCGCCTGTTGTTTCGCCTGACGGAAAAAGCCTCTATTATTTTGTAAGCGACCACCCGGAAAACAATTATGGCAAAGATAATAGTCAGGATATTTGGGTATCTACACTTGATGATAAGGGCGAGTGGACAAAAGCCAGGCACATGAGCTCACCCTTCAATCAAAACCGCTTCAATCAGGTTTTTAATTTTATGCCCGATGGCTCTCTTTTCATTCGCGGCGGTAGGTCAAAAAACTCAAAAGGATTTTCGCTAGCGAGCATTTCAGGAAACTTGACTGAGCTTGATGTCCCAAGCTTTGACGACATGGCCAAAGGTTTATTTTACGGTGCAACACTCTCAGCCGATGGCCGGCAGATGATTATTTATTTTTCTGAAAGGCCTAGTGATAAATTCAGCGATTTATATCTGAGCAGCAAACAGCCGGACGGGCATTTCTCCAAGCCTGCAAAACTAAAAATCAGTTCTCCTGCCGATGACTTTGCACCTTTTCTCGCACCCGATCAAAAGACACTATATTTTGCCAGCAACCGGTATACCAAAGATCGTGTGGGTGGCATTGATGTTTACAAAACCACTCGTCTTGATGAAACGTGGCAAAACTGGAGCGAGCCGGTAAACCTGGGGCGAACTGTAAACACTGGAGCTGATGATGCATACTTTTCGATTGACTCGAAGGGAAATATTTTTACGGCACGATCAGGTGCAAAAGTAGATGGTGGCAACTATGACTTGTTGATTTTAAGACCACGCAACATCAATATTGTATTAAGTGGAATGATCTATAATGAAAAAACGAAGCAACCCATAGCGGCTAATGTAGATGTTAAACTGAAAGAATTAAAGCAGCCTATCAGTTTGAAATCGACTGGAGGTGGAAAATTTGAAACGCGTATTCCTGAAGTTGACGGTTACAACATTGCAGCCAACGCATCGGGCTATTTGCCATACAGTAAAGACATCAAAGTACCTCACCTCAACCGTGATACTACTTTGCGTATAGATGTTTACCTAACTCCGCTTGCCAAACAGTTGACATTGGCCGGCGATGTGATCGATAAGAAGACGAATAGTAAAGTAAATAACTTCAAGATGTCAATCGTTCAGAGAGGCACGACAAGTTCTTTTGCACCACCTGCAAATGCCGGAAGCTATAATCAGGATATACCAGGTTTGGGTTGGTACGTTTTCAGCGTTTCTGCAGAAGGCTACCTGAATACTACGGACAGTGTGCAGGTGACTGATGGAAATGTAACACTGAACTCTAAAAATATTTACATGACTGAAATTGAAGTGGGCATGACGGTGCGTCTGAAAAATATTTACTTTGATTTTGATAAAACTTCGTTGAAACCCGAGTCATTTGTTGAGCTGAATAAAGTTGTTGATTTCTTGAAACAGAACCCCAAAGTGTCGGTGGAAATTGCCGGCCATACCGATAGCAAAGGCTCAGATGAATACAACCTCAACTTGTCGCAAGGCCGGTCGCAGGCTGTGGTAGATTACCTGGGGAGTCAGGGAATTGAAGGGTCGCGGTTGCAAGCTCACGGCTATGGCGAAACAAAACCCATCGACAGCAATGAAACAGATGACGGACGTGCTAACAATAGACGCGTTGAGTTCACCATTCTTAAAATGTAATTCAAACTATAATTGTTTATGAAGTTTCTAATTCTCCTGACCGTTTTGGTTGCGCCCACCATGTTGTGGTCGCAGGATACAATCCAATATTCGATCATGTCTTCCGGAAAGAGGACCGGAACACATTGGGTTTATTCCACAACGCCAAACAGGTACAGCATTTTTTTTGAATTTAACGATCGTGGCCGCGGCCCGAAGCAAAATGTTGTGCTAACTACCGATGCTACTGGGATGCCCATCAACCGGACCATTACCGGAGTAGACTACTTTAAAGCACCTATTCAGGAAAATTTTGAGATCATTGATGGCGTTGCTAAATGGAAAAATAATATTGAGCAAGGAGAGAAAAAAATTTCGACTCCTACGCTTTATTCTCCCTTAAATTCTACACCAGTTGAAATTGAATGGATGTTGCAGGCAGCGTTGAAAAACCCTGATCATAAAATTGGCATGCTGCCTTCGGGTTTTTTGCAAGTGACGCATATTAAAAATCATGAACTGAAAGTAAACGGGTTTACTGAAGAGTTTGAACTTTATTCATTTATTGGCTCAGGCGGCCCGCCTTCTCACGCATGGTTTACTCCCAAGAAAAAATTCTTTGCCTCGGTGAGTGGCTGGAGTAGTGTAATCAGCCAGGGATTTGAGTCCTATGCCGATGAACTCTATAAAGCCCAACAAAAGGCGGAGCATGATTACTTCGAATTGCAGGCGGATAGACTGACACAAGTGATGAAGGTGCCGGTAGCTTTTACAAATGTAACTTTGTTTGATGCTATTAAAGGAAAGGGTATAAAAGGACAAACTGTGATTGTGGAGGGCGATAAGATTATTACAGTTGGGAAATCAAAGTCAGTTAAAGTTCCGGCCAATGCCAAAGTCGTAGACGGCGCTGGTAAATTGTTGATGCCTGGCTTATGGGATAACCATGCGCATTATAATCCTGATCAGGGTTTGTATCACCTGGCTGCTGGTGTCACCAACATTAAAGACATGGCCAATGGATTTGACTTGCCGGATACAAAAAAGAAAGTAGACAGTGATGAATTGCTCGGCCCGGAGATTTCAGTGATGTCTGGGTTTATCGATTTTGCTGGACCGTATGCCGGACCCACCGGAAAAATTGTAAAAACTCTTGACGAAGGTTTGGCAGCGGTGAACTATTATGCTGATCACGGCTACCAGCAAGTGAAGCTATATAGTTCTATTCCTGTGGATTGGGTAAAACCTCTGGCAGCTCAGGCCCATCAGCGGGGAATGAAAGTGTGTGGTCATATTCCTTCGTTTATGACAGCCACGCGCGCCATCAATGACGGCTACGATCAGGTGATTCATATGAATATGCTGATGTTGAATTTTATGGGAGATACAATTGATACGCGCTCCATGGGAAGGTTTATCAAAGTTGGGGCACGTGCAAAGGATATTGATCTGGCGAGTGCGCCGGTAAAAGAATTCTTGCATCTTTTAAAGACTAAAAACATTGTTGTTGATCCTACACTTTCTGTTTTTGAAAGCATGTTTATCAATGAAGAAGGAAAACTGGCACATGGTTATGAGACCTCCGTTAACCAATTTCCTGCCGAATTTCGGAGAGGACTTTATACGGGAGGCCTTCCTACACGGAAAGGCCATGAAGCAGATTATCAGCAGTCGTTTAATAAGATGTTGAAAATGCTCAAACTGCTTTATGATAATAAAATCACTTTTGTGCCTGGTACGGATGATTTCCCTGGTTTCATGTTGCACCACGAATTAGAACTGTATTCTCAAGCAGGGGTACCTAATGCGAAAATTTTGCAAAGTGCTACTATTGTTTCGGCTACAGTCGCAAATAAAGAAAAAGAGTTTGGATCAATTGAAGTTGGAAAAAAAGCCAATATGATTTTGGTAGATGGAGATCCACTCAAAAATATCAGCGACATCCGTAAGGTAGAGCTCGTGATGAAAAATGGAAACCTCTATGATCCTAAATCCATGTACCAATCTTATGGTTTTGGTTTTTGGAAATAATCTACCTACAAAATAAAGTAAATTACTTCCAATCTTTCACACATTGAATTGTGTGTTCTATATCTTTTTCAGACAATGCATCGGCAATAAACCAGGTTTCAAATGGCGATGGTGGAATGTAGACTCCATTCTTCAGCAAATGGTGAAAGAATTTTTTGAACGTATCATTATTGCCGGCGGATGCGGTTTTGAAATCGGTGACTTCATTTTTACAAAAATGTACACTGATCATCGAGCCAAGCTGATTAATGACAAACGGAATTTGCTTATTCTTTAAAACAATGTTTATGCCTTCGGCCAATTTTTGGGTTTTGGTTTCAATGTTTTTGTAAATGGAAGGATTGGCCTTCAAATGCCGGAGTGTCGCGAGGCCTGCAGTCATCGCCAACGGATTTCCTGAAAGTGTGCCCGCCTGATAGACGTCACCCAATGGCGCAATTCGTTTCATAATTTCTTTCTTGCCGCCAAATGCACCAACCGGAAGTCCTCCGCCAATGATTTTCCCAAACGTCATCAGATCGGCTTGTACACCAAATAATTCTTGTGCACCACCAAGCGCCAGACGAAATCCGGTCATCACTTCATCAAATATTAAAACTATACCATATTGATCACAAAGTTTACGAAGATGTTGCAAGTATCCTGACTTTGGTGGTACACAACCCATGTTTCCTGCCACGGGCTCTACAATGAGCGCAGCAGTTTCATTTCCGTATCGGTTGATTAATTTTTCAATTTCATCAAAGTCGTTGAATGATGCTACCAAAGTATCTTCAGAAACCACTGAAGGAATACCTGCATTTATTTTTATTCCAAGTGTGGCCACTCCGCTGCCAGCTTTTTTCAGAAACGAATCTGCATGCCCGTGATAGTGACCTTCAAACTTGATGATCTTGGTTCTGTTGGTGTAGCCTCTGGCCAGGCGCACTGCCGACATGCATGCTTCAGTGCCAGAGTTGACAAAACGAACCATCTCAAGTCCAGGTACAATACTCGTTACTAGTTTCGCCATCTCTACTTCCAATTCAGTTGGAGCTCCAAATGAAACAGCACGAGTGGCTTGTTCTCTAATAGCATCAACCACTTCCGGATGTCCATGTCCGAGGATCATCGGGCCCCATGAATTGATATAATCGATGTAGCGATTCCCGTCTTCGTCAAAAAGATAGGCGCCTTGCGCTGATTTCATAAATACAGGCGTGCCACCAACCTGACCAAAGGCGCGCACGGGCGAGTTCACACCACCCGGAATTACTTGCTGTGCCTGCTCAAAGAGCTTTTCACTTTTTGTTGCCATAGAAATTGGTAGCGAATTTTTTTGAGAAATAAGTTATAATCACATCTGCTCCGGCTCTGCGTATGGCAGTGAGTGATTCGAGCATGGCTTGCTTTTCATCCATCCATCCATTCGCACTTGCTGCCATGATCATTGAATATTCGCCAGAGACCTGATAAGCAGCTACCGGCACAGTCACATTCATTTTTACTTTTTGAATGATGTCAAGATATGCTCCGGCTGGTTTTACCATAACCATGTCTGCTCCTTCATCGATGTCTTGCAAAGATTCTTTTACAGCTTCAGTGCTATTTCTGAAATCCATTTGATAGGTCTTCTTATCACCAAAGCCCGGAGCACTATCAAGCGCATCGCGAAACGGACCATACAAGCACGATGCATATTTAGCCGAGTAAGCCAGGATACCTGTTTGTGTAAATCCTTTGTTGTCGAGCGCATCGCGGATCGCCTTCACGCGGCCATCCATCATATCGGAGGGTGCAACAAAATCAGCGCCTGCCATTGCATGGGAAATTGACATGCGTGCCAACACGTCAACAGTTTTGTCATTAACAATTTGTTTGTCTTCTACAATTCCGTCATGTCCATAAATTGAATATGGGTCAAGTGCCACATCGGTCATCACCAAAGTTTGAGGTGATATACTTTTTATTTTGCGGATAGCACGTTGCATCAATCCTTCCGGGTTGACGGCTTCTTTACCTTCGTTATCTTTCAAATGGTCGGGCGCTTTCACAAATAACAGCATCGACCACAAGTTCAATTGATTCAGCTCTTGAATTTCTTTTTCCAACAGATCGAGGCTTAACCGGTAATATCCCGGCATTGATGCGATCGCCTCTTTTTTATTTTCGCCTTCGATTAAAAAAAGCGGAGTGATCAAATGATCTGGAGTAAGCCTGGTTTCGGCAACCAGTTCACGGATAGCGGACGTACCGCGTAATCGTCTAAAACGTCTTGATAAATTCATATCAGCACCACTGTTTTGGGTTTCGTAATACTTGAATTAATTTTTCTTCACGACTTCCGGGCAAAGGCGTATCGGCATAGTCAAATCGCGCGCGAGGTGGCAAGCTCATCAAAATACTTTCGGTTCGGCCATTCGATTTCAATCCGAAGAGAGTACCGCGATCGTGGAGTAAATTAAACTCAACATACCGACCGCGCCTGATCTCCTGCCAGTATTTTTCTTTTTCAGTGTAGTGCAAATCCTTCCTTCTCTCTACAATAGGTAAGTACGATGGAATAAAACTGTCGCCATTGGATTGTGAAAACCTCATCCAGTGATCGATGGTATTTTTTTGATCAGGGCGAATATAGTCGTAGAAAATTCCACCGATGCCACGGCACTCGTGTCCGCGATGAACATTGACAAAATAATCATCACATTGTTTTTTGAATCTGGGATAAAGTTCGTTACCAAATGGTTCGCAGGCATTTTTAAATGTAGAGTGAAAATGGATTGCATCTTCCTCCTGCAAATAATAAGGTGTAAGGTCCGCCCCGCCACCAAACCATAGGTCGATTACGTTTTCTTTTTCATCGTACAATTCAAAATATCGAAAGTTGGCATGCACAGTTGGCACCATCGGGTTTAGCGGATGAATCACAAGGGAAATGCCGCACGCAAAAAATCGATGTCCTTCAGTTTTTAACTGTTGCTTGATTTGTGGAGTGACTGTGCCATGAACCGTTGATGTATTCACTCCTCCTTTTTCAATACTATTTCCCGAGCTGATGATACGGGTAATGCCTCCACCACCTTCGGTGCGTTGCCATCGGTCTTCATGAAATTTACTTTTGCCATCCGCAGCTTCGAGGGTACTGCAAATGTTGTCCTGAAGCTGATGAATGTATTGTGTAAATTCTTCTCTAACCGTTTCCATAACTTTTTACTGAATCGACAAATGCTTTTGCATGATCTGCTGGAACGTTTGGCAAAATACCGTGGCCTAAATTAGCTATGTACCGCTGTGCTCCAAAAGAGCGGATCATTTGATGAACTTCTTTCTGAATGACCGGAATAGGCGCCAACAATTTGGCCGGATCAAAATTTCCCTGAAGTGTAACTCTGTTGTCCGTTATCTCGCGTACCGTTTTTGGATCAATGCACCAATCGATACCGATGGCAGATGCTTTGGTATAACTGATTTCTTTTAAAGCGTGACCTGCGCCTTTCGGAAAAACAATTACCGGAGCAAGAGGTGCAATCGCATCTACAATCTGATTAATGTAATTCAGCGAAAACCTTTTATAATCGTCGGGGCCGAGCAACGCCGCCCAGCTGTCAAATATCTGAACAGCATCAACGCCGGCTTTTACTTTTGCAGACAGATACCCGATTGTTACATCTGTTATTTTTTGCAAGAGCTGATCAGCTAACTGTGGATGGGCGTAACAAAAAGCGCGAGCACTATCAAAAGTCTTACTTCCTTTCCCCTCCACCAGATAACAGAGCAAAGTCCATGGAGCGCCGGCAAAACCGATAAGCGGCACAGCATCATTCAATTCTTGCTTTGTCAGTTTCACAGCGTTCATTACATATTGAAGATGATCTACTGCCTCAGTTGTATTTAATTTATCAATATCTTTTTGAGTACGTATTGTTTTAGGAATGGACGGACCTTTGCCTTCTTCCATCAGCACCTCCACACCCATCGCTTGTGGCACCACAAGTATGTCTGAAAACAGAATGGCAGCATCTACACCAATTTGATGCACAGGCATAACTGTGATTTCTGTTGCCAGTTCTGGTGTTTGCACTCGCTCGAAGAAATCGTATTTCTTCTTGAGTTTGAGATAATCCGGAAGGTAACGACCTGCTTGTCTCATCATCCACACGGGTGGCCTCGGCACATTTTCGCCTCGCAAGGCTTTCAATAATAAATCGTTTTTAAGCATGGATAGTTTTGTTCGACATTATAAAATTTAGGAGAGCCTCGGCGACACTTTCTTGCGAAGGCTCTTTCGCGATAATTATTTTATTTGAAATTTTACTTCCGACATATTTTGAAGTTGTATCGCCAATACAAAAGCATATAACAGATTTACCGATGGCATTTGATTGAAAGAAACTTTCGGCTCCGCTGGGGCTAAAGAATAAGACGAAATCAGAAGGCGATGAGTTTTTTTTAGGAGAAAGAATCGTGTTGTATGTTGTGATTTCGTCAACCGCTATGTTGTTCTTTCTCAATAGCTCCGGTAATTCCTGCCGGTGGAGGTTTCCGCAGAAAAAAGATACCTGACTAGTTTTACTTTCGATGATTTTTGATGCCAGTGAAGGGGCATCTTTTGCAGTAGCAACAATTGGTAATTGAAGATTTTCTGTGGCTCTTAATGTTTCGCCGTTCAGGCAAAAAACTTTTTTATCTTTTAAAATTGAAGTTGAATTTCTCAACAACCCCTCAACCGCATGACGACTAGTAAAAACAAGAGCATCGGAAGAGTTATCGATTTGATTTTTCAAGCCAGGGCTTACGATATATTCAATTTCGATCCAGTCGTCTTCAATCAGTTGAAAATGATTTTGCAAAAGCAATTCTTTGACAGAAGACTTTAATTTTTTGGTGGACAATATGGTCAACGGTTTGTTCAAACCAATTTTGACTTTTGAATTTCTTCAACTATCGAATTTCCTTTTTCCGATGCTTTGATTTCAGCAGCAGCTAATTTTCCAGCTGTTTTCCAGTTGCCAGCCGGATAGCTTCGCTCAATTGTAAAACTTCGTGATCCATCCAAACTGTGTACACTTGCTTTAAGACGAATGGCGTTGTTTTCTAAAATTGCGATCGCACTGATAGGAACTGAACACCCGCCATGCAAGTGGCGCAAAAAACTTCGTTCTAAAGTTACACAATGATGAGTTGGCTCGTGGTGAAGAGTTTTTAACATGCCCTTTGCTTCGTCATCATTTTCACGGCATACTACTGCAATTGCCCCTTGCGCCGGTGACGGCAACATCCACGGAAGTGAAAGTGTATTTGTTAAATCAATGCCCAGCCTTTCAACACCTGCTTTAGCCATGATCATCCCATCCCAATCGGCCTCGTTGAATTTTTTTAGTCGTGTGTCTACATTGCCACGCACATTTACGACCTGATGATGGGGGAAACGCTCAAGCCACTGAGCCTTTCGGCGAATGCTGCTGGTGGCGACCGTTGCTTGTTTTTCTTTGGTAGGAATAAATCCCGGTTTGATGAATAGAATATCTTCAACTGCTCCGCGTTCCAGTATGGCGGCTATCTCCAATCCTTTTGCCAATATTGTGGGAATGTCTTTAAGCGAATGGACAGCAACGTCGGCTTGACCTTGTAATAATGCAGCATCCAATTCTTTCGTGAAAACCCCCTGAACCCCGATTTCATAAATGGGATTGACGAGATCAATGTCGCCAGTACTTTTAATTGGAAGGGTGGTGCACGAATAACCCTTTTGCTCCAACCTCGCTGTGACAGCATTGGTTTGCCATAAAGCAAGACGGCTTTCTCTCGTTATTATTTTTAAAGTGCGAGGCATAGTCTTCGTGTTGAATGGAAGCGATGGCCTCCCGTACAGTTACTTCTACAGTTTTATCGCGGAAAGCATCGATGCAAACTGCTTCCAATATTTTTCTTCTATTAGTCGGCTCGGCCACATACTTAGATGCGTAAGAATGATAAGCATGGCTTATTACTTTGTCGGCCACCGGATTGAGCTCTAACTTTTTTTGAACTCGTGTAGCCAACGAAACATAATCGCGCTTGCCCGACCATTCTACAAACTCCTGAGCTTTTTGCTTTACAATCTCTTTTACTTTTGGAATTTCTGCCATCCGGCTACTCACTGTATTCGCGATGTCTTGCGAGATGCGATCAATGTCTTTGACTGTATAATTCGGATTTGTATAAACTTCGGCAGCTACATTCTGAGGAATAGACAAATCATAAATATAACGCACTGCACTTCCTTCAAGCAGTTGCTGATTCAAAATCGGTTGAGCAGCGCCCGTGCACATGATCACAATTTCACTTTTGGCAAGCGCTTTGTCAATTGATGTAAGCGAAAAAGCCTCTGCACCATTGGCCGCAGCTACTTCATTTAATTTCTCTTCACTGCGGTTGACCAGCACTATATTCGCTTCTGGCAGATATGCCTTTATGTTTTTCAATGTAAGCAGTCCGATTTCTCCAAGGCCCGCCACACAAATGGTGGGCTGCTTTAGTTTCAGATTTTTTATTTCCTGCATTACGGCATACGAAACCGACAACGTGCCGTCAGAAAACGAAGTGGTATTTTTTACTGCCTTTGAAACTTGCAATGCCTGATTGACGAGGCGTTCCAAATATCCGTTGCCTCTGCCGTTTTCTTTGGAAACCTGAAATGCACTTTTTATCTGTGAAATGATTTCATAATCACCAGGAATCTGAGAATCAAGCCCCGAGGCAACTGTGAGGAAATGTTCAATCGCTTCATCTCCTTCTTTCACATAACAATATTGATTGATTTCCTCCATCGTGCCCAAACTGTAAGCTTTCAGAAAGTGAAGCAGGATATAATGGCAAGGAACTAAGCCATAAATCTCAGTACGGTTGCAAGTGGATAAAATGAAAAAATTTTGAAGACAAGAGTCTTCAGAGCTTTGATAAGCTGCCTTTGACTGTTCAAGGGTAATGGCAAACTTATTGCGATGGGCGACATCAGCTTTTTTGAAGTTGACACCAACCACGGTGAGTTTATTATAATGTGACCATGCAGAGTCTGCCATAGCGTATAATCATGCAAAGTAGCCTACATGAAAATTCAAAAAATACCTGTATCGGTATAAAAAGTACCAACTGATAAATATCCCGAAATTATGTCAAAAGTATGGCGAAAATAGCCAATTTTGGCCCAATGAATAACAAAGGACTGATTTTGGTCAACCTTGGCTCACCCGATAGTCTGGCTGTGTCCGATGTTAAAAAATACCTGCGGCAGTTTTTAATGGATGAGCGGGTAATCGATGCGCCGTATCTCATCCGGATGATGATTGTGGAAGGCTTTGTGCTTCCATTTCGGCCAAAAAAATCGGCTGAAGCTTATGCTTCCGTTTGGACAGAAAAAGGCTCGCCTTTGCGTGTGCTCACCGAAGATTTTAGACAAGCGTTGAAGCCACTTGTGAAATTACCTGTCGCGGTAGCAATGCGTTATGGCAATCCTACTCCGCAAAAAGCCCTCGCCGATCTGTTGGAAGAAGTTCCATTTCTAAATGAACTGTGGATTGCTCCAATGTATCCGCATTATGCCATGTCATCGTATGAGACGGCTCTGGTTTATGTGCAGGAAGAAATAGAGAAAGTCACCCCGGGCATGAAGGTTAAGGTATTGCAGCCATTTTATAACGAAACGAATTATGTTGATGCTTTGGTGAAGTCGATTCGACCTTATTTGAATGAGCCGTTTGATCATTTGCTTTTCAGTTATCACGGATTACCCGTACGGCATTTAAAAAAGACAGATCCAACCAAAAGTCATTGCTATAGTAATTCGGATTGTTGTAATGTAAAGTCCTCAGCGTGGTCGTTTTGCTATAAACATCAGGTGATTGAAACGACCAAACTTACGGCTGCTGCACTTCAGCTTGATGAAAAGAAATTCAGCTATAGTTTTCAGTCAAGACTTGGGCGCGATGAATGGATCAAACCTTTTACCGTCGAAAGGTTGCAGAACTTACCTAAAGAAGGTGTTAAGAAATTGCTGGTAGTATGCCCTGCTTTCGTATCGGATTGCCTGGAAACATTGGAGGAAATGGCGATCCGCGGGCGAGAAACTTTTCTGGAAGCCGGCGGGGAATCCTTTCAGTTAATTCCCTGCCTCAACTCATCACCCGTGTGGGTCGAAACATTCGCAAAGTATTGCAACCAGTCGGAAGACAAATATCAGGAGCTTTGGAAGCTTAGACTTGTAACTACCTCCGTTCGCGATATTTTTTATAGAATCGGATTCCCAGCATTAGAAGTACCGCCAAAACCAAAAGGCCCAACACACCAGCCAGCATATTGAGACTGTCTTTTAATTCAACCATAAAAATTATGCTGAATAATAGAAGCGTAGCCACTTCATTCCAGGCACGCATCTGATTCGAAGTATATTTAACAACACCTTTGGACAACTGCTTTTTTATTAGCCCGCATAAAAAGTGATAAGTCAAAAGGAAAATCACTAAGCCAAGTTTTACCAACATCCACGTTTGGTGATAGTAGCCGCTGACTATCATTAGATAGGATCCAAGCACAACGGTGAGCATCATGGATGGAACTGTGATGATAGACCAAAGCCGCGAGATCATCACATTGTATTGACTTTGCAAAACAGATTTTTCGGTAACCGGTCGGTCGTTGGCCTCTACGAAATAGATAAACAGGCGCACGACGTAGAATAACCCCGCAAACCATGTTACGATGAAGATAATGTGCAGTGCTTTTATATAGAGGTAAAGCATCTAAACAAAAAAGGCATCAATTTATTTTGATGCCATTTGTACCAAAGGCGGGAATCGAACCCGCACATCCGAGGATACACGATTTTGAGTCGTGCGCGTCTACCAGTTCCGCCACTTTGGCCTAAAAAATCCGGGGTGCAAATATGAAAAAACTTTAGATGTGGGCAAAATTCATTTTTGCGTTCGTCATTGAATATTAGAAATTTGTGCCCTAATCCGATTTATGATCTACAACTCAATCATTGACACTATTGGCAATACGCCCATGGTACGCCTTAATAAATTAAACAAAGGCATTGCGGGTACGTTGCTCGCCAAAGTGGAATATTTCAACCCGGGCAATTCCACCAAAGACCGGATGGCGCTAAAGATGATTGAAGATGCCGAGAAAGCAGGAAGACTGAAACCCGGCGGCACCATAATAGAAGGTACTTCTGGCAACACAGGTATGGGCCTGGCACTTACAGCCGTAGCCAAAGGCTACAAATGTATTTTTACTATGGCCGATAAGCAGTCGCAAGAGAAAATCAACATTCTACGCGCTGTCGGTGCAGAAGTTATCGTATGCCCGACTAATGTAGAGCCTGAAGATCCACGCTCGTATTATTCCGTAGCACGAAAACTCAATCAGGAAATTCCTAATTCGATCTATCCAAACCAATACGACAATCCATCGAATGCTCAGGCGCATTACGAAACCACTGGCCCGGAAATCTGGACTCAGACTGCGGGAAAAATTACGCACTATGTTGCTACAGTTGGTACGGGCGGATCGATGTGCGGCACAGCAAAATTCTTAAAAGAACAAAAATCAGATATGATCGCTGTTGGTATAGATACTTATGGGTCAGTTTTTAAAAAGTATAAGGAAACAGGAATCTTCGACCGTAATGAAATTTATCCTTATCTCACCGAAGGCTTTGGTGAAGACATTTTGCCAAAGAATGTGAATTTTGATGTGATCGACACTTTCATCAAAGTAACTGACAAAGATGGAGCGATCATGGCGCGCCGGCTATCACGCGAAGAGGGATTATTTGTAGGCTGGAGCAGCGGCTCTGCTGTGCATGGTGCTCTTGAGTATGCGCAAAATAATTTGAAGAAAGGTGACACTATGGTGATTCTATTACCTGATCATGGCACTCGTTATCTCAATAAAGTATATAATGATATGTGGATGAAAGACCACGGGTTTACCGAGGAGCGGACTTTTGTCACTGCACGCGAAATCATTTTGCATAGAAATGGAAAGGATACGCTATTCACCGTGACTAAAAAGTCTACCATTGGTGAAACTATCCGGTTGATGAATAAAGAAGGTGTAGACCAAGTGCCTGTTATCGACGGAAATGAATTTGTGGGAAGTGTATCTACAGCAAGTTTAGTTGAAAAAATAATTTATGATCCGGCTTTGAAAGATAAATCGGTGGGCGAAATTATGGATCCGCCAATGCAGGTAGTGGCCCTTGATAGTACGCTTGATGTGCTTTCGTCAATGCTTAACAGAACCAACAAGGCATTACTTGTTCGTGATGAAGCGGAACGCGCCCACATCATTACCCAACATGATATCTTGAAGGCGATGACTTCGTAGCAGAAAGAATACCAGGCTTCAAGATTTTAATTCTTCACGAACTCTATTTCGACCCGATCATTGTATTGACCCAGCGTACCGCCTTCAGGATAGAGCGGCACACTGCCACCTTCGCCTTTGGTGCCTATCCGTTTGGGGTCAATTTCATGTTGTACCAGATACGTTTTCACCGTTTCGGCTCGTGCCAATGAAAGCGCTTTAGATGAAATTGTTTCTTTCCTGTTGCCTTTAGGATCCATGGCAAAAAAGTTGGTACTCGTGCCCATGGTATAAGACTCTCGCTTTTGCTTGCCATTGCAATAGCCATAAATTTTGATCTTATATTTTGGCCTTTCTTTCATAAGATTTACAAGGCCGTCAAGTTCATTTTGAGACTCTGCCTGCATCACCGATGTGTTTTTAAAGAAGTGCACATTCTTAAAATCGATGTAATCTCCTTTCTTTGCTTTGGCCAGCTTAAGCGTAATAACATCTTCGTTGTTCGAACCCTTTTCTCCTGTTGGGCTGGCATATACAAAGGTGAGGTTGCTCTGCTTGTAGCCCGCTACTTGGGCAATGACATTATACGATCCCTTTTTGTTTTTTGGGGCTTCGAGGTAAACGACCTCACCGCTTTTCACGGTTTGATATTGCGATGCACCCACCGCTTCCTGTAGTTGCAGGTCGCCAGATAGTTCCTTGCCATCATCGGCGCTTACTACATGGAAATAGAAAGGTTTCCCTTTGGGTTTCTTTACCTCAACAGGCTTTGGAGGTTCTACCGGTTTAATTAATGCGGAATCAATTTTTGGCGGCTGGGTCTTGATGGTATCTTTTGGTACTTCTATAACCGGAGCTATAACTGGTTCAATTTTGGGTTCGGGCTTTACTACAGGCTCAGGCTCTTCATTACCCAACTTTCCGGTGTAAACCCAAGCGTCTTTGTATTCTGTTTCTACTCTTATTTTGATCAATAAATTGTAGGCCTTCCTCATGTCGTCACTACTCAGAACATATACATAATAGAGTTTGCGTGAAGGATTGATGGCGTATAGTGCTGTGAATCCTTCCTTATTTGCCTTGACAGTAAAGTGAGCAGCATTGTCGAGGAGGCGAAAGGCACCAATCACTACATAATTGGAATTGGTGGTTTGGGCATGTACAACGACTGCTGTTAAAACAAGGAGAAAGACAGGCAACAGGAATTTTGACTTCATGGCGGCAGGTTTTAATCCATTTCAATATTATATATAATTTTTGGAATAAAACGGTAACTAATGTTATGAAAGCCAGTCAATATTTCGGACCAGACGTCAAATCTTGTTTCGGGGCTGTGCCATTCGCTCGTTGATCTCTTTGAGCATCTCTATCTGAATGTGCTGTATCTCAAAGAGCCTTTGTTGCTGGTGAAGAATCAAATGGTCAATTTTTTCGTGCATCATCCTGATCTCCAATTCTGCTTTTAGGTTTACCTGATAGTCATGTTTGCTTCGTTCGCGGTCTTTCTCTTCCTGGCGGTTTTGACTCATCATAATCACCGGGGCCTGCAGGGCCGCAATACATGAAAGGATAAGGTTGAGAAGGATAAACGGATACTGATCAAATGGGTGGGAGAGATAATAGATGTTCACCACAATCCACATGAACAGAAAAAACATGAAGCTCGAAATGAATATCCAGCTTCCTCCAAATGAGGCAATCTTATCTGAAAGTCTTTGGCCAAAGGTCAATTTCTCGTTGGCTGGGTTATCCAGGTCTTCGGAGATCAATTGACCCTGCCTCATTGCCTCGAGCACTTCTTTTTCAAGATTTGAAAGGGAACCGATTTCTTCCCGCAAACTTGACTCAATGTAGCGATGCCGGTAATCGTTCAATTCTGAAATAGACAAACACCCTTCTTCATTGAAGTGTGGATTTTCATCCTTGATCGCTTGAAGAAGTGGTGTCCTTACCGACTTGGCAGTTATTTTTTGATGTAACGGAAATTTTTTTCCAGAAAGATCGCTGGTGAACATTCACGAAATTTCTCCATAAAATATTAGTCTTCCAAAATCTCTATTTCCACACGCACGTTGGCATGGGCCTGCTGAGAGTCTTTGTGGTACACCGGGTGTTTGCCACCCCAGGCTTTGATCTGCATACGCTCCGCATTAATCCCCTGAGAGATCAGGTAGTTTTGAATCACGCGCGCCCGCTCTTCTGACAGTTTTTTGGCTGAGCCAAAACCGTCTTTGGTATCGTTCAACGCGAAGAAATTTTTTGTGTCGCCCATTGAAATGATTTTGCCATGGGCATTGCCATTGGTGTGGCCGTGGATCTTGATTTTATATTTCGGGTTTTCCTGAAGCATTTCTAGTAAGCTTGTTACCTCATAGCGCGACTCAGGGCGCATAACGGCTGCATCTTTAAAGAAGTAAACATTGTACATCACTGCAACATCACCCTTCTTCAATCGCACTAAGTCGAAGGGTACGGTAATTTTATTTTCATCTACAATTATCCCGTCTGCACTTTTGGGTTCGTTGAAGTTGATTGCTTGTTGCACTTTGCGGTAGCCAAAGACTTCGCATTGAAGCGCGATATTTCCCGATTTGTTAAATGGCTTAAGATTGATAATCTCATTGCCACGATAAGAAGCCATTTTGCGCGGTTTGGCCTTATCAAGATCCAGTACATCAATGTCACCACCTACTTCTTTTTCTGCACTGAAAATCTTGAACAGAAATTTTTTGCTGCCTTCGGGAATTTCTTCCACTACAACTGGTGCATTCAAATTTTGGATAGCCAACGTGTTGTTTCCGCTTTCTCTTGCTGCAGGTATATTTTCATTAGAAGCCAGCAAGACTGACTTTTCTTTAACATCCAAAGGGTGAATAGTTGTAATACCTTCTCCGGTTACAGGATTGGTGTCAGTGCCTTTGCGCATATCCTCGCCCAAAGTTCCGGTAAATACCCAGGTGTCAAAGTAGGGAGTTTCTTTCCGGATTTTTCGCGCTTCTTCAAAGGCTATTTCCGTCTTGCCGGTATGCAGGACGTATACATAGAACAGCTTGCGCAACGGATTGATAGAGAACTGTGCATCGAACTTGTGTTTTTTAGCCTGCTCGGTAAATTCAATAGCATTTTTTGGAATGGAAAAGGCCCCAATCACTACGTAATTGGATTTTTCGGGAGCAGGCTGCCCAAAGCCTACCGATATTTTCAGGCCTGCTATAGAGACACAGGCCAGCATAGTTAAAGCCAATGTTTTTTTCATAGTTTTTCTGTTTGTGTGGCACAAAGGTGCAATATGTTACTTTGTGAATTTAACTAAAACTAAGCAAAACATTACATATCAAATAGTTATGAGTTATTTTATTGTGGAAATCACTGAAAATGACCTGGAAATGGACTCTCCGGCATCATCTACTACCGTTAAAGTATGGGTTCCTGCTGTTGGATTTAGTGCCAGTTTGTGAGTTTTGCGGGTAGCAGCGAGAAATTTCCCGTCAAGGTGCCAGAAAATAGTCGCGGCAGGGTTTCGGTGGGTAGCTTCAAATAAGGTATTACCAGTAGTGCCATCCAACTCTCGCGGAACCAATACTTTTGAATTGATTTTAGGGTAAATCAAATCCATGGAAGCGACGGAATTAGGGTTTTCACAGTCCTTTCTTAATGGCGGCAGCGGACGGTGGCCAAAAGTCTTCTGTTTGAAATAGAATTCCTGAATAGGTGGTAAAACAAACCAAGTGGCTTCAGTCATTTTTGTCAATGACTCGCAAAGCGCGTGTACCCTGAATTTTTTATCGGCTGAGAGGAATACCTTTTTATGATATGGACATGACAACGTTTCTAAGCCGGCCTTGGGCACCCATTCCTGAGTTCTCTCTTCGCATAAGTCGGTTGCACGGTGGCCGCTTTTTTGACAGACTTCAATTTTTTCCATTTCTGAAACTGGCATCTGAAACCAGCCGCTGGCCGGCAGCACCGAAAACAGGTCGAATAAAATCGGAGCCGCAGTTTCGGTTCCGGTGAGGCCGGGCCTTCCTTCGCCATCGGCATTGCCCACCCAAACACCTACAGCATACTCCGGATTTACTCCGACAGCCCATCCATCGCGAAAGCCAAAACTTGTCCCCGTTTTCCAGGCAATTTTTTTCGTGCTGCTAAAATTTCTCCAACCTGTATTTTCACCAGGACGATAAACTTCCTTGAGGGCATCGAAGGTAAGATAGACTGAGGCAGCATTTAACCAGGACGACTCTTCGATGATCTTATTTTTGTCGTCTTCAGTTTGCTGATATCGTGGAAGATGAAAGTCACTTTTGCTGTAGCGATTTTTCCCGGGCAATTCAAAATAGTTATTAAGCGTGCGTGCCATCGAAGCAAGCGCTCCGGTGATGTCCCACAAGGTTCCTTCGGCTCCACCCAAAACCAACGTCAGTCCGTAATGATCGGCGGGCTGCTTCAAAGTGGTAAGGCCGATGGTTTTTAGCTTGTCGTAAAATTTTTCGTAGCGGTACTCACGAAGTTCATATACAGCGGGTATGTTGAGCGAACGGATAAGTGCTGCGCTGGCGGGTACGGCTCCGTCAAATTCTTTTGAGAAATTCTTGGGCGAATATCCATTGATGAATGTTGGCACATCTGGCCAAAGCGTATGTGGAAGCATCTTTCCTTCCTGAAGCATGGCAGCATACAAGAAGGGTTTCAAAATGCTCCCTGTACTTCGTGGTGCCATTACTACGTCTACGTCTTCATTATTTTTGTAGCCGGATGCCGTGTTGCCCACGTAAGCCAACACATTTCCGGTTTTTATTTCAAGGATAATGGCGGCAGCATTAAATATTTGATTGGCTTTGAGCCGCTGGTGATGATCGTTGATAATTTGAGTGACTCTTTGCTGCAATCCCAAATCGATGGTAGTAATTACTTTATTCTCTCCTTTGCCTTCGCGAATGGCGCGCGTCAATAAATGAGGGGCCAGGCGCGGCAGGGTGAGCAGAGTTTCGGGCACGGGTTCGGCTTGTGCCAGATGTAATTCAAGCTGATCCATTTTTCCGGCTTGCGCCAAGCGTTCCAGTAACCTGTCTCTCTTTAGTTTTAGTTTTATCCGGTTTTTATTTAGATGAATCAGGGAAGGATTATTTGGAAGCACCGCAAGCATTGCTGCCTCTGACCAGCTTAAGTCGGAAACAGTTCTTCCAAAGAAACGCCAGCAGGCGGCTTCCAATCCCACCACATTTCCGCCGAATGGCGCATGTGTAGCGTAAAGTGCAAGAATTTCTTTTTTGGAATAACGAAATTCTAGTCGGGTTGCCAGAACGATCTCAATGAGCTTTTCAGAAATACTTCTGCGCTGGTTCTTTCGGGCAAGACGAATTACCTGCATTGACAACGTGCTGCCTCCGCTGACCACTTTTCCGGCTTTCCAATTTTGTTGCGCGGCACGCCCAAGCGAAAGCAAGTCTACGCCTGGATGCCGGTAAAACCTTTTGTCCTCAGCCAAAACAAGAGCCTCTTGAAACTTTTCGGGGACTTCCATTGAAAACGGAAAGCGCCATTGCCCGTCGCCGGCAATTGACGCGCTCAGCAGATTTCCGTTCCGGTCATTCAATACTGTTGAATACGGATCTTTAAAAAGCTTATTCGGTAATACGAAATAATAACCTGTGACTAAAGCACTCGCAGCCAAAATGTAAACCCGATATTTTCTGATATAATTTTTCAAGAAGGAACTTAACTGCCGTCTGTTCGTTATTTAGGGATCAAATTTAACAATCAAGTCCGCAAGAAACCGTATTGTAATCATTAACCGATTTCCAATCTTTGAACTTTCAATTTCACCATGCCTGATAACAAGAGATTTACCGCAGTCATTTTGCTAATTACCCTTTCGCTCATTTGGGGTACCTCGTTCATCCTGATCAAGCAGGGTCTAAAAGTGTTTTCGCCTGACGAAGTAGGAGCACTGCGTGTAGCGGCTGCTTTTATTTTTATGTTACCAATAGCTTTGCAGCGGTTAAAAGAACTTAAAAGTACAGACTACGGAAAACTTTTTTTCTCCGGAATGCTGGCAGTCTTCATTCCGGCTTTTCTATTTGCTATAGCACAGACTCACCTTAATAGTTCATTGGCCGGAATACTAAATACGCTTTCACCGATTTGGACCATGATCATCGGAGCGGCATTGTTCAGTCAGCGCTTTCGCGGATGGGCAATCTTTGGCAGTGCTATCAGCTTTGGAGGATGTATTGTACTCGCGATGGCCCGTGCCGATGGCGGACTAGGTGCATTCAACTCATACGCTTTATTGATTGTGCTGGCATGTGCCTGTTACGGATTGAACTTAAACTTCCTCAAGTTTAAAGTGCCAAGTCTTCCGCCAATGACAATTATCAGCGTGTCGCTGATGTTGATTGCGCCGCTCGCCTATATTTATTTATTCGGATTCACGGAGTTTACATTTAAAATGGCAAATACCGAAGGCGCTTGGCGTGCCTTTGGGTTTGTCATCATCCTGGCGCTGATGAGCACAGCTGTGGCAAACTTGCTTTTCTATAAACTCCTGCGAATTTCGTCCCCGTTGTTTGCCAGCTCTGTTACTTATGTAATGCCGTTGGTCTCAGTGATGTGGGGCGTGATCGATGGTGAAATTTTACTTGTGGGCCACTTCATTGGCATGGCGTTAATATTGGGGGGTGTTTACTTGGCCAATAGAAAAAAGTCTGAAACTAAAGCCTAGCCAGGGTCACTTAATTATTTCCACCCAGCCCTTGCATGAACTTTCACCGATAAGGGTTACTTCGTAAAAGTAAACCCCTCCATCCAGATTGGTTGCCGTCCAGTCGTTTTTGTAGTCATCATTTTTGTAGACCAATTTCCCCCAGCGGTTGGATACAGTTATAGAAATTTGAACCGGCGGATCAGCACCCGGCACAACTTTCTGATCTCCATATTGAATCATGAATGTGTCATTAAACCCTGGTGAACCATCGGGGGTAAATACGTTGGGTACTTTGCGGTAATAAAAGGGGAGGGTCACGGATTTCTCATAAATGCAAAATTCATTTTTCCCCACTAGTCGAATGGTATATTTTCCATCGGTTGCGTATTGGTGACTGATTTGCTGCTGATCGGAAGTTGTACCATCACCAAAATCAAAAAAAACATCTTCGTTGGGATCAGTCAGGTTATTCACCTTCAGTGTGGGTCTATCCTCGCAACTAAAGACCTGCTGAGATTTAAATTGTAGATCGATACCAGGAACGACTTGGATATTTATTGTGTCTTTTACGATACAACCATTTGAATCCATAATTGTAATAAAGTAGCTGGTATTCTTTTGAGGATTTACAGAAGGATCGGCATTGGAGGATGTAAAGGAATTATCAGTAGTTGCCCACAGATAATTGACTCCACCCGAAGAGGACAAGGTGGTCCCGGCATTAAAGCATATTGTCTGGTCAGGCCCTGCCTTGCCCTGTGGTGTAACAACACTTACGTTGGCAATCGTTGAGTCTTTTACTGCACAGGTACCATTATCAATTGCTTTTAACTGGACCGTGTATTTGCCAGCGCTTTTATATTGATAGACGATTAAAGAAGTATCGGGTTTTGTAAGCTTGGTTCCGTCTCCCAAATTCCAATCGTAAGTCTGTCCGCCGATGCTCAAGTTTTGAAAAACGATTTTTTGGTTCAGGCACACCTGCGTGAGTCCAGGCATATTTAATTTGACGGAATTTGTTTGAATGTGTGCCTTCAAGGAAGCAAGGTCGAATTTAAAGGCAGCGTTATTGCAGTTGCCACTGCGGTTCAACCTACTCCATGCATTTGGGGTGGTGGGGAAATCTGAAGTGGAATGACCGGTTGCATTAAATGCTTCGCAACCTGAACAAACAGCATGATAGACTACACCACTTTTGTCAAACCGGCAAGTGCCTCCATCCAAATGCGTGCGCGAATCACTTCCTCCTAAAAAAGTAGCGTACAGTAATTGGGTTCCGTCATTCGAAAGAACAATAAAATAAAAGTCAGAACCGCTGGTTGTCTTTTGAAGCGCGGTTGAAGATACGGGCATTTGTTGCGTTGAGCTTGGCCAGTAACCCAAGTCACTATTGATCAATCCGCCCCAACCCGACAAATAAATGTTGTTGCATTCATTAACTAAAAAAGCCGTTGGAGAAATGTTGGGAATCCCGATCCCTGAACCAAACACAGTGGAAAATTGTAAGGTCGAAAGTGCGTTATCAAACTTTTGTACAAACTGGCCACTATTCGGATTGTTGTAAACGCCCGGGGTTATTGGAAATGTTCCTACCGTCTGACCATACACATAAACGTTTTCGTTTTTGTCTAGGTCTAAAAAGTAAACCTGATTGAAAGCAGACGTTCCGGTAAACGTAGAATTTATAATCGATGAACCGTCTGCGCTTATTTTAGCCATCCATCCATCCACCTCACCTGCAAAAGCGGGCTGGTAAGAACCTGATGTGGTAGGGAAATCAGCACTTGCACTTCCGCCACCAACGAACAAATTTCCTGAGTTGTCAATCTGAATGGTGTGTGAAGCATCGGCTGCAGTGCCGCCCAAAAATGAGCCCCAAAGCAATTGCGCCAGGTCACCACTTAACTTCATGATGAGGGCATCAGTGTCTCCGCCTTTGTATGTTATATTAAAACCATTGGCTACAGGAAAATCGGGGGATGATGTAACGGTACTTATAAAAATATTTCCTTGCGAATCGCTAATGATATCCCCCCGCATTTGATCACCGTAGTTGCGCACTAATAAGCTCGTTGAAGGATTTAATCCGTCATTATTTGCTCCACCCAGGTAGGTACTGGCGAGCAACTGGCTTCCGTCTTTCGATATTTTCGCGACAAAAATATCGGAACCGTTTTCATAGGGAATGGGAATTTCTTTGTTTCCAAACTCCTGAGGAATAGAAAACCCTCCTGCAAAATGTTGACGAAATGCGCCTTGTGTTGCTGGAAAATTAAATGAACTGGTTGTCCCCAACACCAGAAGATTCTCATCTTTATCAATTACTAAGCTGTGAGGTGATTCAGAATAGTTCCCGCCAAGGTAGGATGCGTAGAGTAATTGATTGCCCGTGGAATCGTATTTCAAAATAGCAACATCGTAAATGCCGCCGTAGGTTTTTTGAAACGCTCCGGCAGTAGCCGGAAAGAATCCGCCTGTATTTAAAAGATTGGTTATGCCTGAAGAATATAATGTTCCATGTTCTCCTGGAGTAGCGGTGCTGCCCCAATTATCTGCGGTGGAACCGGAATAGGTAGAAAATATAAGCAACGGATCGATGGTCAGAGGAAAGCAAGGGTCATAATTGTCAAGGATGTTAAAAGATACCTGTCCGTCTTTTAGTTTATAATCAACACGAATAAATTTTTTCTGGTTGTCAATGACCTGATAGGCGATCGGTTTTTTTTCGACTAAGTCAGCCAATGAAGTTTTTACGACCAAATCTCCTTCGTGTATATAAATTAATTCTTCTCCTTCATATTTCCACCGAATAACTGACGGGTCGCCTCCCGGCTCAACAATAAAATCATACTTAAGATTACTCCCCTCCGAGTAGACTTTCAGGTCAATTCCGGAATAGAACGAAGTATAATAAGCTCCTTCGTATGAATGAGCAAACGATTTCCACTTTTCCTGATTATCGCCAAGAAAATAGTTGTAGTACTGCGGCATTAACCCAAATGGTTCAGGCTTACTTTGACTGTCGAAGCCAATAAACGTGGTGATAAGTAAGTGACCATTCAGCCGTGATGCATCGCTGTTTGAGGAATTGTTTTCGGCATAAGCCGATGAGTTACCCAGATGGTGCTCTTCAAGTTTTTTTTGATCGATGAACGAATAACTGAACTTACCGAGCTGCAAGCCGAAATTGCCTCCGGACGCCTTGGCAATAAAATCAAATTGTTTTGGCCATTGCCCTTTATTTTCAATGAAGCCAATGCCGGGGCCTGCATAAATGTTTCCTATAATCGAAATCGTTGCCAGCAAACCAGATAGTCCCCTTAAAATCATACGGCAATTTAACATTTCAATTTTTCAGAAAGTAAATCAATGCAGTTTTTTGAGTGAAGTGAGGTTTTCTCGATGTTTCGACAGTGTTTTCCTATTTAAAATTCACAACGCTCACATCCGCACGGTTTTGCTTAGCCTCAATCTGAATTTTGTACGATATTTATTTTTTATTCCTTTTAACTTAAAATTTATGAAACACTGGTTAATCTACCCGCTGGTAATCTTAGGCTCATGTTCGCCGAAACCATCAACTGAAGAATCGAAGGCGAAAGTCATTCAGACAGAAAAAGATTTTGCACAGATGGCAAAAGAGAAAGGGATTGCTGCTGCCTTCTATACTTTTGCAGATAGCAATGCGGTAATTAAGCGAGGAAACCAATTGGTGAAAGGGAAAGAGGCCATCAAGGATTATTATTCCCGCCAAACACAACGAGGAGAACTTCAATGGTCGCCAACGTTTGCCGACGTCTCAGGTGATCTGGGATATACCTATGGTGAGTTCACCTATTCGGAAAAAGACTCTGTGGGCAATTTGAATGAGAGCAAAGGCTATTTTCATACTGTGTGGAAAAGACAAAAAGATGGTTCCTGGAAATTTGTTTGGGATTAATTTAATATAGAATAAAAAGTCATGGGGAAAGAATTTTACTACGCAATTGCATTTATATCCGGCTTACTCATTGCCGTTCAGGCCGGTGTCAACTCACAACTGAGGGTGACACTGCAGCATCCGATATTGGCCGCTCTGATTTCTTTTTTGATAGGAAGCTTTCTTCTGGTCGGGGTTTACATTTTTTCTGCGAAAAGCCAGGTTCCTCTTGCAACAGTACAATTGACGGACTGGTGGAAATTAACGGGAGGAGCCTTGGGTGCCTTTTATATTGTTTCGATAATTCTTGTGGCACCAAAAATCGGAGCTGCCAATGCTCTTTGTTTTGCAATTGCAGGACAGTTGATTTCAGCAATTGTACTTGACCATTATGGCTTGATAGGATTTCCCTTGCGGGAAATAAGTTTTGTAAGAATTTTAGGAGCGTTATTAATAATCGGTGGAGTGTACCTCGTTCAAAAGAAGTAACGCTTTTAACCCAACGCCTCTACTTCTTCGACTTCGTCGGGCATCATTTTCTTGAACAGATTTTCTATGCCGGCTTTTAAGGTAATTGTTGATGAAGGGCAGCCGCTGCATGAACCCTGCAGGGCCACTTTCACGCGCTTGTTTTCATAGGAATGAAATGTGATTGCTCCGCCATCCTGTTCTACCGCGGGGCGGATGTATTCGTCCAAAATCGTCTTAATTTTTTTAATCGTTTCGGTTTCCTCTTGTTCGGGAATGGCCTCTTCCTTTTTGTCGAGAATTAATTTTCCTGATTCAAGAAAAGCCGTGATGTGTTTTTTAATGGTATCCTGGATTTCCAACCACTCCACATCTTCTTTTTTCGTTACTGTAATAAAATTACTCATGTAAAACACCCGCTCCACAAAGGGATACATGAACAGTTCTTGGGCTAAAGGTGCTTCTTCGGCATCGGCCGGGGTCGGGAAATCAAAACTCATCCCGTCGGGCACCAGCATTTCGTTTACCACAAATTTGAGAGAATTGGGGTTTGGGTTGCTTTCCAGATATATGTGAATGGATTTTGGGGCAGCTTTGAGCATACTAATTCGTTTTAAGAGCCAACAAAATTACTCAAATTAAGTTCATGGCTGCAGATTCATTATTAAGGCGTATATGACCGGACTATAAACCAGATTTGGTTGAAAATTATCTTATGACAAACGTTTGCGGGTTAATAATTATCTTCACGCCCTTAACCTTTTCGTCTTGAAACAAAGAACTCTTTTCTTGCTCATTTTGGTGTGTTTCACCCTTGCGGTTTTTTTGGGTTTGGCCAATTATTATCACTGGATGCAAATTCCAGTCTTGGTACTTACTGGCAGTCGATGGCTGCTTTGGCTGCTGCTGATTTATCTCGCCTACCTGAGAAAATCCTTGACGACCTGGATTGTGGTGAGCATGTTTCTCGGTTGTGAAATAGGATTTTCATTCCCCGAGACAGCGCGACAACTGAATGTATTGAGCAACATTTTTTTGAGGCTCATCAAAACCATTATAGCACCGCTTATTTTCTCTACACTGGTCGTGGGTATTGCTGCCCACTCCAACCTAAAGCAAGTGGGGCGAATGGGAATAAAAGCGCTCCTGTATTTTGAAATTGTAACTACACTGGCATTGTTTATAGGGCTGGCGGCAATAAATATTTCCAAGGCTGGTGTAGGCGCGCATATTGAAATTGCTCAAGCTCAGGAACAACGTGCCGAAAAATTACTGGAGCAAAAATCAACACACGATGTGATCCTTGATATTTTTCCTGAAAATATAGCCAAAGCCATAGCCGATGGACAAGTGCTGCAGGTGGTGGTGTTCAGCATTTTATTTGCAATAGGACTGGCAATGGTAACTGAGGAGAGGAGAAAGCCAATGCTGCAATTTATGGAGAGCCTTTCCGAAGTGATGTTCAAATTTACCAACGTGGTCATGTACTTTGCGCCCTTTGCAGTATGTGGCGCACTTGCGTACTCCATCGCCTCGTTTGGTTTTGATGTGCTCAAAAATCTGGCATTGCTAGTAGCTACATTGTATGCGGCATTGTTTGTTTTTATCCTCATTATTCTGGTGCCCATTGGTTTAATTATCAAATTGAACTTCAAAAAATTCATTGAGGCAGTTTCAGAACCGGTTGTTATTGCTTTCTCAACTGCTACGAGCGAATCGGCGTTGCCGAAAGCAATGGAGAATCTGGAAAAGATGGGCATCCCGCGAAAAGTGGTTTCGTTTGTATTGCCTACAGGCTATAGTTTTAACCTCGACGGCAGTACACTTTATCTTTCACTGGCATCGGTTTTTGTGGCGCAACTCGCGGGCGTTGACCTTACTCTCGAGGCACAAATAAAAATGGTGTTTATCCTGATGCTTACCAGCAAAGGCGTGGCCGGAGTGAGAGGTGCCACGTTTTTGATTTTAGTAGCAACCATGGGCGACATGGGTATTGATCCGCACAAAGCATTTGTGGTGCTTGGCGTAGATGCCATCATGGACATGGCCCGCACCGGCACCAACGTACTCGGAAATTGTTTGGCAACAGTGGTCGTAGCCAAATGGGAGGGAGAGTATAAAGATTAGGTCAATAAAGTTCTTCTCAACAATCTTACCGCTCAAATCAAATCTCATTGATTTGATAGCTCGTACCCTTTAGATTTCTAAAAAACATAATCCATGAAGCCAATACTCTACCTGTTATTAGCTGTTATTTCATTCGCTTCTTTTGCTCAGAAGAAAAAAGTACAAGCGGCAGCTCCTTCAACTCCGGTTTCTGCCATTGAATCAAAAATTACCGGACTAAAGAAATTCCCTGGCTTCATTGAATTTTATTATGATGAGAAGCAGGACAAAGTATTTCTGATCATCGACAAGTGGAATACAGAGTTGTTATATGTCGAATCACTTACTGCTGGCGTTGGTTCCAACGATATTGGCCTTGACAGAAATCAACTGGGAAGAGAGCGTATAGTGAAGTTTGAACGGAAAGGGCCAAAAGTCCTTCTTACCGAACCGAACTATTTTTATCGCGCTGTTAGCAACAACTCAGCTGAAAAAAGAGCTGTGGAAGAATCCTTTGCTCAGTCGGTATTGTGGGGCTTTACGGTAGTGGCAGAAGAAAACGGCAAAGTTCTGGTCGATGCAACTGATTTTTTGATCCAGGATGTACATGATGTGATTGGGCGCCTGCGCTCTTCACAGCAGGGAAATTATTCATTAGATAAATCGCGAAGTGCATTTTATTTACAGCGCACCAAAAACTTTCCACAGAATTCAGAATTTGAAGTCACACTTACGTTTACCGGGCAGCCCTCAGGTGAATTTATTCGAAGTGTCACGCCTACACCAAGTAACGTCACGGTACGCGAACATCATTCATTCGTGCAGCTTCCCGACAATAATTATCAACCGCGCAAGTTTGATCCCCGTGCCGGCTTTTTCAATACTTCTTATTATGACTATGCAACTCCCATCGGTTCGCCTTTGGAAAAAAGATTTATAACTCGCCACCGGCTGAAGAAGAAAGATCCATCTGCGGCTATGAGCGAAGCGGTAGAACCAATTATTTATTATATGGATCCAGGGGCACCTGAACCAATCCGTTCTGCTTTGATGGATGGTGCACGTTGGTGGAATCAGGCATTTGAAGCCGCTGGCTATAAAGACGCGTTCAAAGTAGAGCTGCTCCCCGAAGATGCAGACCCGATGGATGTGCGCTACAATTTGATCAATTGGGTACATCGCTCTACGCGAGGCTGGTCGTACGGTGCCAGTGTAAGTGATCCACGCACAGGCGAAATTATCAAAGGCCATGTTACATTGGGCTCGCTTCGTATACGTCAGGATTTTTTGATTGCGGAAGGTTTACTTGCGCCTTATGAAGATGGCAAACCTGTTTCAAAAGAAATGGAACTGATGGCTCTCAGCAGATTGCGGCAACTTGCTGCACACGAAGTTGGCCATACGTTGGGACTAGCTCACGCCTATTCATCCAGCGCAGAAAACTTCGCATCGGTGATGGACTACCCGCATCCCTATGTAAAAATTGTCAATGGCAAAATTGACTTAAGCAAAGCCTATGATGAAAGAATTGGCGTATTTGACAAAGTTTCTATCGCTTTTGGGTATCAGGATTTCCCCGCCGGAACGGATGAAAACAAAGCATTAGATGACATTATCCAGAATTCTCTGAAGAACGGGCTCACATTCCTTTCAGATCAGGATGCAAGGCCAGCAGGGGGTGCTCATCCTTTCGCACACTTGTGGGATAATGGAGCTGATCCGGCAGATGAACTTAATCGCGTTATGGAGATAAGAGCTTTGGCTTTGAAAAATTTTGGAGAAAAAAATATTCAACAAGGTGCGCCTTTGGCCATGCTTGAGGAAGCGCTCGTGCCGATGTATTTTTTTCATCGCTATCAGCTGGAAGCTACTGCAAAAATGATTGGCGGTTTGAATTACCGTTATGCCATAAAGGGCGATGGTCAAGTGGCAACAGAATTACTTACTCCTCAACAGGAAACAAAAGCATTGGAGGCATTATTGAAAATAGTGGAGCCATCAGCGCTTGCGTTGCCCGAGAATTTAATCAGATTGATTCCGCCAAGGCCTATGGGTTACGATAGGCATCGCGAAGTGATTAAATTAAAAACCGAGCTTACTTTTGATCCATTGGCAGCTGCCGAAACTGCCAGTGATATGATGTATAGTATGGTGCTTCATCCGGCGAGGGCGAACCGGTTGGTAGAACATCATGCTCGCAATACAGCTTTATCTGGACTGGAAACAATTATTGATAAACTGATCTCGTCATCTTTCAAATCACCCAATAAAACAGGATACGAGGGAGCAATACAAATGACTACTCAATATTCGCTTTTCACCAATCTGGCGAAGTTGAGTTTGAATAAAGAAGCCTCGTCAATTTCCAAGGCTATTGTGCTTGCGAAAATTGATCAGTTGAAAGGATGGCTGACGGAAAAAGCAAAACTTGCTAGCGATGAAGAATGGCGCGCGCATTATAATTATGTAATTCGGCAAATCAATTCGCTTGAAAATAACCCTGAAGAATACAAGCAGGAAAGCATACTTCCACCGCCACCGGGTATGCCTATCGGAGATTATGATTTGGAGTTTTGCGGAGGATAAGCGTATGGTTATTTGCCAAGATTGGGAAGGGTAACGACAAACTCGGTTCCCTTTCCGAACTCTGAATGCACCGAAATAGATCCTTGCATTTTTTGAATGGCCTCTTTGACGATGTATAATCCTAATCCCGAACCGGAGCTATTTCCAGATCCGCGATAAAACATGTCAAATATTTTTGGAAGTGCTTCGGGTGTTATTCCTTCACCATTGTCAGATATCCGAATCTCGGTCTGTTGAGGCAAAGATTTCACAAGCACTTGTAGAAATGGATCTTCCTTTCTCAAATCCGAATATTTGATAGCGTTTGAAATCAGGTTATTCAATACAATGTCAAGGCGGGTGGCGGAAGTATAAAAAGCATCCCTCTGTTCAATAGTAATTATCTTTCTGATTCTGCTCACATTCTCCATGAATTGCAGTTGCTCAAAGGCTCCATCAATCATTTTGCTAAAATCAATAAGCTCCGGCACGGTTTGCAGTCGTGTGTTGCGAGAGTGGTCTACAATATCTTTGATAAATCGATCCATTCTCAGCAGACTTTTTTTCTGCAAGTCGAGAAGCTGCCAGACGCTTTCAATATTTTTCTCCAATCGGGCCACTTCAATTAGACCGAGCAAAGATGAAATTGGCGCGCGGAGATCGTGTGAGGCGCTATATACAAATCGGTCTAACTCTGTATTTATCTTAATCAGGTCTTCATTTTTTTCTTGTAGTGTAAGTTGCAAGCGCTTATTCTCTTCTTCTGCTTTTTTGCGTTCGCTTACATCGCGTACAATGGCCTGAATTGTTACCTGACCTTCCACATCTACACGGTTAAGTGACACCTCAGCTTCAAATGGAGTTCCGTCATAACGAATGTGACGCCATTCAAAAAACTGCGGTTTGCCTGCCAGTGCTGCATTGATTTTTTCCATAGCCGACTCTTCTGAAAGCCGGCCGTCGGGTTGCAAATACGGAGAGAAACGATAGGGTGTTTGACCGACAATCTGTTCACGCGTGCATTGAAAAATACGCAATGTAGCGGGGTTACAATCCACGAATGTGCGATCATCCATTGTGAAAATGGAGTCGTGTGCAGAGTTGAATAACGTGCGTAACCGAACTTCGCTTTTCCGGATATCCTCGTGTTCGTCTTTTTTAAGTACAGGCATTGTTCGTTAACCCAAGTTTGTAAATGCAAAAGTACGCTAAAAAAAATCGCAGAAAACCTTCGAAAACCAAAAGCACATTACATTCAAAACTCGGGCCGAAATACCTGAATTTTAACCTGTTGTGCTTAAACAGAACAATTGAGAAGGCAGAGTTATATAATCCGGAATATTCTTACAAGTTATTTTTCTATAATCATCGTTGCGCCCTGGCCACCTGCTGCACAAATGGAAATAAACCCGCGGCCAGACCCTTTCTGATACAAGAGTTTTGCCATGGTTGCGATAATGCGCCCACCTGTGGCAGCAAACGGGTGGGCTGCGGCAAGGCTACTTCCATTTACATTCAATTTTGATCGATCAATGCTTCCCAAGGCTTTGTCAAAACCAAAAGGTTTCATCAACTCGGCGCTCTCCCAAATTTTTAATGTTGCCAATACCTGGGCAGCAAATGCCTCATGAATTTCATAGTAATCAAAATCCTGCAAACTCAATTCTGCTTTTTTCAGCATTCGAGTTGAAGCGTAAACTGGAGCCAGCAGTAAATTTTGTTTTTGCTTTATGTATTCGATCGCTGCAACTTCAGCATGTGTGACATACGCCAATACTGGTAAGTTACGATCACGCGCCCACGCTTCGCTCGCCAGTAGCACACAAGACGCGCCATCGGTAAAAGGAGTGGAGTTGCCCGCGGTAAGAGTACCTTTTACTTTGTCAAATGCCGGTTTCAATTTTGCCAACTTTTCCATGCTTGTGTCTTTGCGCATGTTATTGTCACGGTCAAGACCGAGATAAGGTGTAAGCATATCGGCGAAAAAGCCATTCTCATATGCTTTCGCCATCTTCTGATGACTTTGCAATGCAAATTGATCCTGCTCTTCGCGAGTGATACCATAATATTGAGCCGTGATTTCCGTATGGCCTCCCATCGACAAGCCCGTCCGGGGCTCATCGATGCCCGGAGCTTCTGGTTTTAAATCTTTAAACCTGATTTTAAGAAACTGACTAAGCTTACTTCCAAAGCTCTTGGCTCTGCGTGCATTAAGTAAAATCTTTCGCAGCGGTTCGCTAATCACTACAGGCACGTTGCTGGTTGAATCCGTACCGCCAGAGATACCAACTTCAATCTGACCTAATGCAATTTTGTTGGCTATATAAATGGTTGCCTCAATTCCTGTATCGCAGGCTTGCTGAAGATCGCATGCCGGTGTGGCTGGATCAAGCGATGTGCCTAGCACGCATTCGCGCATGAGATTGAATTCACGACTATGTTTGATTACGGCACCTCCTGCAACTTCGCCCAGCAGTTGTCCCTGTAAATGATACCGCTCAATCAATCCGTTGAGCGCGGCTGTCATCATATCCTGATTGCTGGCGTTGGCATAACTGCTATTATGGCGAGCGAATGGAATACGATTATATCCTACAATCGCTACTTTTCGGGCTTGCTTATCGGTTTGCATAAGATCGGTTTGGTAAACTTAAATATAAGCACACTCGCTCGCATTTAGTTCCGACCTCTTTCGTGATTCCAAACGATTACTTTGCTGCACTTGTACGCTCAATCTCGCGCAAGTTCTCCATCTTCTTATTTCGCAAAAAACCGTTGATATCTTCAAAGTGTTCCTTAATCCGTTTGTTACCAAATTCAAAAACTTTGGTAGCGAGACCGTCTAAAAAATCGCGATCGTGAGAGACGAGGATGAGGGTGCCATCAAATGCTTTCAAGGCGTCTTTTAAAATGTCTTTGGTTCGGATATCTAAATGGTTCGTTGGCTCATCAAGAATTAAAAGATTCACTGGCTGTAGCAACAGCTTAATCATCGCCAGGCGCGTACGCTCTCCGCCCGAAAGCATTTTTACTTTCTTGTCGATAGCATCTCCACTAAACATAAACGCACCTAGGATGTCTTTGATTTTGGTACGGATATCGCCTTGCGCAATCTGGTCGATGGTTTCAAACACGGTGTAATCTTCATCCAAAAGCGAAGCTTGATTTTGGGCAAAGTATCCGATCAGGCTATTATGACCAAGTTGAAGTTTCCCATCATATTCGATTTCGCCCATGATGGTTTTTACTAGTGTGGATTTTCCTTCACCATTTTTTCCGACAAGCGCAATACGCTCACCACGAGCAATGGTTAGTGATGCATCAGCAAAGACGACATGGTCTCCATATTTTTTTGTGAGACTGTCAATAATTACCGGATAATTCCCTGATCGTGGCGCAGGAGGGAATTTTAGATTCAATGCTGAGGTATCGACTTCGTCTACTTCTACAATTTTTATTTTCTCCAGCATCTTCACTCGCGATTGTACTTGCAGCGTTTTAGAATAAGTCCCCTTGAAACGCTCAATAAAACCCACGATGTCTGCAATTTCTTTTTGCTGATCGTCAAAATGCTTTTGCTGTTGTTCTCGTCTTTCTTTTCGCAATTGCAGATAATGAGAATAGTTTGTTTTGTAATCGTAAATCCTTCCCATCGTTACTTCAATTGTGCGGTTGGTGAGATTATCGACGAACGTTTTATCGTGACTGATCACAATCACAGCTTTTGCATTGGTTTTCAAAAACTCTTCAAGCCACTGTACCGATTCAATATCAAGGTGGTTGGTGGGCTCATCGAGCAAAATCAAGTCCGGTTTCTGCAAAAGAATTTTAGCAAGTTCGATGCGCATGCGCCAGCCCCCGCTAAACTCAGTCGTTGGTCGGGTAAAATCAGTCCGAAGAAAACCCAAACCCATCAATGTCTTTTCCACTTCAGCATCAAAGTTGATTTCTTCGATGGAATAGTACTTCTCGCTTAGTTCTGAAACCTGCTCAATAATCTTTGCATATTCATCCGATTCATAGTCTGTGCGGGTTTCCAGTTGATGATTCAAATCATCAATCTGCTTTTTCATATCGAGGATTTTGGAAAATGCCTTAGACGCCTCCTGAAACACGTTGGAATCATCTTCGGTGAGCAAATGCTGTGGCAAATAAGCAATAATTGAATCTTTTGGTGCCGAAACTTTGCCACGTGTTGGCTTTCTTGCCCCGGCAATGATCTTTAGTAGCGTGGATTTCCCTGCGCCATTTTTGCCCATCAAAGCGATCCTGTCGTTTTCGTTGATGTTAAAGGTTATGTCGCTGAATAGAATCGAGCCGCTGAATTCTACGCCTACTGCGTCAACTGAAATCATATTTTAAAAATTGGCCGCAAAGATATTCTAATTTTGCTTTGCATGCCTAGTAAAACTTTACACTGATTTAAATGCCAAAAAATCTACTATCCCTTTCGGGAATTGCCTTTGGAGATGATGAAATTCAGGTCTTAAAGAACATTCAATTTTCACAGCAGCCCTTTCAGAAAATCGTGATTGCGGGTGAAACTGGCTCTGGCAAAAGTACCTTGTTAAAAATCATTGCTGGGCTTGAGCAGCCTGCTACCGGCGAAGTGCTTTTTGAAGATAAAAAGGTAAAAGGTCCTGCCGAACAATTGGTTCCTGGCCATCCCGAGATTGCGTACCTGTCACAGCAATTTGAACTGCCGAAATTCTTGCGGGTAGAACAAGTACTTGAATACTCCAACAAGCTTACGGCGACTCGCGAGGCAAGAATTTTCTCAGTATGCCGGATCAATCATTTACTAAAAAGAAAAACAAACGAACTTTCGGGCGGTGAAAAACAACGGATTGCCATTGCCAGGTTATTGATTCAGCAGCCGAAATTATTGTTGCTTGAT
>Ga0206976_1049_pt2 | contig 36902 bp, 28 predicted proteins | sample Alteio_BWOrgHeat_82_FD_152926 | JGI IMG/M metagenome (GOLD analysis project Ga0206976, IMG submission 152926) | Enriched cells from forest soil in Barre Woods Harvard Forest LTER site, Petersham, Massachusetts, United States -... | ecosystem: Environmental > Terrestrial > Soil > Temperate forest >... | reverse complement strand
GCAGTAAAACGTTCATTGGGCAAATATAACATTACGCCAACCCTGGATTTTGACCAGGAAAACAGCATCGGGCATTTGGTAACGCTGAAGCCATTAGAGCAAATAGTGCAGCCGACGATATCCTTTAACCCGGATTTTAACCCCTTCGCGCCTGAAGTGAAGAAAGCAGACCGGGAGATCCCTTTCCTGCGCAGTGCGGGAGATTATCAGCGTGCAGCTATCCCGCAAAACTGGGATACGTTGTACGAGATCAGCAAAAGGGAAGAAATGGCACAACAGGAATTGCACGCCGAAAAAACCTTCGCAGTGGAGGAGCAGGAGGTGAGCAAATCAAGCGAGCGGGCTTTGTTCCAGATACATAACCGGTTTATCCTTTCGCAGATCAAATCGGGGTTTATGCTGATCAGTCAGCAGGCTGCGCATGAGCGTATTTTATACGAACGCTTTTTGCAGCAGTTGGAAAACCATTCGGGTGTAAGCCAGCAGAGCTTGTTCCCGCAATCGGTTACCCTGCAAACCAGCGATTTTGAATTACTCAAGGAACTGTTGCCTGATATCCGGGCGTTGGGTTTTGATATTCGCGAATTCGGTAAAAATACAGTAGTGGTTGAAGGTATCCCTGCCGATCTGAGCAATGTATCGGAAGATGCATTGTTAGAACACCTGTTGGAGGGGTTTAAAAATAACCAGGCGATATTAAAGCTGGATAAACGCGATAACCTGGCCCGCTCACTTGCCCGTAATGGCGCGCTTAAAGCAGGTATAAGGTTATCACTGGAAGAAATGAACTTACTGATCGACCAACTTTTTGCCTGCAAGATGCCTAACCTGGCACTGAACGGGAAGCCGGTAATCACTACCTTTACCTTAAATGAATTAGCTGAACGATTTGAAAAATAAACTATAGTATTACAATAAATATATATGAGTGCATACAGGCAATCACCTTTCGCCAATTTAACGCCGGTTGTAAAAAACCTGCTGATCATTAATGTTATCTTTTTTGTAGCGACATATTTACTCCGCCAAACTTTTGATATGGATAGATGGCTTGCGGCTTATTATTTTAATTCGCCCCAATTCAGGCTATGGCAGATTATAAGCTATATGTTTATGCATGCCAACATTGCCCATATATTCTTCAATATGTTCGCCCTGTTTATGTTCGGGCCGATGCTGGAGTACAGTATGGGTTCAAAAAAGTTTTTTAACCTTTATTTTATCTGTGGTATTGGTGCGGTTGCTATGCAAATGTTGGTGCAAGCCATACAGGTTCATGGCATAACCGGTGGTATTGTTATATCGCACCCGGAATTAGAATCTTCATTTGACCAATTCGGTGCAGGCGCAGAAAAATTAAAGGAAATTTATTACGTGCCGGTTTTAGGTGCCTCCGGGGCTATTTTTGGTTTGCTGGTAGCTTTCGGCATGCTCTATCCAAACCTGGAAATGATGATACTGTTTATCCCTGTTCCTATCAAGGCAAAATACCTGATACCGGTATATATAGTAATAGAACTTTGGCAAGGTTTGGGCCAGTACGGTGGCGATAACGTGGCGCACTTTGCTCACCTCGGCGGCGCGCTGTTTGGTTTTATTATGGTAAAATTATGGCGATTGCAAAGGCCCAACAACTTTTTTTAACTAATATGCGTTATCGTTAATATACGTTAATTTATGAATACGCTCTGGCAGGAAATCAAGATTAAAATGCTTCATTCAGGCAGTAGATTGGGCTTGCTTATAGGCCTCAATATTATCGTCTATTTGGCTATTAATATCCCTGCTGTATTTGAATGGGCTTTTACAGGGCATAATTTGATATCAACCTACGCTGATGATTATTTGTCGCTCCCAGCGTATTTACCCAAATTAGCTACCCGTTTCTGGACGCCATTTACCTATATGCTGATGCACGCCAGCATACTTCATATTTTCTTCAATATGCTCTGGTTGTACTGGATGGGGCAAATATTTGAGGAATACCTGGGCAATAAGCGCACTATAGGCCTTTATATTTTAGGCGGATTAAGCGGTGCGCTGTTTTTTGTTTTGGCCTATAATTTTATACCTGCATTTGCAGGCGGCGCTATAGGCGTTACAGTGGTAGGGGCATCGGCAAGTGTAATGGCCATCATGATTGCTACCGCGACGTTGCTGCCTGATTATGCCATCAGCCTGATGTTTATCGGCCCGGTAAAACTGAAATGGATCGCTATAGTTTATCTTATTCTTGATTTTTTGCTGATCGCAGGTCCTAACGGCGGCGGCGAGATCGCTCACCTGGGTGGCGCGCTATTCGGCTTTATTTATATTAAACAATTACAGCGGGGGAACGACTGGATAGGCGGTATCATTAAGATTTTCAAATCCAAACCCAAACTGAAGGTGGTTGCAAAAAATGCTGATAAAAACACAAATTCGTTACCGAGGCAAGAAGAAATTGACCGTATCTTAGATAAAATTTCCAGGTCGGGCTATGATGCCCTGAGCAAACAGGAAAAAGAGGTACTATTTCGCGCCAGCAAGGATAATGAAGGTTAACAAAAAACTCCCTTTAATTGATAAAATATTCCTCTGGATAAATATCTTTTTTGGCGCCTGATTACTGATAAGTTACCTATCACCTGTAACCGATCCCGGAAAATTTTGGCCGGTGGCCTTTTTTGGCCTGGCCTACCCTATCCTGCTATTGGTCAATGTGCTGCTGATAGTTTACTGGCTGCTACGTAAAAGCTGGTGGGTATTGCTGCCCGTAATTTGTATCGGTATCGGCTGGAGCGTGATGAATAACAATATCGGTCTGCATTTCCCTTCTGAAACAAGCCCGGTCATCGGGTCAAATGTCATTCGCATGATGACCTATAACGTGCATAATTTTAAACGTTACGGCTCAAAAAATGATCTTTCTACCAAACACGAGATATTAGAACTGATAGGGCAGGAGCATCCCGATGTGATCGGTTTCCAGGAGTTTTACTCGCGCACGCACGGGCAATATGATATGTGCGATTCGATAAAAAAAGTGCTGCAATGCGATTATTTCTATTTTGAGCCGTTTACGTTCAATAGTTCGGAAGCTATTGGTATGGCCATTTTTTCGAGGTTCCCGATCATGGCGAAAGGGTTGATCCACCTGTCGGATACAAAAGGAAGCGGGAATCAATGCCTGTATATCGACATAAAAAAGGATGGAAAAATGTTCCGCGTTTATAGCGTCCATTTGCAATCGATCCACTTCGACCCGGAAGATTATAAGTATCTCAACAGTGTTTCCAAGCAAGGCAAACCCGACCTGTCGTCAACCAGGCGATTGGGCGGCAAATTAAAAATAGCTTTTATAAAAAGGAGCCGGCAGGTGTTTACCATAAAAGACCATGCGGCTAAGTGCCCTTATCCGTACATCATATCCGGCGATTTTAATGACACACCTACCTCTTTTGCCGTTAATGAAATGGCTAAAGGGTTAAAAAATTCGTTCCGCGAAAAAGGTTTTGGCCTGGGTCGAACTTATAATGGCGATTTCCCCAATTACCAGATCGATTATATCATGACAAGTCCGCAATTCTCTGTGTGGAACTATCATATCATTGAAAAGAAGTTATCAGATCATTATCCGTTAAGGAGTGACCTTCTATTGAAGTGATTTGCTTTTAGGTTCAAACAGTGTTCTGTCCCGCTCATAGCCGCGGGGGCCTATTACTTTTTTCTTGATAAAAAAGTAACAAAAAATCAAGTCAGCCGAAATGCTTCTTTACGCTCTGGGCCTTTGCACACAATCAGGTAAAACCACGGGCTGCAAAATATTGCCCCTTTACTGTCGCTCGAGGCCCATACACGGCAAAATTTGCTATGCCCCTGCCGACGCACAGGCCCACCATTGTTTTGCCTGATTTTGGCCGAAGCTGTTCTGCTGACGGGAAAAGAAAATATTTTAGGATCAATTAATATTTTATAAATCCCCGATCAAAAGCGGGCAAAGGCCTGACAGAAAAGCGGGCCGGGCGTATGGCCCTGCCTGCCGGCAGGCAGGGGGAATGACGGTTTAGCCTTTGCAATGTGCGGAGCACGAAAAAGGCGTAAAGAACCGGCAGGGCGGGTTGAAGCTTTTTTCTGTCTTGATCTTTGGTTACTTTCCATCAAGGGAAAGTAACTAGGCCCCCGCGGCTATGAGCGGAACGGGTGATGTCATTTAACGCTCATCTCTAAAAGGAACAAAATCAGAAACTCTCAAAATAAATAACCTTATATCGAAATTTTGCAAACGGATGATAAAAAAATCCACCCAGCCGGGACGGGTATTTAGAGAGGCTTGTAAAAAATCGTAAGTTTGCCGGTATGGAACAAAATTTATTTGTTTACAACACTTTAACCCGCACAAAAGAAAAATTTATCCCGATACATCCGCCGCATGTGGGCATGTATGTTTGCGGCCCTACCGTATACAGCGATGCCCATTTAGGCAACAGCCGCACCTATATTTCATTCGACCTGATATTCAGATACCTTACTCATATTGGCTATAAGGTGCGTTATGTACGCAATATTACTGATGCCGGCCATTTGGAAGGCGATAATGGTGATGAGGGCGAAGATAAAGTATCAAAAAAAGCTAAACTGGCCCATGTGGAACCGATGGAGATCGTGCAAAAGTACACGGTTGGGTTTCATGATGTGATGCAGGTATTTAATGTATTGCCGCCAAGTATTGAGCCTACCGCAACCGGGCATATTATTGAACAGATAGAATTGGTGAAAACCATATTAGACAGGGGTTATGCTTATGAAGTAAACGGTTCGGTTTATTTCGACGTAGAAAAATATAACAAGACACAGGATTACGGTATTTTGAATGGCCGCAACCTGGAAGATCTTTTAAATAATACCCGTACACTTGGCGGCCAGGATGAAAAGCATGGCAAGCTTGATTTTGCCCTGTGGATAAAAGCCAAGCCCGAGCACCTGATGAAATGGCCCTCTCCCTGGAGCATAGGTTTCCCGGGCTGGCATTTGGAATGTTCGGCTATGAGCAATAAGTACCTGGGGCAGCATTTTGATATCCACGGCGGCGGTATCGACCTGATGCCTACGCACCATACCAATGAGATAGCGCAAAATGTGGCAGCCTGCGATAAAAACCCGGCTAATTATTGGGTGCATACCAACATGCTTACGGTTAATGGTCAAAAGATGTCGAAATCATTGGGCAATAGTTTTTTGCCTGAGGAACTATTTTCGGGCAACAATTCTATTTTAAATAAGGGCTATAGCCCGATGACGGTGCGCTTTTTTATGCTGCAGGCTAATTATCGCAGCACGCTCGACTTTGGTAATGAAGCAATGGAGGCATCTGAAAAAGGATTTAAACGTTTAATGAATTCGTTTACGTTATTGGATAGCCTTGTTGCCTCAAATACCACCGAGGTTGAAATAGCACCACTGCTACAGCGCTGCTATGATGCCATGAACGATGATTTTAACAGCCCGGTATTGATTGCCGAACTGTTTGAAGCATCGCGTATCATCAATTCAATAAAGGATGGTAAATTAAAGATAGACGGGCCTAATCTTGCGCTTCTAAAACAGCTAATGCATGATTTTATCATCGATGTTTTGGGCTTGAAGAATGAACAGGCCGCCGGTGATGACCTGCCTAAAGTATTGGATATGATCATCGACCTGCGTAACGAAGCTAAAACCAACCGTGATTATGCCACCTCTGATAAGATCAGGGTTGGCCTGCAAAATATAGGCTTCCAGTTAAAAGACAGTAAAGATGGTACTACCTGGAACAAAGTTTAAATTGCGTAATTGAACATAAACATGGGTGATTGTACTTTATGTGTTATAAAACCGTTAATTAGTCGGTAAAAATATTTTTAGTGCACCTGGCTAACAAAGCAGGCATTAACACCTTGAATTTTTATTATTAAATTGCCAAAAACCTGTTATAAGAATGAAACGATCAATTTTAGCGGCTATTATACTTGTTAGCTGCCAGGGATTAGCTTTTGCACAACAAAATAAAGTCGAAGTAAATACCGTAATAGCTGCCGAAAAGAATTTTGATAAATTAGTTGAACGCAGAGGGATAAAGGATGCTTTTTTAGCTGTGGCTGACCCTGAGGGTATTGTTTTCAAGCCTGAGGTAGTTAAAATAACTGACTTTTACAGCCAGATAGATAAACAATCCGGAACCCTGGTATGGGAACCAAAATTTGCGCGGATCTCTGCCAATGGCGACCTGGCTTTTACTGCCGGACCTTACGTTTATCAAAATGGGAAGGATGACAGTGATAAAGTTTTTGGTCATTACGTTTCTGTTTGGCGGGCCGATATCAATGGGAAATTAAAATTATTGATAGACCTGGGCATACAGCACCCCGAGCCTGAAGCCGGCCAGGCAGAGCTGACTGATTTTAAAGACCCCGACTCTTCAAAGCGGGTAGCGCCAAGCAAGGACCCGTTTAATGGGAGAAGCATCATTATCGGTACCGATAAAATATTTAACCACGAACTGACCGTTTCGGCCCTGGCGACTTATAAGGAATTTCTTAGTCCGGAAGCCCGATATTATTTCCCCGGTTTCGAGCCGATCCTCGGCCCGGATAAGATCATGCAGTTTATTGATAACGAAGGAATAAATATCTCCGCTGAAACCATCAATGTTGGCCGCTCCACCAGTAACGACCTGGCTTATAGTTATGGGCGAGCGCGTATCAAAAAAGGCGAAATCGTCAGCAATTATAACTACGTGCGCATCTGGGAAATTGACGCGAGCCATAAATGGAACGTACTGCTGGAGGTATTCTCGGCAGTGGAGCAGTAGTTAGCGGTTAGTTAATTAGAGATCAGAGATTAGTTATCTGAAAAGCCGATTTACCTTAATTATATCACCCTATTTATAATAGGGCGTATGCGTATCTAAAAACTGCTTTTCCGTAGCCGACCAGTTGTTATTTACATCGTTCCGGCCGCTATTCAGATCGTTGTTGGTTTGGTTATAGCTATTCACGGCGTTGTTTATATCATTTACAGCCTTGTTGTAATTATCTACGTCCTGCTGGGTACGCTGGTTCTCCGGCCTGGCATCCATGGCAGCTTTAAATTTGTTAAAATTCTCCTCCTTTAAAAAGAAGTCGGTAACCTGGGGGATGTCTTTCTCAGCTTCTTTTTTATAAAAAGTAAGTGCGTCCTTGCATGAATAGATAAGGGATTGATCATTATCAAATGCCTTCAGCGTATCCAGCACCGCAAGCCCTTCGATGGAAAATTTATCAAGCGCGCTGCGCACCCGCTCAATTTTGGTTACGTTTTTCTGGTTGATGGCCTCGGTAAGCTGGTTATCTTCCCAATTACATTTATAAAACAAAAGATACACCTTATCGTGGTATTTGCTCATCCTGCTTGTCGCCTCCATCTTATCGCTCAGCTCTGTTTTTTGCTCGACAATAGTCACATTATACTTGGCCCCAAAGCTCTTTTGTGCTTTCTGCATCCGCTGGTTACCAACTTCCAAAGTGTCATTGGTTGCTTCCTGCAACAAAAGATAGGCCTCCATTTCATCGTAACTCCTTTCGGCTATATCTTCCATATTGACGATATGGGCATAATCCTCATTAAACACTTTGTAGCAAAGCTGCACATAGGTAAGGCTGCTTTGGCGCAGGGAATTGTCACCCTTATATGGCGGCAGAAAGTTGATGGCGTTTTGGCAATCGAGGATGCTTGAAACAGCCTGGTTCCGCATTTTCTCAATCTTTCTTTTGCGGCTGCTGTGCGCTGCCGCGCTGATGTAGGCCATGTATGATTTGTTCATGTTGGTCTCGGCGGTACCTATCGCATTCATATACGAACCGGGATCAGCGGTGGGATCCTGTGCCTTTGCAGATCTGATGCCGACGAAGGCAATAATCAATATCAAAAGGGTAAAGGTTAACGTTTTTTTCATTGAGGTTTGATGTTTTATTTGATCTTTAGTTTAGCAAGTACATCGTAGGCTATATTTATATCTGCATCAGCAGCTACCTGGTGCATAAATTCTTCGTTCAATTCTTTCAGGCTCTCATCCGCTTTAATGGTGGCTATTTCATACTGATTATTTTGTACGGTGAACTTTTTTGATGGTATAGCGGCAGCTGCAACACTATCATCATCCTTTTTGTCGGCATCTATATCGGCAAGCACATCCTTTAAATTGAGCGAAATATCCTTTGCCGCTTTTTTCAGTTTGGAGGAAGCGATGGCATCTTTAACACCATTGAAATATTTACTGGTATCAATCTCTGTTTGCACGCTTGCTGCCAAAGCATTAATGGGCAGTGGCGCATAAGGTTTATAATATTTATTGGGACTAATTACAGTCGGGCGCAGGGCATAGGGCTCGTCCGCTTCTTTTGTGATGTAGGCGTCCAGTATATCGGGCAGTGCAATATCCGGCTGTACGCCTTTAAACTGCGCGGTAGCGCCCGTAACGCGATACAGTTTGCTGATGGTTACCTTTAAATAATTTTCCGTTTGCCGTTGCGCAAAGTTTTCAGGGGTAACGGTGGTATCCATTGGCAAAACCACCTGCATGGTAGCCTTGCCGTAAGTAGGCGCGCCGATGATCACGGCGCGGTGATAATCCTGCAAAGTACCCGCAAGTAACTCCGACGCCGAAGCACTGTAACCGTTCACCAATAAAACCAGGGGGCCATCGTATATGGTGCCGCGGTCCTCGTCTTTTATAGTGTGTACTCGGGCATCCCTGCTTTTTTCCTGTGCCACAGGGCCTGCATCAATGAAGATCCCGGCGAGTTCGGTTGCTTCACTTACTGAGCCGCCGCCGTTATAGCGCACATCGATGATCAGCCCATTTATATTTTCTTTCTTCAGCTTTAAAATTTCGCGACCTACATCATTGGCGCAGCCATTCAGGCCATCGTTGTTGGTCTCCCAGTCTTCATAAAAAGCAGGTAAATAAATATAGCCTATGGTATTAGCGCCTTTCAGGATGAAACTTTTAACGCGGTCCTCGTCATCACCCCCAACTGCCTGTTCTTTCTGTAAAGAAACCTGTACTATGGTGCCATCTGTTTTTTTCACGGTGAACAGGGCCTTCTTGTGGTTGCTTTCCTCAAGCAGCACACCAAACTCGTGGGTGTTGATATCAGTGACATCAACAGGGTCGCTGCCTTCCCATTGCAGGCTGATAAACTTGTCGCCCTTGTTTAGTTTGCCGCTTTTAAATGCCGGGCTGCCGGGTTGCAGGTTATCAATCAACACCCCGCCATTTTTGTCGGCTTTCATCTTAAAACCAAACTGAAACGGCTGCTTGCCCAACTCGCTTTCAAAGTTTTCCTTTTCTTCGGGCGGGAAAAACTCGGTATGCGGGTCGAAACAGGAGGCGATGGTTTCGCAATACAGGTTACCCACATATTGGGTAATGCCATAGGGATTTTGTAAGATATTGCTGATCTTTCTTTTTAAGGATGCCGCGCTTCTTTTGCGCAATACAATAATTACGCTGTCCACATATTTTTTCTGTTTTATGGGGCCGAATGATTTGAAATCAGCGGGCATGTCATCGGCCAGCTCATCATACGCCCAGGCTTTTAATTGTTTTTGCAGCTTTTGCTGCATGGCAGCAAGCGATTGTGGATAGGAAGTATCTTCGGCCACGGTCAGCTTTTCATCGGCATAAAAATCGAGTGGTTTTTTACCTATCACATTGACCAGCGAATCGGCCTGTTGCAGGCGTTGGCGGTAAATATTTATAAACAGGTTTAAATAACCCGTTTTGCGCTGCTTTATTTCAGCATCAAGGGTTTGGGTATAGACACCCAATTTATCGATATCGTTTTTTGTGAAAAATATCCGGTCGCCGTCACTTTTATCCAGCATCACGGTAAATACATTTTGGGAGAAAGCCGTATTCACCGGCCTTGGATCGACATGAAATTTGTCGACCATGCGCGTAAGCACAAAGGCCTCATTCGCGATTTTATCAGTGGTTTGACCCGAAGATAAAAGCGGCCCGGTCATAAAAACAAGGAGTACGGGGATGATCTTTTTCACGCAACAATACCTGCTGTAAAATAACAAGAATGCTTGAAATAAAAAAAGGCCGTTGATTTTTCACCAATAATTGTTTTTTAAAGGTGTTCAAGAAGGCTGCGCCGTTTTTAGATGATTTTTTTGATTGCGTTGATTGAAAATTGCCTAATCTCTAATTAACCAATCTCTAATCTCTACCTCACAACAACTTCTGGATAATATCATCGGCTGATAAGCCTTCCGCTTCGGCGTGGTAGCTGCGGATGATGCGGTGCCTTAATACCGGTTTGGCTACGGCCTGCACATCTTCAATATCCGGCGAATATTTGCCGTTGATGACCGCGTGGCACTTGGCCCCTAAAATTAAAAATTGCGATGCCCTTGGGCCTGCGCCCCAGTTGAGTAAACGTTTTACTTCGGCAGAAGCGGATTCGCCGTTGGGGCGGGTTTTGGATACCAGTTTAACCGCGTATTCCAGTACGTTATCGGTAACCGGGATATTCCTAACCAGTTGCTGAAAATAAATGATCTGATCGGCGTTCAGCACTTTTTTCACTTCGGGTTTTGCCGTGCTGGTGGTATTGCGTACGATATCGAGTTCTTCCTTAAACGTGGGGTAATCTAAGGCCACGTTGAACATAAAGCGATCCAGCTGTGCTTCGGGCAGTGGATAGGTGCCTTCCTGCTCAATTGGGTTTTGGGTGGCTAATACAAAAAAGGGTTGTGCCAGTTTATGTGTTACACCTGCAACGGTAACCGCTTTTTCCTGCATAGCTTCCAGCAAGGCGGCCTGTGTTTTTGGCGGGGTGCGGTTGATCTCATCCGCCAAAATAATATTTGCGAAAACCGGACCGTGTATGAATTTAAAATTGCGGTCTTCGCCTAATATTTCCGATCCGATAATATCAGAGGGCATCAGGTCGGGCGTGAATTGGATGCGGCTGAAATCAAGATCGAGCACCTGCGCCAGGGTCTGTACCAGCAGGGTTTTTGCCAGGCCCGGCACACCAACCAATAAACAATGCCCGTTGCTGAATATGGAGATCAACACCGATTTGATCACTTCATCCTGGCCCACGATAACCTTATGGATCTCGGTATGGATATGCTTATAAGCATCCCTCAAAGCGTCGGCAGCTTCCACATCCGTGCGGTGTTGCATATTATTTAAGGTTTAGTTTGTGCGCTAAGCGGATCATTCCCCCATCCTTTCAATTGCGCGCAGGATTGATATTCAGGGTCGATCTTTATGTAAGTTTCTTTTCTGCGTTTCTCAAACCAGGCGCTCACGGTTTTGTTGATCTTATTGTTCAAAGCCAGATCCTTTATTTTTGGAAAATCCTGCTTCAAATTTGCTTTGTGCGCATCCGTTGACGATTTGAGGTAAAGTATCTTATAGGTCTTTTTACCATACTGGTCGGTAAACAATTGTGGTTTTGATATATTGCCAATCTTCATGGTATCAACCGTTAAGGCCACCTGCGGATCTAATTTATCGGTAGGGATGTAAGTGCTGCGTACATCTACATTTTCCGCATTCAGCATCATACCGCCATTGTACTTAGTTTCTTTATCATCGGAGTAAAAAGTTGCCGCGGTAGAAAAATCAATAGATTTGTTTTTCACCATCAGGGTATAAATACTGTCGGCTTTTGCTTTTGCCCTATCCAGGCTGGCTTGTGTAACAGCCGGGGTGATGAGTATATGGCGCACATGCACCTGCTCGCCGCGGCGTTCGATAACCTGTAAAAAATGGAAACCAAAATCCGTTTCAAAAACCGGGGATATTTCACCCGCTTTCAGCCTGAACGCCCAGGAAGCAAATTCCTTTACAAAGGTGGTACGGTCGGCAAAACCAAGGTCACCACCATCAGGCGCCGAACCGGTATCCTGCGAGTAAAGCCGGGCCAGCGTACCAAAGTCTTCTCCCTTTTTTACACGGGCCAGTAATTCCTCTGCTTTTTGCCGGTAAAACTCCTTTTCTTCTTTATTCAACTGGGGTGCAAATGCAATATCCCCCACTTCAACTTCTTTATTATAAGTAGGCAAACTGTCTACGGGGATGCCTTTAAAAAACTTTTCAACCTCAAGCGGGGTTATATTTATCTTTTCGGTGATATGGCTCCTCATTTTTTGGGCTACCATATTCTCCTTAATATCCGGGCGGATATCGTCCTTATACTGGATAGTTGATCGACCTAAAAATTGCTCCAGCTTATCCTGCCCGCCAGCTCTTGCTATCATCCCGCGCATCCTGCGGTCCACTTCATTATCTACCTCATCGTCTTTTACACTAATACTGTCTATCACGGCCTGCTGGGCGAGTAATTTTTGAGTCATCAAGCTTTGTAAAATATTGCATTTAATACCCGGGTTAGGTGCATATCCCGAAGCCAGGTAATTGGCATACTGCAACTCAATGTCTGATTGTAAAATAATACCGCTGCCCACAACTCCTGCAATTTTATCCAGCGTTTTAACGGGCCCCCGTGGAGCTACTACGGAATCTGCTTTAACAACAACTTTGGCCGCTTTTGCGGTATCCGGCGCTTTGGTTTGCGCGCCTGCAATTGATATGGTTAAAATTATACTTAAAATGGCTATCCCAAACTTTCTCATGTACATCGTGTATGATTGCAAAATATGCAAAGGTGCGAATTTATTGTGCGAATATGCTGATAAAGGCTCAAACAATTAGTTATTTTTGGTTAAAATTTGTTAAATTGAAAGCTGAACACCCTAATGCGCTGCGTTTTTTATTACAGGATGAACTTTACCTGCTTGATGAGGATAAGAGTTTATACGATTCTATCGCCACTGCCCCACAACCGCCTGAAATAGAAACGGTACAGCCGAATTTTAATTATCTCGGCACCAACAAAAAAAATTTCCTGGTGCTGGTGCATTATACCGGGCATGATTTTATGCCCGATAACCATCTTACAGCCCTCGAAAGCGTATTGAGCCGGAAAAACCACAGCCGGGATGATGTAGCTATCCTTAACCTGGCTAAATATAGAGATATGGATTACGGGCAGATATCAAGCCATTTTGAGCCGCGCACCTTAGTGCTGCTGGGTAAAGAATCCATCCCCAAAGGCTTTGCCTCTCCCCAATTTAATCAGCCTGAAAATCGCAACGGCCTTAACTTATTGTACACTTTCAGCTTTGATGAAATGATGACCAATACCGATAACAAAAAGGCATTTTGGGAGCAGATAAAAAATCTTTAATATGCCTTTACAATTAGTATTCGCCACCAACAACCGCCATAAACTGGAAGAAGTAGCTGCTAAAATTGATGGGAATATTCAGCTTTTGACGCTCGAAGATATTGGCTGTACAGAGGATATTGCCGAAACAGGCACTACCTTTAAAGAAAATGCCAGCATCAAAAGCCACTATGTGTATGAAAAATACGGATTGAATTGCTTTGGTGATGACAGCGGCCTGGAAGTAGAGGCTTTAAACGGCGAGCCGGGTGTTTACTCTGCCAGGTATGCAGGTGAGCATGGCAACCATGCCGCCAACATAGATAAGCTGCTGGCAAATCTTAGCCCGGTTAAAAACAGGCGGGCACGTTTCATCACCATGATCTCGCTGCTATGGAACGGTAAAGAACATTTTTTTGAAGGCTCGCTGGAAGGTACGATCCGGCGGGAGCGGTCCGGCTCGGCCGGGTTTGGGTACGACCCTATTTTTCAGCCTGACGGATACGATATTACCTTTGCAGAAATGAGTTTGGAGGAGAAGAACAAGATCAGTCACCGGGGGAGAGCTGTGGAGAAATTGGTGGCGTTTTTGAAGGGGGTGTGAGATGCGGCGCAGGGTTCTCTGCGAGAGACCTGCGGGGACAGTGGGGGGCATAAATTTTTTTGGCAATGCATTTAATAAGTTCCATTAAGGATGAGAAATCATGAAAAGTATTTTAAAATTGACCCTTTTAATTTTGTTTTTCTTGACTGGTTCTTGTAGCAAAGACAAAGAGATAAAAAGACTTCTTACTAGCTCAAAACCCTATGAAAATGTAGAAGGAGCGTACCAAGCAATGCAATCAGATGACTTAAATTATGTTCCTTTAATTTTGAAAAATTCCGGTAGACCTGGGGCAACCACAGCTTTGCAATTTAAAGGAGTTACGGTATATGAAGAAAGTATGTATGCACTTCAGCATCTTTTGCATGTTAAACCGCCAAATCTTATAACAGATTCCGTCGATTCTGTGAACGTTAAATTCTATATCAATTATTGGAAACATTTCAAATAAGATGGTAATATTCAGCCATCCTTCCCGTCCCGCAGGGTCTCTCGCAGAGGACCCTGCGATGCACGCAGCACCAGTTAAACCCACACGGGTTTCTAATATGTCAAAGAACATTTCAATTAGTTATCGCAACTAAAGATATGATGGAATGCCTTGCAATTGAATTGGGCGGCATGTAAGTGTTGATTGCGTAGACTCACCCGGTCATCTCCGCTAGCCAGCGGATCGACCACCCTCTCTACGGCAAGCCGTAAAGAGGGGATTTAAGAAAAAGATAAAACTCTTCACCCTCTTTGCGCAGCAGAGAGGTCGACTATCTGCTGGATAGCGGAATAGTCGGGTCCAAAGGACTCCTTTGGAGGTGAGTTAACAGGATGTATACAAATTTACGAAACTGTGTTGAGGAATGTACTGACACTGTTTTGTCAGTACATCAATAGTTAAGAAATTTAACTTGTCTTGTCCTGAAATAGGTTTACACATTAAGCGTAAACAAGATGGACAAGAAGCAAGCGGTGCAGATCATGCATGATCGTACAGTAAAACAATTAAGTTATCGTAGCTTAGGTAAGAAATATGGCGTAGCCCTATCAACGATACACCGGATGATCAACTCAAAACAGGAAGAAGCTTTACCGGAAGATGGTACACTGCCGGATGATGTAAAGACCTTAAAGGAAGAATTGCGCAAGGAGCGACTAAAAAACGAGTTGCTGAATCTGGTGATCGATATATCCAGTAAGGAGCTGGGCGTAGACCTGCGAAAAAAGCATGGCACCAGGCGGTCCAAATGAAAATGCAAAGGTGCTCACGCGGGCTTCGTGAGCTTTGCAGACTACTTGGTTATACCTCACAAGCTTATTATCAATACCGGGCAGGATTAGAGAAGCGGTCCTTAAAGGAAGAGCTGGTTATCCAGCAGGTAATCTATCACCGCCGGCTGCAGCCTCGCCTGGGTGCAAGGAAACTGCTGGTGGTTATGCAGCCTTTTATGGATCAGCATGCCATTCATATTGGCCGGGATGTGTTCTTTGAGTTGCTCAGGGTAAATGGCTTTTTAGTTCGCAGGAAACGGCGGGGCAGCCGGACTACTTTCTCCGCCCACCGGTTAACCAAATATCCTGACCTGATAAAAGGGTATACGGTATCCCGTGCAAATGAGCTGTGGGTGAGTGACATTACGTACATTCATTTAAGAAAAGGATTCGCCTATTTAAGTATAATAACAGATGCGTACAGCCGCCGGATCATGGGCTTTGAAGTAAGCCGTGATCTTTCAGCCGCAGGTTGTAACAGGGCCCTGCAGCTGGCTTTAAAGAGCCGGACAAAGGAAGCATCGCTCATCCACCACTCTGACCGGGGCATTCAGTATTGCTCGGCAGAATATGTTAAACTGCTAAATGAAAACCAGGTATCTATCAGTATGACCCAAAGCGGCGATCCCAGGGATAATGCAATAGCTGAGCGGGTAAATGGTATATTGAAACAGGAGCTACTGGAACGGGTATATCCGAATTTTAAGCAGGCAAAGGAAAAGATTGATCAGGCGATTGGTATTTACAATCATCTTCGCCCGCACAGCAGTGTGGATATGCTGACCCCTGAAAAAGCGCATGCTCAAAACGGTGAGATCAGGCGCAGGTGGAAAAGTTATTATAAGACAAGAGCAAAGGAGGTGATCATGGACGATTAATTTGTTGTTTAGGGTGGAATAGCTTTTTACAAAAGTGTAAAGTTATTGCAGGACTAAAATAAAGTGTAAATTCAAATCAGTATTATTAACAAAAAGTGTAAACTTTTTTCAGGACGATACACTATTGATACCGTTCCAAAGTGTTCCACATTTAAAAAATGGAACGCCCTGAAAAGTGGACACTGCGGTTTATCGCCCCCAAAAACTATGCAGAACGCGTAGCTTTTTCGATATTATCCCACATTTCGGCCGGGATCATTTCGAGCGCGCTGAACTGACCGGCACCCTGCAGCCATTCGCCGCCGTCGATCGTGATCACTTCGCCATTGATATAGCCGGAAAAATCAGACACGAGGAAAGCAGCCAGGTTAGCCAGCTCCTGGTGTTCGCCAACCCGTTTGAGGGGAACCCTATTTTTGAAATCAAACTTTTTAGCCATATCGCCTGGCAGCAATCTTTCCCATGCGCCTTTGGTTGGAAAAGGACCGGGGGCGATGGCGTTGGTACGTATGCCGTGCCTGCCCCACTCAACCGCCAAAGAGCGGGTCATGGCCAGCACGCCGCCTTTGGCGCAAGCCGATGGCACTACATAAGCCGAACCTGTGAAGGCATAAGTAGTTACGATATTCAATATGTTGCCCGGTATTTTTTCGCTGATCCAATATTTGCCCAAAGCCAGCGAACAATTTGCCGAGCCTTTTAATACGATATCAATAATAGCCGAGAACGCGTTGGCCGATAAGCGCTCGGTAGGCGAAATGAAATTACCGGCTGCATTATTCAACAGCACATCAACCCTGCCAAAAGCCGAGATGGCTTGTTGCAGCATATTTTCAACTTCGTCATACTTTCGCACATCGCAGGCGACTGCTAATACTTTTCCGCCTGTTTCTGATTCCATTTCGGCTGCGGTTTGTTTGAGTACATCCAGCTTGCGGCTGGTGATCACCAGGTTGGCGCCCAACTTCAAAAAGTAAGTGCCCATTGACTTGCCAAGGCCGGTACCACCACCGGTTATGATGATGGTTTTCCCCTTCAGGGCATCTTCCTTTAACATTCCGCCTACAGGTGCAGGGCTATTTGTAGATTCGCTCATGGTCAATTAATTAGCTGGAGTGCTTTTTGATTTTAAATTCTGGATCATCATTTGCAGGCCCTGCCTGGTTGCGGGCGCCCACCATTGCTGTAGCATTTGATTCAAAGTATCGGTTTGGTCGATGCTTAATTTGCCGATCAGTTCCTTGCGCAAATTTAACTTGCTCTGGCTCCAGGTAACCGAGGGCATTTTTAGGTAAGTCATCGCTTTTTCTACTGCTTTATTCATGAGTTGATCAGGGGTGCTGATCTCATCGATCAGTCCTGATTCCAATGCTTCATTTACATTGAGCAGTTTACCCTCCATTAAATATTGATAGGCTTTATGCTGACCGAGCCAAAACGAGTATAAATGAAAAATGGCATCAGGAACAATAATGCCTACCGGGATCTCATTTAAACCGATGATGAATTTCCCTTCGACCATTATGCGGTAATCACAGCAAATGGCCAGCACGCAACCACCAGCAGGGCTATGACCGCTGATAGCAGCCACCATTGGTTTTTTGAATGACGCCAGAATATTTTGCAAGCCTAAAAAATCGACCCAAAATTCACGGCTTTGCTCCTCGTTGTAATCATAGGCCTCGATCAGGTCGATGCCGGAGGAAAAAAAACCTTCTTTGCCGGTTAGTATCACTGCTCCCACATTATCATCGCTTTCCAACGTTTTAATGCACTCGGTCAGCTCTTTGATCATTTCGAGATTGATCGAATTTGAGCGCCCCCTGTCCAGTGTAATTAAAGCCAGTCGGTCGCGTATGGTTAGTTGGAATGTGCTCATCGGGTTAATTTAATTTGCAAAGGATGGATTCTGGCTTACTTCGCCGGTGTACATTTTATCTATTTCAGTTTTATACTTTTCGGTGATCACTTTGCGCTTCATTTTTCCGGTAGGCGTAAGCTCACCGCTTTCTATCGACCATTCATCAGGAAGCAACGCTATTTTCTTCACCTGCTCCACATGGTTAAATTCAGGGTTATAAGTGTTGACGATCGATTGATAAAGCTCGATCACCCTGGCATCTTTGAGCAACTCCTCATGGGAAGTAAAAGGGATATCATTTTGCTTACACCAGGGTTGTAAATGGATATATGAAGGTACGATCAATGCTGCGGTGAATTTCATCCCTGCCCCAACAACCATCATTTGTTCGATGAAAGAACTTTCTTTCATCTTGTTTTCAATAGGGGTTGGCGCTACGTATTTGCCGCCTGAGGTTTTAAATATTTCTTTTTTACGGTCGGTTATTTTAAGGAAGGAGTCTTTATCAAATTCGCCTATGTCACCTGTATGGAACCATCCGCCTTCCATTACCTCTGCCGTCAATTCGGGGTTTTTATAATAGCCCACCATTACATTAGGGCCTTTGCAAAGTATTTCGCCATCCTCAGCTATCTTGACCTGCACATCAACCAATAAAGGGCCAACGGTTCCAAATCTTCTACCACTTTTATCATAGTGGTTAACAGAAATTACAGGCGAAGTTTCAGTCAGCCCATAGCCTTCTAAAATGACAATATTTGCCGCCGTAAATATCTTTGCCAACCTTACCGGGCAAGCCGAGCTGCCCAAAACTATCGCTTTCACATTTCCGCCTATGGCATTGCGCCATTTACTGTAAACCAGTTTATCGGCTATGGCTAATTTTATCTTATACCATAAACTGGTGCCTTCGATCTCAAATTCCTCGGCTATTTTTATCGACCAAAAAAATATCTTTCGTTTAATGCCGGTTAGCTTCTGGCCCTCCACCATAATTTTTTCAAATACCTTTTCTAGCAGGCGGGGTACCGCAGTAAAAATAGATGGCTTTACTTCCTTCATATTCGCGCCGATAGTATCCATACTTTCGGCGTAATAGATGGAATAATTATAGAAGAGAAAAGTATAGGTGCACATTTTTTCGAAAATGTGATTCAACGGCAAAAAGCTAAGTACACGTCTTTCTATTATTGGTATCTGCATTAACAGATCGCCGGAAGCCATGGCATTACTCAAAATATTTTTGTGGGTAAGCACCACGCCTTTTGGCCTGCCGGTGGTGCCCGATGTATAAATAATGGTAGCCACATCATCTTCAGTTATCTGGCTGCTTATTTCGTTTGCTCTTTGCTGATAATCTTCTTTCAGCGGTTGAAGCAATTCCGTCCAGTGAGTGCAGCCTTCAATCTGATCAAAAGTATAGATCCCTTTTAGCGAGGGTATATTGGCCGACACCTGCCTTGCTTTATCGCATAGATCCTGATTGCTGACGAACACATATTTAACTTCAGCCTCAACTAATATCTGCTCTATCTCTTTATTGCCGGTATTGGGGTACAAAGGCACCAATATAGCGCCGGTTAACTGCACGGCGAGATCGACGATCAGCCATTCGGGTCGGCCGCTACTGATCAGTCCTATTTTATCACGACCTTCAGTAGTACCATCTCCGGCAGAAATGCCCATATCCAGCAAAGCCTGCGACAACCGGTGGATCATATCATGGACCTCTGCAGTGCTGTAGGATTTCCATACGCCATCTACCTTTGCATTTAAAAAATCGGGCCTGGGCTCTTTGGCCTGGGCTGCCATGCAATCAAACAATCGTGTCGCTTTTTCCATGTTGGCAACAGTTATTTAGATAAAGTTAGATAAAGGTTTTTTTTATAATAATTCAAATATACCCGCCGCACCCTGCCCGGTGCCAACGCACATAGTAACCATACCATATTTTTTATCCCGCCTTTTCAATTCGTTAAAAAGCTGAACAGAAAGCTTTGCACCGGTACAACCCAGCGGATGGCCAAGCGCTATCGCACCGCCATTTACATTGATGATCTCCGGGTTAAGATCAAGCCCTTTGATGATCGCTAAAGATTGTGAGGCAAAAGCCTCATTCAGTTCGATCAGCTCAATGTCCTGCTGTTTCATTCCGGCCATTTTCAGCACTTTCGGGATAGCAACCAATGGGCCTATACCCATAATCCGCGGCGGCACACCTGCAACAGCATAGTTAACCATCCTGGCAATAGGTGTCAAATTATTCGCTTTTAAAAAGCGCTCGCTGACTACCATTACAAAAGCCGCCCCATCACTTGTTTGTGATGAATTGCCTGCAGTTACCACACCCTTCGCGTCAAAAACAGGCTTCAATTTATTTAAAGCATCGATAGAAGTATCCGCACGCGGGCCCTCGTCGGTATCAACTTTAAACTCCCTTTTCTTTTTCTTACCACTCTCGTCAACATAGGTTTCCACTACGTTTACAGGCACTATTTCGTCTTTAAATTTACCATCTTTAATGGCGCTGATGGCTTTTTGGTGAGAGTTATAAGCAAACTGATCCTGATCCTCACGACTGATATTATATTCTTTCGCAACCGCTTCAGCAGTGAGGCCCATACCCCAGTAATAATCAGGATGCGCCAGGGCAACATCAGCGTTGGGTACGATGCGCCACCCGCCCATCGGGAGCAGGCTCATACTTTCTACACCGCCGGCAATAATGCAATCGGCAATACCACTATGTATTTTTGCTGACGCGATGGCGATGGTTTCCAAACCAGATGCACAATAACGGTTTACCGTCATACCGGGTACTTTATCGGTATCCAGGGCTATTAATGAGATCAGCCGGGCCACATTCAAACCCTGTTCTGCCTCGGGTGTAGCATTGCCGACGATCACATCCTCAACCTGCTCCTTATCCACATTAGGTACCGAGGCCATCAGGTGCTTAATAACATCTGCGGCAAGTGTATCGGGCCGGGTAAATCTAAATCCGCCACGGGTAGCTTTTCCAACAGCGCTGCGGCTGGCTGCCACTATATATGCGTTCATTTTTATTATGTTTAATGGTTATTTTTTAGAACCAAGAGTCAAGAGCCAAGAATCAAGACGGGATATTTCTGAGTCTGGAAAACCAATAACTCTATTTTTTCTTGATTCTTGTCTCTTGACTATATTTTAATTCCTTAATACTTTTCCGCCTGTTATAATTGATTGAATCCTTTCAAGCGTTTTCTTTTCGGTGCAAAGCGAAATGAAGGCTTCACGTTCCAATCCCAATAAATATTCTTCGCTTACGATGGATGGCTGTGAAAGATCACCACCTGATAGCACATAGGCCAGTTTCTGCGAGATCTTCACATCATGTTCGCTGATATAATTTCCGCTATACATGGTATTAGCGCCCACATAGCTTAACCCAAGGGCTTGCTTACCCAGCACCTTGATATCACTGCGCGGGATGGGTTGCACATAACCTTCGTCAGCCAATTGCAGGCATTGCTGTTTTGCTTCGGCTAATAACCTGTTGCGGGATACTACAACAACATCCCTGCCTTTTTTAAGATAGCCGAACTCAAATGCTTCATAAGCCGAGGTAGATACTTTTGCCTGCCCGATGGTTAAAAACCGGTCCCTGAAATTATTCAGTTCGATATCGCCATCCTGCAATTCATCCGAAAGGCGCAGGGCAAATTCTTTTGTTCCGCCGCCGCCCGGTATCAGGCCAACACCAAATTCAACCAGGCCCATATACAGCTCGGCATGAGCTACCACTTTATCAGCATGGAGGCATATTTCGCAACCACCACCTAAGGCCATCTGGTGAGGTGCAACCACCACCGGAATGGACGAATAACGTATCCGCATCATGGTGTTTTGAAAAGTTTTCACGACCATATTCAGCTCATCAAACTCCTGTTCAACAGCCATCATAAATATCATACCCACATTTGCGCCGGCGCTGAAATTTGCGCCTTCGTTCGATATAACCAATCCTTTATAGCTTGTTTCGGCAAGGGTGATAGCTTTATTGATACCCTCTATCACTTCACCGCCAATGGTATTCATTTTAGTGTGAAACTCCAGGTTGAGTATGCCGTCGCCAATATCAGTAATAGTGGTGCCGCTGTTTTTCCATACCGTGTTTGTGGCGCGGATATTATCCAGCAAGATAAAGCCTTCGGTACCCGGAATCACCTTATGGCTTTTTGACGGAATATCATAATACAGGCGTTTGCCATTCTCGATTTTATAGAAACTGTTTGCGCCCGATGCCAGCATATCATATACCCATTGGGCAGGTTTGTTCCCGGCGGCTTCCATTGCTTTTACGGTATCCTCAACGCCCAGCGCATCCCATTTTTCAAAAGGGCCCATTTCCCAGCCAAAACCGGCACAAGTAGCGGCATCTATTTTATAAAGCTCGTCTGCTATTTCGGGGATACGGTTGCTGGCGTAAGCGAATAATTGATAAAAAGTAGCCCGGTAAAAATCACCTGCTTTATCTTTTGCAGCAAAGAGGATCTTTAGCCTGTCTTTCAAACTATCGACCGTTTTGGTGGTTTCGAGCGAAGCGAATTTTACTTTTTGCGATGGCTTATATTCCAATGTTTTCAGGTCGAGCGCAAAAAATTGGTTCGCGCCGTCAACCTTTTCCTTTTTATAAAAACCCTGACCGGTTTTGCTCCCCAGCCAGTTGTTTTTTACCATGCCATCAACAAATTCAGGTATTTTGAATAATTCCCTTGCTTCATCGTCAGGCGCGTTTTCGTAAAGGCCGTTGGCCACATGAACCATTGTATCTAACCCAACCACATCATTAGTGCGGAACGTGGCTGATTTGGGGTGACCAATTACCGGACCGGTAAGTTTATCCACTTCCTCAACGGTCATCCCCGTTTTTTCTACGTAATGCAGCGCACTCATGATGCTGAAAACACCGATACGGTTACCGATAAACGCCGGAGTATCTTTGGCTAATACCGTGGTTTTGCCCAGGTACTTTTCGCCATATTCCATCAAAAAATCTACCACTGCCGGTAAGGTATCTTTTGTCGGGATGATCTCCAGCAATTTTAAGTAGCGCGGCGGGTTAAAGAAGTGGCTGCCGCAAAAGTGTTTTTTAAAATCATCGCTGCGACCTTCGGCCATTAAATGGATCGGGATGCCGGACGTATTGGAAGTGATCAGTGTGCCAGCTTTCCTGTATTTTTCTACATTTTCAAACACCTTTTGCTTGATATCCAAACGCTCAACCACTACTTCGATTACCCAATCGCAATCGGCAATTTTCGACAGGTCATCCTCAAAATTCCCGGTGGTAATGCGCTTGGCAAATGATTTCAGATAGATAGGCGAAGGGTTTGATTTTAGGGCGAAATCCAGCGCATCGTTAACAATTTTATTCCTTGCTTTTTTATCATTAGCAGGGGCATCTTTAGGTACAATATCCAGCAGCAACACCTGCAAGCCAATATTGGCAAAGTGGCAGGCAATACGGCTGCCCATTACGCCCGAACCCAGTACTGCAACCTTTTTTATAATTCGTTTAGCATCCATTTTTGTGTTTTTGTAGAGTCAAGAATCAAGAGCCAAGAATCAAGACAGGATGCCTTTAACTCTGGAAAGGAATTAACCTGTTTTCTCTTCGTTCCCGCGTTTGATCTATTTGGTTCTTGACTATAATTCGTTTAATTTTTATTTCCTTCTATATTTTGGCCCTTGATTCCTGGTTCTTGACTCTTGGTTCTTCCTTCTCATTCCGCCCTCGACCAGGTAGTTGTACGCCCGAAAAGTGATATACCAATGTACCCACGTATATCCAGGGTATTGCCCTTATAGGTCATTTTGCAGGAATATGTTTTGCCGTTATTGGGGTCGTAAATGGTGCCATCGGTGTATTTGTTTTTGTCATCATCGTCTTTTACAAAATCAGCCAGTACCGGCAAACCCAGCCGTGGCCTGGTACGTAATTTCTCGTCAGAGTTGAGTTCATCCACTTTGGGCTTTCCATTTTTCAATGGTTCTTTCAGCCATACCACTTTGCCGTAAAACTTGCCGTTACTTGCTTTGGTGATCAGTATCTTAGCGCTTTTTACATCATTGTACCACAAGCCTTCGATTTGATCAGTTTGCGCTTTGGCAATTGCGTTTACTGACAAGATAATCACGATCATTAAGATCAAACGGGATAAAGTTTTCCTGGTTACTGACATGGCAAATAATTAAAGGTACGCTCCGCCTGTCTGCATCATCACAAACAATAGATAGAAAAGAGACAGGAAGAACTATAAAAAGTTAGCCCCGATAATTATCGGGATGGTTTATAATAACAAATATCCTTTTTAGCAGCGTTTTACAAAGGGCTAAATGGCGGAAACATTTGTCAATATTTCGGCAACTTAAATTGGCAATTTATGTACCCGCGCAGCGCACTATTCTTCCACGTAATCCTCGCTCCTTGGCGCCTTCATATACATCTCGCTCAGTTCAGTAGGCAATAAGGCCAATTTACGTTTTTCCATGTCGATCCAGGCGCCATCAGCCACAATTATTGCGGCTTTAACGCCATCTCCGCGGTATAACTCATGCCGTATAGACCAGCGCGAACCATCCTTCCGGGCTTTGGTCAACTCGCAGGTTACTTTGATGCGCTCATTAATTCCTATCTCACGCATGTAGATCAATTCTTCCCGGAATAATACCGGCCCTATTTTATATTCATACAGTTTGGCCAGGGTTAAACCCAAACCTTCCAGCATGATGATACGCGCCTGCGCCGCAAAATCAGCATAAGCGGAGTGCCGCATATGCTGGTTCGAGTCGATCTGCGACCAGAGCACCTGTCCTTCATAAAATAAATTCATAGCCTAAGTGTTAATGCTTTATTGTGTTGTCATTTCGAACGATAGAGAGAAATCTTATACGATTGACATAACCACCTTACTTAGCGTTTAAGATTTCTCCTCGTTCCTCGTCGAAATGACAATCGTTTTTTTTAAAAGCAATATTTATTTTCAGCGATCAGTTTGGCAGCAATATTCCGGCGTGCCTGGGTAGTATTGATATCTTCGGTTTTGGTGAAACGTTTAAGCCCCATCATCATCATTCTTTTTTCGTCGCCTTCGGCAAATGAGTTCAGCGCTTCCTTACCCGATTTGGCAATGTGCTCGGCGGCATCGTTCAGATATACCCGCATGATATCCAATTGTTCTTTACAGGCATCTTCGCCTCTCATTCCAACCAGTTTCTCCACCCGCAATTGCAACGATTCGCTTACATATAATTCGATCAGCATATCAGCCAGGTTCATCAACACTTCCTGTTCTTTACCCAATTGTGTCATCAGTTTTTGAACAGCAGCACCTGCTACCATCAATACGGCCTTTTTAAAGTTGGCGATGTATTTTTTCTCTTTGGTAAATAAGCCGTCCTCATCGGCAGCGCCAAAATCGGGGATGCTTACCAGTTCGCCAGCCACTTTTTGAGCAGGGCCCATCAGGTCGAGTTCGCCTTTCATGGCGCGTTTAAGCATCATATCAACTGTTAACATGCGGTTGATCTCATTGGTGCCCTCGAATATCCGGTTGATCCTTGAATCGCGGTAAGATCTGTCCATCGGCGCTTCCGCACTATAGCCCATACCACCGTAGATCTGTACACCTTCGTCAACCACATAGTCCAAAACTTCTGAAGCATGCACTTTTAGAATTGCCGCCTCAATAGCATATTGCTCCGTGCCCTTCAACTTGGCTTTTGTTTCATCAAGGCCGGATGCCATTAACGTTTCAGTCGCCTCTTCCATATTCTGGCAGGCCCGGTACACTGCCGATTCCGAAGCATAGGTACGAATAGCCTGCTGGGCAAGCTTATACCTTATCGCACCGTATTTTGAAATAGGGCGACCAAATTGCTCGCGTTCATTAGCATAACGCACCGCTGATGAGATCACATCCTTGCTGGCGCCAACTGTACCCCCGCCTAATTTGATACGGCCGAGGTTTAATATGTTCACTGCGATCTTAAAACCATTCTGGCGTTCAGACAGGAGGTTTTCAACTGGCACTTTACAATCGTTAAAAAACACCTGCCGGGTTGAGCTGCCTTTGATACCCATTTTATGTTCTTCGGTATTCAGCGAAAGACCTTCAAAATCCTTTTCAACAATAAACGCGCTCAGGTTGGCATCATCATCAATTTTGGCGAATACAGTGAACACATCTGCAAAGCCCGCATTGGTGATCCACATTTTTTGCCCCGTGATGAGGTAATGCTTACCATCGGCAGATAGTTTTGCTTTTGCCTTACCCGAGTTGGCATCAGAACCGGCACCTGGCTCAGTAAGGCAATAAGCGCCTTTCCATTCGCCGCTGGCCAGTTTGGGGATATATTTTTGTTTTTGTGCCTCGTTACCATAGTATAATATCGGCAGCGTACCTATACCGGTATGCGCCGAAAAGGCAACTGAAAATGAATGCCCGGCACCTAATTTTTCGGTAACAAGCATCGATGTTTTAAAATCTTTGCCAAAGCCACCATATTCTTCCGGTATAGATATGCTCAGTAGCCCAAGCGCCCCTGCCTCGTCCATTAAATGGGGCATTAAGCCCTCTTCCTGGTCGTCAATGCGTTGCAGGTTTGGTGTCACCTGTTGCGCCAAAAAATCGGTGCAGGTATTAGCGATCATTAACTGCTCTTCATTCCATTCTTCGGGAATAAAAATACTATCCGCAGAGGTTTCCCTGATCAGGAATTCACCTCCCTTTATGGCTTTAACAGATTCAGTGGCATTCATATTTTAATATTTTTTAAAGGCGATAGTCTATCCCGGTTTTTGGGATAATTGTTTGGTTTTATAATCAGGAGTAAAGTTAGAAGCGTAATTAAATCAAAGAAAGGTCTGCAATGCGGAGATTTTAGTCAAAAAGTCGGAAAGGGGTTGGGTTAAGTTGATTGAGTCAAGTGGTTGATTGGGTTGGATTAGGTTAAATGATGATTAATCAATATGGTCTGATTGCTATCGTCAGCTTTAGTCTAACTTAATCAACCTAATCCAACCCAATCAACTCATAACTAATGCGCCGATACCGCCCTATAGTCAGACGGCGACATGCCGGTGTGCTTTTTAAAATATTTGCCAAATGAGGATTGATCCGGGAAGTGGATATCATCGGCTACGTTGGCAATACTTATATCATGATTTCGCAATAATACCTTAGCCTCCAGTATCACGGCATCATCTATCCATTCGCCTGCAGTCCTTCCGGTTACTTCCTTAATGGTTTCTGTTAAATGTTTTGGGGATACAAAAAGCGCATCGGCGTAGTATTGCACGTTGCGATGTACTTTATAATGCTGAAAAACCACATCCTGGAAAAGCACGTTCAATTCCTGTTTGCGGGTTTGTTTGCCCTTTATCATTAAATGCTGCTTTTCGTAAACGGATTGCACCTCATAAAGTAGCGTCATTAAAATGCTCCGGGATATTTCAACATGGTAGGGATGTCCCTCGCGCTCCAGTTTTTGCTGTATCAGTAAGTAGATTTCCAGTATCATCCGGGCATCTGCATCATCAGGATAAATTACAGGGATAGACGCGCTCTTAAAGTAGCTGAATGATTCCAAAAAATGACTGTTGCCACTGTTCTCAGTTAAAAAGGCTTTGCTGAAAACAACAAAACGGCATAAAAAATCAGGGCTGCTATTATATATCCTTAAAACATGGAAAGGGGTTGCCAAAAGCATGGCATCGGGCCGCGCCTCGTACACTTGCAGGTTTACCTCTACCCGAGCGGTGCCCCGTGTACAGATACCTATAATATAGCCGTCTGAACGATAAGGGTATTCGCTCAGGCTCAATAGCTGTTTCTCATCCACCACAAAAAAATCAGCACCGGCCAGCTTGTCCGCATAAAGATCCGCAAATTTTGAAAGGCTTAATTGCCCGATCTTTTTATTCATTTATTTTCAATATACAACTAATGGTTGAATTTTGTAAAATTCGTTTAAAACAACCGGCTTAAAGCCAATTTTTACAGCTGATGCCAAAATTAAACTTTATCCGACTTTTTGACTAATATCTCCGCATTATAGCCCTTTTTTTCGTTTCATTCCAAACTAATTTTATCCCTTTATTGTTGCAAGCTGTATTCGTGTACAATTGCCCGTTATAAACCAATTTTTATTAATTTATGAGAAAACTTTTACTATTAGCGCTTGCGTTACTTCCGGTTTTTGCATTTGCACAGGGTTTCCAGGTTAACCTGGAGGGCCAGAAGCAAATTGGCATGGGCCATACCGGGACAGGAACTTTACAGGACGGAGCTTCTGTATTTTTCAATCCGGGAGCGGTAGCCATGCTGCCCCAAAATTACATCCAGGCAGGTGTGAGCCCCCTGTTTTACAAGTCTGATTTTAATCCGTCCGGCACGACCATACAGGACCATAATGCAGACAAGCTTGCTTACCCTTTTACTTTCTACGGAGCATGGGGGCCTAAATCATCCTTCTGGAAATTAGGCTTAGCTGTTTACACGCCTTTCGGCGGTTTGACCGACTGGGGCGATACCTGGCAGGGAAAATATGTGCTGGAAAGTCTTGACCTGAAAGCCATTTATATCCAGCCTACCTTGAGTATCAGGCTGGCCGATTTCCTGAGCATCGGCGGCGGCTTTGTTTACAACCGCGGTAGCGTTGACCTTACCCAGGCCATTCCTTTAGCAAACAGTAACGGACAAGCCGGCCAGGCCGAATTAAAAGGCAGCGGCAGGGGTTACGGCTGGAACGCGGGTATATATATTAAAACGGAATCGGGCGTTAGCGTAGGTATTACCCACCGCTCGCAGGTGAACACGGTAATTTCTAACGGCAATGCGATTTTTACCGTACCTACATCGTTACAAAGCAGTTTCCCTCAACCTAATACATTTTATTCAAGCATACCATTGCCCGCCGTTAACTCTATTGGTTTCGGATTCTATCCCTGCAGCAGTTGGACATTAGCTTTGGATGTTAATGTGGTGGCCTGGAATGCTTATAAAACATTATCGTTTGATTACGCCACAAACACCCCGGCTTTACAGGATACGCACGAGCCACGCAACTACCAGGATGCGGTTAGCCTACGCGGTGGTGCCCAATATAAAGCCAATGATAAACTATTTATACGTTTTGGCGGTGGCTATGCCAGCACAGCGGTTATGGATGGTTACGTATCACCCGAGGCGCCTGATGCAAACCGTGTGTATGTTACCGGTGGTTTGGGTTATACGCTTGCAAAGCACCTCGACCTTGATCTCTCTTTCGAGTATGAGCACCTGATGGCACGTACACAAACCAATTTCTCGACACAGTTATCGGGTACGTTCGAAACTAATGTATATATCCCAGGTATCTCACTTGCTTATCACTGGTAAACCTTAAAGAAATTAATTCATGAAAACGTTTAAACAACATATTTACATTATTGCGGGGTTACTCCTATTGGGTGCCTGCAAGCCCGAGATCCATACCCCGAAACCATCGAACGGGTCGGCAGATTTTTCAAGATATATAGCTGTTGGTAATTCATTAACCGCTGGTTATGCCGATGGAGGACTTTATCTTGCCGGTCAGCAAAACTCTTACCCAAGCATTATGGCCAAGCAGATGCAGTCTGTTGGCGGAGGAGCTTTTAATCAGCCATTATTCAGTGCTGCACAGGCTAATGGTTCGGGCTATTTATCACTGACCGGATTTAATGCTGACGGCACTCCGATCACAACCCCCGTTACTACCAATTTAGCTATCAGGGGCCAATTACCGTTACCGGGCTTCGGTAATGTTACATTATATACAAAATATAGCGGCGATATCGAAAATTATGGTGTACCGGGAATTAAGCTGTTATACATTACAGATGCTGGCCTTCCGTTACCATACGCCAACCTGAACGGTTATTTTGAGCGCCTTATGCCGGCCAGCTCACCAACCATTACAACCAACTATTTAGATTTCATAACAGCAAAGCCCTTCACCTTTTTCTCCAACTGGTTGGGTAATAATGATGCCTTACTGTATGCTACGTCGGGTGGTGCAGGTGATTTTTTAACTGATGAAAATACTTTTGCCCAATTGTATGGCCTGCTGATCAGCAGATTGACAGCTAACGGGCAAAAAGGCGTAGTAGCCACCATTCCTGATGTAACATCTGTACCTTATTTTAATACGGTAACTGTCGGGGCTATCTTAGGCGCAGTACAAAAAGCTAACCCCGCGGCTAAGGCACTTTATATTAATGCACTGGTATCAGGCACTACTTACGCCCCAAGAGCTGCAACAGCACAGGACCTGATCATATTAACCTTCCCTACCAGCATGATCGGGCAGCCTGTTGAAACACCTTATGGTACATTCCCCTATGGCTTAACTCCTTATACGCCTATCGACAACCAATACGTGTTGGATCAGAACGAAGTAGCTTTAACGGAAGCGCATGTACTTTCTTACAATGCCACTATCAGGTCTATCGCGGCAGCGAAAGGCCTGGCCTTATTTGACGCTTATACGTTCCTGAACAACATTAAACAATACGGACTGGAAGAAAACGGTGTGGGTTTAAGCTCGGCTTATATCAGTGGTGGTATATTTTCACTGGACGGCATTCATTTAACTCCAAGAGGTTACGCTATAGTGGCCAATGAGTTTATAAAGGCCACTAATGCAAAGTATGGTTCAACCATACCCCTGGCTAATATATCGGATTATAACGGTGTGAAGTTCCCTTAATTCAATTCGAAGTTTTTAGTGCACAGCCGGCAGTTTGTATTTTCAGTAATGATTTGCAAGCAGTCGGCTGTTGTATTATTAGGAAGCGGCAACAGGATCAGGAGAATAACCGCAAAAAATGATTTTCCAGGTGATTGCGCATACCATTTCGCAGTTTTTCAGCGGAGCCCTTCTCAATAAGCGCAATTAACCCGGCGTGCGAAACATACTCCTTTACTTCGACAGTCTTTTTGAGCAGGCCGCTCCTGTGCACATAATCAAAAACAGGTAATAGCATCTTCTGGAATTTTCTCAGTGTTTCATTTCCGGTAATATCATAAAGCTTACCGTGAAACCTGATCTCTTGTTCTATCATAAATATCTCGTGGCTCGTTTCCTGCGGCTCACCCGATACGATCATTTTTAATTCGGCTATATCTTCCGGCGTTACCCTGTTAATGATCAGGTCGGCCATCCCTATCTCTAAGGACAGGCGCATCTCAAATATTTCCTTTAGGGTAGTGGTATCCAATATCTGGGGGTTCATACTTTTCTCCAGTATCGATACCAGGTCGGGGCTGGTTATTACGGCGCCGCGTTTCTTTTTTGAATCGATGAGCCCGATCATCCGTAACCTTAGCAGCGCCTCGCGTATCACAGTACGGCTTACGCCCAGGGCCTGGGTAAGTTCAAGCTCCTTGGGTATGGAGTCGCCTACTTTATAATTTTTATCTATAAATAGCTCGATTAAATTCTTTTCAACCCGGTCAACCAGTGAGCTGGTGTCGATGTTTTTGAAATTTTCTTTAAGGTCGGTGCTCGTCATAATAATGTGGTTGTAAACATACGAAATAGCAATATATATAGCGAAATTCTAATGGTGTAATTATAACACACAGATTATCAATGTTAAAAATACTTTAAAAATTATTTGGAAAGATAAGTAAATGTTTTCTATAATTGTATTATGTATGACATAATACAATTATAAACTCTTAAACTAAATGAACATAAACTTTACTTTCATCAGAACCTTGTTAACGGTAACAGTTATACTGTTCCTGACCGTTGCACAAGCACAAACCGGGAGAATTACCGGTAAGGTAATCGCCGGGCACGACAAAACAACCTTGCCGGGTGTAACTGTTGTTATAAAAGGAACAACCAAGGGTACACAGACTGACGCAGATGGAAATTATGCCATCAATGCAGCCAAAGGCGATGTGTTGTTATTTTCTTATGTGGGCTATCTGCAGCAGCAAGTTGTTGTAGGCGATCAATCAACTATTGATGTCAGCCTTAAAGATGACGCGACCAAACTTAACGAAGTATTGGTTGTGGGTTACGGAACCCAATCACGGGGAACGGTAACCAGCGCTGTTGCTAAACTGGACAACCAGGTTTTGGCTAATGCGCCGCGGGCCAATGTGGTTTCGGCTTTACAGGGAACTGTATCCGGTATCCAGGTTGTTGCTTCGAGCGGTGCGCCGGGCTCAACCCCGTTGTTTTTGCTACGTGGCGGGGCGTCAATTAACACTCCCAGTTCGCCACTCATAGTGGTTGACGGTATCATCAGGTCATACGCGGATATACCTACAGAGGATATCGAGTCGGTAAACATTTTGAAGGATGCCGCGTCAACAGCCATATATGGAGCAAGGGCCAATAACGGCGTTGTATTGATCACTACCAAAAAAGGTAAGGCGGGCACATCAGATGTTACCTATAAATTCACAACCGGTTTTAACTCGGAACGACAAGGTTATCAATATGTAGATGCAGCGGATTATATTTATTATGGCCGTTTGGGCAGGCTGAACAACTACCTGGCGTTGAACCCGTCGGAAACAAGCCTTACTGCCGGGCAACTCACAACAGTTAATAATTCAAGAGGGTATGGTTTATTGACCGATCCTGCCGATCTGCAATCATTTGACATACAGGCTGAGACTCCTGCAAACATCAACCTTTTACAACAAGGCTGGCAGGATATAGCCGACCCGGCGAATCCAGGGCAGCGAATAATCTTTAAAGATCATAGCGGGCAGGTTGCTGATGCTTTATTTCAAAAAACGCAAACTGTTGATCATTACCTGAGCGCATCTGGCGGAAATGACAAGGGTACTTATTTTTCGAGCCTTGATTATTACAATGAACCAGGCGTAATTGTCGGTTCAACTTATGACCGCTATTCCGGGAATTTCAGTGGTTCCTACAAAGTAAAACCAAATGTTGAAGTAAGCAGCGGGGTTACGTTCTCCACATCTAACCAATTGGGGGTAGCCTCGGGCTCCGATGTAAACGATATCTACAGATCATTATCGTTATGGCCCACCTTTAATCCCTGGTTAAACGCCGCTCAAACCGTTCCTAACCCCGGAAACTCTATAACTGATGGCAACCCTTTATACTGGTTACAGAAAACCAAAAGGAGCAACGAGGTAGACCGCTTTACCGCCAATGCTGCCGTTAACTGGCAGATATTGCCCGGCTTAAGTTTGAAGCTATCAGGCAGCGGTTACTACTATGGAAATATCAATCAAAGTTTCCAGGATGCTACACAGCTCTATTCAAACCTGCCGACTAACACTTTTAACAGTACTACCCGGCCTGCAGTAGCTTATTCTGAAAGGGATTTTCAGCAAACTTATGATGCTACTTTAAACTACATCAAGTCCTTCGGTAAAAATAATTTCAGCCTGTTACTGGGTGGTGAATATTATGATTCAATAATTTTTGATGAACAGGTTTCAGGTACCGGGGCGCCTACCGACAATATTTCAACTGCAAACGCGTCTACGCTTTTTGCCGCCGGCAGCAATTACAGCCAGTCATCAGAAACCCGGATCATATCAAGCTTTACCAGGTTAAATTATGATTATGATCAAAAATACCTGCTGACATTTGTATTGAGGGAAGACGGTGTATCGGTGCTTTCACCTGCAAAAAGGATAGGTTATTTCCCTGGGATGTCTGCCGGTTGGAATTTGCAAAAGGAAGATTTCTTTCAAAATTTAGGAGTAAGCAAAATAATATCTACCATTAAACCACGCATTAGCTACGGCTCAAATGGTAATGTTACCAATATAGGCGCCTATGATGCACAGGGTGTATATAGCTCAACCAATACCTATAATGGCATTGGCGGCGTGTCCAATACTGCACCTACACTTGCAGGGTTGCAATGGGAAACCAGCAATACCAAAGATGCAGGTATCGACTTAGGGTTTTTCCACGACAGGATAAGCTTGTTGTTTGATTATTATGACCGCGTAACCAGTAACCTGATCACCAAATTGCCGTTGCCAAGTTATGCCGGTTTCTCCACACTGGAAACCAATGATGGCAGCTTGCAAAATAAAGGGGTTGAGTTTACCCTGAAGGCCAATATTATCAATAGCACTACAGGTTTCAGGCTTGATTTTGGTGCAACAGCCTCTTATGATAAAAATAAGGTGTTGAAATTGCCTTACAACGGTCAGCCTAATAACAGGCAGGGTACCATACAGGTTTTCGACCCCAAAACAGGGCAGCTGATCTCTGTAGAAGGTTTGCAGGAAGGGCAGCCTATGGGCCAGATATATGGCTATAAGGAATTGGGCATTTTTGCAAATGAAGCGCAAGTACAGTCGGTAGCCGGTAATCGTGTTGATAATATTGCACATATTACCGGGCCAAATCTTGCGCCGGGATCAGGTGGCAGTATTCAACCGGGCGATGTAAACTGGGAGGACGTAAATCATGATGGTATCATTGATTCACGTGACCAGGTGTATCTCGGTAACATATACCCAACATGGACCGGTGGTTTTAACTTCAATGCAGCTTATAAAGGCTTCTCATTATACACTCGCTTTGACTATTCATTAGGCAGTACCATTTATAACGATTTTGTGGCCAGGTCACTAGGCGGCTACCAGGGAACCTTCAACTTTATCAGCGAAATAAAGCAAGCCTGGACGCCCGACAATACCAACACCATGATACCTAAAGTATATTATGCCGACCAGGTAGCTGGCTCAAAGGATAATTATACCCGTGGTAATAATGCAAGTGCGAATTTAGATGGCGAGAACTCACAGTTCTACGAAAGCGGAAATTACCTGGCTTGCCGCGAAATTACTTTATCGTATGACTTCCCTAAGTCGTTACTGGCCAGGACCAGGGTTTTCAAATCAGCCAGGATATATATAAGCGGCGAAAATTTATTCTACATAAAGAAGTTTAGCGGCCCCGATCCGGAAGCTCCTGTATCCGGTAATACAATCACCGGGGTGTACCAGGGTACTTATCCTACACCACGCACTTATGCATTAGGCGTCCAGGTTTCTTTATAAACTATTAATCAATTTAACATGAAAAAGTATATAATTATAATGTTATCAGGTTTGGGGATACTCGCCCTGGTAAGCTCGTGCCGTAAGGACCTAAGCCTGGCGCCGGTGAGTAGTATAACAGATGCAAATTTTTTCCAGAATGCAAGCCAGTTTGACGCCTTTATGGCGGGCATACATACCAATTTTAGGACCAGCACCAACGCGTTCCAGATATTAGGCGAAATGCGTGCCGACATATTCGGTACCGACCCTGGCTCAGGCTCTGCCTTTACAGGCGAAGCCACCCAGGGTGAGGAACACTTATGGCAGGAAACACTTACCCTTGATAATCCCGGAGTAAGTAACTACGGCGGGTTTTATGCCAATATTGACCAGATCAACCTGATGATCTCTAAATTAAACAGCACCACTGTAGTTGCACAGGCTACTAAAAACTATTACCTGGGTATATGTTATGGTATGCGCGCATTTTATTACTTCCAGATCTACCGCACCTGGGGCGCCGCCATTATACAAACCGACCCGGTAAGCGGCAGCAGCCTTAATATCGCCACGTTGGCTAAAGCAGCATCGCCACAGGCTGATGTGATGACGCTGATCAAAGCGGATATAGATAAATCTGTTAGCGCATACGGCACCGACTACTCGTTCAAAAATTCAAAGTCGTACTGGTCCAAGTCAGCAACTTTAATGTTGAAAGCCGAAGTTTATTTATGGACGAGCGTCCATAACGGTGGTGGTACAGCCGATGCGACTACCGCTTTAGCCGCATTGAATGATATCCAGGCCAATGCAGCTGGCTTACAGTTGTTAACCTCTTACCCAACAGTTTTCACATCAAAAGGCAATAACGAGATCATATTCGCTATTCATTACCAGTATAATGAACCTGCTGCAACCGCAGGCAACAATGGCATGGCGTGGATTCAAAACACTTATGTACCCCAGTCAGGCCTGATCGCTAACTTTTACGATTCATTGGCAAACCGACAGTTCAGTGCAGTTACTGATAACTGGGGTGGCCTGCTGCGTGCGCCTGTAACGATAAACACCTACCGGAAATTTAATCCGCTGGATACCCGCAGAACGGCAAGCATCCAGGCCGCTTATAATAAATCATCCGCTGGTGTATATAGCATAGCCGGTTGTTTTGCTGACAAGTACCAGGGCGAACAGGATGGGGGTGTAAGATACATCACCAATGATTTTCCGGTGTACCGGTATGCCGACTTGCTTTTGCTAAAGGCAACGGCAGAAGTGTACCTGGGCCAAAGCCCCGCAAATGAGATTAACCTGGTAAGGGCCAGGGCGTTTGGCGCTAATTACGATGCCGCCACTATGGCGTATCCTAACCAGGCAATAGATGCCAATCCGAATGAAGCTATTTTACAGGAGCGTTTGTATGAATTTGTATTCGAGGGCAAAAGATGGTATGACCTGAGAAGCATGGGCGATAGTTATGTGTACGAGCATAGCCAATTAACTGCGGCAAATGCTTATGCGCTGCTTTGGCCAATTGACCGTAATACCTTAACCAATAATACCGCATTAAAGCAAACGCCGGGTTATTCGTCATTCTAATAGGAATAATAAAGATACTGTGCTTTTTAGCATGGGTTGTGAATTAGTTGGTTTGAATCTTTTTTATACCGGGGCATTGCCCCGGTATATTAAGGTTGATCACAAAATGATTTTTAAGAAACATATCAAATGATCATTTATGAAATTTGAACATTTACAAGGATTGATCGCGGCGCCTTTTACGCCAATAGATCAACACGATAATATTAATACCGCTGTTATCCCTGCCTACTACCGGTTTTTAAAGCAAAACGGTGTTACCGGCGCTTTTATCTGCGGCTCAACGGGCGAAGGGGTTTCCATGACCATGGATGAAAAAAAATCGGTGACCGATGCCTGGGCAAAATGCACCGCTGGCGACAAGGATTTTAAGGT
>Ga0206976_1061_pt1 | contig 37083 bp, 31 predicted proteins | sample Alteio_BWOrgHeat_82_FD_152926 | JGI IMG/M metagenome (GOLD analysis project Ga0206976, IMG submission 152926) | Enriched cells from forest soil in Barre Woods Harvard Forest LTER site, Petersham, Massachusetts, United States -... | ecosystem: Environmental > Terrestrial > Soil > Temperate forest >... | reverse complement strand
GGTGATTTCAAAGTTATCGGGGATATATGAAAACAATATTTGATAAAGCAACAAGGGATGAATTGATCGCCAGGATCAATACCCTTAACGAGAATAGTACAGCTCAATGGGGCAAGATGAATGTTTACCAGATGGCGAAACATTCTACGCTATGGGTCGAATGGGTGTTGGGTAAGGAAAAGTACAGGCAGGCATTTATCGGTCGGCTGTTTGGCAAAATGGCTTTGAAGGGTGTGCTGAAAGATGAAAATCCGTTGCGGCGAAATACCCCCACACTTGCTGAACTTAAGGTACAGGAAAGCAACGGCGATTTAGGATCTGAAAAAAAGAAGTGGGCAGCATTGATTGATGAACTGGCACATTTTTCAAACCCCGGTTTCGTGCATACTTTTTTTGGGCGGATGACAAAAGAACAGGTTGGGTATATGGCTTACAAGCACATGGACCATCACCTGCGGCAATTTAATAGTTAGATGATGCCGGACTGATTGCCGAAAAAGCTATCAAGCAAACACATTAGAATAATTTAGTTATTAAATACCTTTTATCAAACATCTCTAAGGCGACTTCTATGAAGTCTTTTCAACTTTATGGTTTCTTTTCTATATCTATTAATTTGGTTTTCCCAGGAATCACCATGACAGTGTAATATTGAAATATTACTCCTGCTTTGTTTTTGATTTTAAAAGCAATTTTTTTCGATGAAGTCTTCAAAAATAATGCACCAATCGGAATAGACTTAGGTTCTTCAGCATCAACCGTATTAATTAACTCAAACTTATTGTCGTCTTGACTTCCAGCATCTTCAGAATAATAAATTGACCAATCACAATCCTTGCAGTTAGTATAGAATAAAACACCGCCAAAACCTTCTGAATATGTTTTATATACATCATAATGGCTGTCATAACTTATTATTATGGGTTCATCATAATAAGTAGATGAACTATAGTGTTTACTGTTATCTAACAACTCCTTAGCTATACTATCTTGTTTACTCTTGGCAGTATTAGTTGAAACATTAAGTTGGCTTTTTTTGATCTGTTGTTCATATGGATTTTTTAAATAGGTGTTATCGAGTGTGTGGGAATTTGTTAGCTCGTCTGATTTTTTATCGGATGAATGATTTTCTATTGAAACTGTTACACCTTTCGAGGAACCATGATTAACATGTGGATATATGTTATTTGGTGACAATTTATATGAAGAATTATTATTGGAAGATTTTAAAATTGTATTGTTTTTGGGCTCAATTTTTTTGGAAATATTAAAATTTTCTTCAATAGAAGCATTTATATAACATCTAAACGTTGAATCTTTATATTTAAATGTATACATATATTTCCCCTTTTTTATGTTATTAAATATTACATATCCTTGATCATCTGTGGTAGATGTGTCAATTCGCTCATGTGATGAATAATCCTCGAGCGTTATTAAAGTTAAACCAATAGGTTCATTATCACTTGTCAGGGTTATCTTTATAGTCGTTTCATTTAATATTCGCTTATTTTCATCATGATTAGTGTATATAGCATAAGCAAGTGATAATAAGGGGGCAATTACCCCCAAGATTCCTAGTATTAATTGGGTTTTGGTAAAATATCTCCTCCTAGGTTTATTAGGCCTGATTTTTAATAAATTCGGTCTAATTTTAATTATTTTCGCTTCCTTCTTTTTGTAAAAATTCTCCATGCATCAGCAGTTTTAAAGTAAAGTAAATCGTTAAAGCAAATCGTAAATAATCCATTGTGCCCTAGACCCATTGGAAATAATGCAAGTGTTATCATAATGATTTTAATTTATGTCCGTAATAATAAAACACATTAAAAAAAAGCCAAACAAAAGCATGTAACGCGTTTATTTGGCTTAAAAAAATTAAAATTTTTACAACAATATTTTGTTTATATGATTGCAAACTTTATATTAGATGCCAAAATAAGAGCTGGTAATAAATAAAAAACCCTTAATTCTTAAGAATTAAATAATTTATTACCGCATTATGCGTTAAAGCTATCGAAAGTCTTCGAACCCTTTTCGATTGCTGTATTGTTTGTAATTTATAAAAATTACAAGAAACTTTCAGTCCGAAGCCTCGCGCTTCGGACTATCTTTACGCCGCATTTTAAATACTTGCGTTTTAAGCCTAAATTACAGAAGATTTTGATTATTATCAAAATAATTAGTGTTATTCACGATATTATTTTTGCACATTATTTATTAATTAATATTCTTGCTCCAAACGCTTTGTGTGTCTTTTAAAAATTGATAACTATTTCTAAACATGGTGGTTCGAAACCTTATCTAAACGTATATATGAAAAGCTCCAACTACACGATGGATAGAGTGGGTATTGAACAGGTTGGGTATATGGCTTACAAGCATATGGACCATTCACCTGCGGCAATTTAATAGTTAGCATACGCCCAGCCACGGGATTGCTGAAAAGCGATAGATTTATCGTTAAATTTGAAGGCGGATCTGATTTACAAAAAGTAACACTTTAAAGGAGATCAGTATCCGCAACCAATTTTTTCCACAAACATGAATTTCTTAAAAGCAATTTGGGGCGAGTTTACCGGATTTTTTGGCTTTGGTAACCTTATAGATATTTTAAAGTCGGGCAGGTACGACCAATTGCTCACCTGGCATGGCATTACCTCTGTGTTGGGGCCGCTTATTCCGTTTTTATTGATTATAGAGATCATCAGGGCCGCATTCTACAAACGGTTTAAGGTAATTGATTACAAAATATCCTTTTTTACCTATGTATTAAATGCTTTTGTAGGGCGATTGATCTCTTTTGCCATGGTCGGGCTGTGCATCGGGTTGTTTGAGAAACACTCCATTTTCAAAACCACCTTTACATGGTATTGGTTTATATACGGTTATATCATCTGGGAATTTTCGCATTTCATTTATCATTACCTGGCACACAAAGTGCGCATATTATGGTGCCTGCACTCCACCCATCACGCGCCTGCAGCCATGAATTTATCGGTCACCTACGCGCATTTCTTTTTAGAGGGCCCGTATGCTGATATTATCCGTACCTCCATCTGCATTTTGCTGGGGGTTAACCCCGCCATGTTATTTGTCATTATGTTTATTGATGGTGTTTGGGGGGCCTTTATACACATCGGCGAAAACCTGGTGAAGGATGCCCGTTTCGGATTTTTGGGCCGCATCGTCCTCACGCCATCACATCACCGTGTGCATCATGCCAGGAACCCGGTTTATATGGATACCAATTTCTGCAATCTTTTAAATATCTGGGACAAGGTATTCCGCACCTATCAGCCCGAGGACCGCGAGGTACCGATTGAATACGGCATTACCCGGCCCATGAAGCCGCACAGTTTCCTTGACGCTTATTTTGGCGAAATAGTGGCGCTGGCAAAAGATGTGGCAAAGGCCCCCGGCATCAAAAACAAATTTTTATACATCATAATGCCACCTGGATGGAGCCATACCGGCGATCATAAAATGGCGAGTACGGTGAAGAAGAAGCTTTTAGAACAGGATGAAAAACCGGAGCTTTCTTCAAAGGTTGATGTTGTAAGTGACGAAGTAATTTCCTAACTGCCAGAAGTTTATAACTTTAGACGACTATGCCTGTAGTTTGAACTTAAACAAGGCCAAATTAACTACAGGCATAGCAGACCGACAGCAAAGCCGTTATCAGGCGTTCGTCGTGTTTCTTCGATTAAATTTATCTGTTATAAATTGGAGTCAAAATCCACGATCCATTCAATACCATATTTATCTCTAAACATCCCGGCGTAGGTACCCCAGGGACTGTCGCCAATTGGCCCTTCAATATCGCCACCTGCTGATAGGCCGTTAAATATCTGGTCTGCTTCCTCACGGCTTTCTGCGCTAACCACTATTTTCGACCTGTTTTCGCTTTCGCTTACCCGTCCCATAAATTCAGGAACATCATTGGCCATTAATACATTGTGTTTACCAATAGGCAAAGCAATGGTCATTATTTTATTTGCTTCCTTTTCCGGTACCGTAAATTCAGCGCTTGCCAGTTCTTTGAAACGAATGATCTTTGTGAATTCTCCGCCAAAAACTGATCTGTAAAAAGTGAATGCTTCTTCGGCATTTCCGTTGAAGTTGATCCATGGATTAATTGTTCTCATGATTTTTATTTTAAATGTGATTGTAAATTTCCCTTTTATTGTTTTTCCGATAAGGTTGATAACAGATTTTCCAGGTTTGTTAATGACATGGTGAAGCCTATTTTGAAGCCCTCTAATATTTTCTCCAATCGCTCAAACGATTCATTAAAAATGGTAATGTCCACTTTGGTTATGCCATTTTGTTCGCTGAAATTGTAATCCCAATCAGAACCCGGCAGTTCACGATTTTCGTCTTTATCCGAAAACGCGTTGTACATCTTAAAATTGGTTTTCGGGGTAATGGATGTAAATTCCTGTACAGCCCAGCGCTCGTGTCCGTCGGGGCTTATCATCGCATAAAATCGCCGCCCGCCCACTTCAAAATTCATATACTTGGTTTTGGCACGCATAGGTGCAGGTGCCACCCATTGGTCCAATAGTTCGGCCCTGGTAAAGGCATCCCATACTAAAGCCCGCCCGGCATTGAACTCCCTGGTAATGTATACCGTTTTCGCTGCCTTGTCCACGTTAAAATCAAATAGCAAATCGTTGTTCATTTTTTCTGTTTTTTAATTGTTGATAATAGTTCGTCAAGTTGATTAAATTGAGTTTCCCAGTTTTGTCTGAATTGGGCTAACCAATGGTCAAATTCCTGCATTTTTTTTGCGTTAAAATGATAATAAATTTCCCTGCCACTTTGCTCGGGCTTAATCAACTCGCATTCGTGTAATACTTTAATATGTTTCGATACGGCTTGCCGGGTCATATCAAATTTTTCCGCCATTACATTTGGCGTCAATGCCTGGATGGTAAGTAAAGTTAAAATAGCCCGGCGTGTTGGGTCAGCTATGGCCTGGAATATGTCTTGTTTCATTTTTAAAATGTTCAATTATGCAACCCGCAGGTTGCAAATATATATGCAACTTTTGAGTTGCGCAAATTTATTTGCAAATAATTTGTGCGGTTTTCAGCTCCCCAATAAAGCGTGTTAAGCGTAACATAAACATTGCATTAAAACTTTATCTACCGTAAATTAGCACACCCACTATACCTATTATCTCTCTTTGAATGAATCGTGCCCTGGCTACTATAACCTTTTTGCTTTCTATCTTCATTTTTGCAGGTAATAGCCCTGCTTTCTGCCGCCAGCAAAATGCGGGTACTGATACGGTCGAAGCAAAGATCAAAAGTGGGTTATCCGATCATTACAAAAAATATCCGCAGGAGAAGATATTTCTGCACACTGATAAAAGCGTTTATGTAAGCGGTCAGACACTCTGGTATAAGGCATACACCATAGCTTACGGCAAACCATCAGAGTTGAGCAGGGTGATGTACGTTCAGTTGACCGACAATAAAGGAAGTATACTCGTAAAAAGTAAACTGCCTGTAAAAGACGGCACAGCACATGGGAATTTTAACCTGCCAACCGGCTTACCCTCTGGCTGGTATTTATTAAGGGCATATACCGCATGGATGATGAACTTTGGCGAAGAGGGCTTTTATCATCAGAAGATATACATACAAAACCAGTTGGATACCACTTCGCGCGTTGCAGACCGGCCCGGTAAAAAATACCACATCAACTTTTTCCCCGAAGGTGGTGATCTGGTAGAAGGCTACATTTGCAACATCGCCTTTAAGGCTACAGATGAAGATGGCGTACCTGTAAAAATTAATGGCGAAGTGCTGGATAACAATAAGAAAGTGCTCACAAAACTGGTAACCGTACATGATGGTATGGGCGTGTTCGAACTGGAAGGCTATGCCGGAAAAAAGAATACAGCCATTGTTCACTTTCCGGATAATACAGCGCAAACTATTGAGTTGCCCGCTGTAAAAAAGACAGGCGTGCTGATGCAGGTAAATAATCAGCACGATAACGAGGTTGAACTAAAGATCGCTTTTAATGGGAATTTGCAGCAATACCGCGATGTGGTAATCGCAGCATTCCAGAACAACGGGCTTATCAATACTTATCCACTGCAGTTAGCTAACGGCATCAATGTGTTCAGCATTAAAAAGAGCGATTTTTCAACCGGGATACTCCGGCTTACTTTGTTTGACCAGCAGGGTGTACCGCAAGCCGAACGGATCGTGTTTATCAATAAACATGATCAATTAAAACTGGTATTGGATGCCGATACGCTTTCTTTTCGGCCCAAAAGTAAAAACGTTTTTAAGCTGAATACAGTGGATGGGCAAGGTAAACCTGTAGCCGGTAATTTTTCAGTGTCGGTTACCGATGCTGATGCGATAGCAGATGTACCCGATAATGACAATATTTACTCTTCCTTATTACTGACATCCGAACTGAAAGGAAGGATATATAACCCGGCCTGGTACTTTAAAAACAACAGCGATACCCTGCAAAAACAGCTCGACCTGGTAATGCTGACCAATGGCTGGCGGCATTTTAAGTGGGATGCAGTATTGAATAACACACCTGTCGCCCTAAAATACCCGGTTGAGCGATCGCAATATATCGCAGGCAAAATCATAGGCTATCATCAGCCTGCCAGCGATAAGGACCAGCTGAAAATAAAACTCATCATCGCCAACGAAGACTCCACCAAATATGTAGGCTATATTACTCCCGACAAAACAGGCAGCTTTATATTAAGAGATTACGAGCACGCCGGGGTAGCAAGGATGTACCTTGAGGTAGTGGATGCCAGGAACCGCAAACAGTCCGTTGCGGTACAGTTTATAAAAACAATGATGGATACAGTTCAAATCCCGCGGGATACGGTTACGAGCTTTCCCAAAACTAACCCTGCAGTAAACACTGAATTGCTGAATGATGAACAAAAAATGCAATTATCAGCTAACGGGATTGTTTTAGAATCGATTGAGATCAAAGGTAAAAAAACAAACCCTACCGACCTGGTGATAAAAGACCATGTGCATAATTTTATAACAGATAATATATACACGCTCGACCTCGTCAATAATCCTTTTCCTGATATCGGTATTATAGCTTACATACAAGGTAAGTTTCCCGGTTTGCAAATTTATGGTAACACATTTCTTTATCATGGTGGTAACTCACTGGGTTACGGCGTTCAAAACACCACGCCTGCCAGGCCGAACGATCCTCCGGTCTCAGGCGCGTTTCAACCCTATTTTTATTTGAACGAATCGCGTGTCACTTTCGCCGATCTTCAGGAGATCCAACTAAACGATATCGCGCTGATCAGGTTCGCACCGCCTCCGGTTTGGTTTGCGCCTTATAATGGGGGTAACGTAGGTGCCTTGCTCATCTATTCCAAAAAGGCCGGGGATGATATTGAAACCTTCAAAAAGGAGGCCTTTGACCATTATATCTTTAATGGCTACAGTATGACCAGGGAGTTCTACTCGCCTGATTACAGCGGTATCAGAACAAATTTCTCGCCGGATAATCGCAGCACCCTATACTGGAAATACAACCTGGATATAGATAATACCGGGCAGGTAAAGTTCCATTTCTACAACTCCGATAAACCCAAAAAATTCCGGGTCATTATACAGGGAATAGATGCAAATGGTCAGGTTGGATATTTGAATGAGGTTTTTTAAGCTGTTGAAAGGTTGTAAAGTTGTAATGTTAAAAAACTTACGAAGTCTTTGAAGACTTCGTAAGTTTTTAATAAAGTGACTCACCACTCACCACTCACTACCAAATCTTCGTCCTGTCCTCAGGTTTCTTATACATTTTATCACCCGGCTGTACATTGAAAGCAGCATACCAGGCATCAATATTGGTTACCGGTGCATTGGTGCGGAATTGTCCGGGCGAGTGTGGGTCAGTCAGCACAAGCTGGGCCGCAACCTCGGGGCGTTGCATACCGCGCCAAACCTGCGCATACGAAAGGAAGAAACGCTGATCAGGCGTAAAACCATCTATCTTTTTGTTTGATTGCCCTTCTTTGGTTTTCTTAAAAGCAGCATAGGCAACATTTAAACCACCCAGGTCGGCCAGGTTTTCACCTAAGGTTAGGCGGCCATTCAGATGGAGAGTATCAACTACGGTGAATGCATTATATTGGGCCACCACCTGGTCGGCACGTACTTTAAATTTGTCGGCATCATCTTTGGCCCACCAGTCGCGCAGGGTGCCATCGGCATCATACTGGCGGCCTTCGTCATCAAAACCATGTGTCATTTCGTGGCCGATCACTGCACCTATGCCGCCATAATTTACGGCATCGTCCGCACCAAAATCAAAGAACGGGTATTGCAATATCCCGGCAGGGAATGTAATAGCATTGCTGGTTGAACTGTACGAAGCGTTAACAGTTGGTGCGGTCATTCCCCAGCGTTTCCTGTCAACTGGTTTATTGATTTGGCTTACAGAATAATTATACCTCCATTTTGATATCCGCTTTAAATTGCCAAAGTAATCGTCGCGGTCAATAACCAACCCTGCATAGGTTTGCCATTTGTCAGGATAACCTATTTTTACGCTGAAAGCAGCCAATTTGGTAAGCGCCTTTGCTTTGGTGGCGTCGCTCATCCAGTCCAGGTGTTGTATGCGTTCACCTAAAGTAACCTTCAGGTTATTTACCAGGTCAACCATATATTTCTTAGCCGCCGGCGTAAAATATTTTTCTACATAAAGCTGGCCAAGCAACTCGCCCAGGCTGCCATCCACCAGGCCCGACATACGCTCGTTACGCGGTGTCTGTACCTTTTGCCCGCTTAAAGAGCTGCTAAAATCAAAATTCGCTTTTACAAAGGGCGAGCTTAACGACCCGGCTGAACTTTTAAGGATATTCCACTCCAGGTAAACTTTCCAGTCGGCAATAGGGGTGGAAGCCAGTAAAGCATCAGTAGATTTAAAAAAATCTGGCTGGGCAACCAATACCGTATCCTGTCCGCTTACACCCATTTTCGGCATCAGTTGTGCCCAGTTTAAATGCGGGGTAGTTTGATCAAAATCAGTGATCGCGAATTTATTATAAGTCTTATTAGGGTCGCGCATAGCAGTACGGCTTAATTGTGCCTTTGCCAATGCGGTTTCTATATTGAAAATGGTCGCGGCATTCTTTTCAGCATCAGCCTGGCTGCTGCCGGTGAGGGTGAAAAGGGTAACAATGTATTGTTTGTAAGCATCCTGTATTTTTTGGGTACGCGGGTCACTTTTTAAATAGTTATCTCTGTCGGGTAAGCTTGTGCCACCCTGCCTGAATTCCACAATATTTTTATTAGGATGTTTTGAATCTGCACTAACGCCAAAGCCGAAAAGCGGGCTGCCTTCACCATTGGTACGTTCATAAACAATTTCACTGACAATACCGTTCAGGTCGGCTACTTTGGCAATGCGTGCCAGGTCGGGTTTTATGGGGTCATAACCTCGTTTTTCAATGATTAAGCTATCCATTCCGCTGGCATATAAATCGCCTACACGCTGTTTTAGGCTGCCTTTTGGCAAACCCGGAGTTTTGCTCACATCGTTTAAAATGCCAAGCAGTTTATCCGTATTTTCCTGGCGCAGGATCATAAAGCTTCCCCAGCGTGTTTCTTTGGCGGGGATGGCATTTCGTTTGATCCAACTGCCATTAGCGTATTCAAAAAAATCATCGCCGGGCTTTACTGAGAAGTCCATATTGGCGGAATCAATGAATTTTGTTGGGGGGCCGTCCGGGGTTGGTTTGGACTTTTTACCTCCATCTGTTGTAAATGCGGCAGCCGATAGCAATACCGCTCCTGAAAACACCAGGTTAGCGAATGTTATTTTCATGTTAATTAATTGAGAAAAGCTGAAAGTAGTAAATTATTAACGATAGGAGCAAGCGGCGTAAGTGAAGACTAACGATTAAACCAGCTCAACAAGGAATAAATCCTCAGCCTTCGGAGCAACACATCAAAGATTTTATGACCAGGCAACATTTTCATACTCATTCACAGATCGGTATTAAGTAAAACGCTGAATTGTAAAAATATTGTGATAAAGCCCCGGCTAATTTCTCCCCTTGCATGAAAACTTAAAAAGTTTGAAACGAAAATAAAAAGCCCCTCTCTATTGGAGAGGGGTTTGGGGTGAGGCTGAAAATAGCTATTTTTGCACCATATGAGTACTTCTAAAACGTATCAGCCCAAGCAAGCAGAGGATAAATGGTATAGCTATTGGTTAGAGAACCAGTTTTTCAGGTCAGTTCCTGATGAGCGGGAGCCTTATACCATCGTCATACCGCCGCCAAATGTTACCGGCGTTTTGCACATGGGCCACATGCTGAACAATACCATACAGGATGTATTGATACGCCGCGCCCGGATGAAAGGCAAAAATGCCTGCTGGGTACCCGGTACCGACCATGCTAGTATTGCTACCGAAGCAAAAGTAGTTGCTATGCTCAAAGAACGCGGCATCAGAAAAAAGGACCTTACCCGGCCCGAGTTTCTAGCTTATGCCTGGGAGTGGAAGGAAAAATACGGCGGTATCATACTGGAACAATTAAAAAAGCTCGGCGCATCGTGCGATTGGGACCGCACCCGCTTTACAATGGACGATGACCTGTCCGAAGCGGTAATAGATACTTTTATCCACCTCTACAAAAAAGGATTGATCTATCGTGGCGTGCGCATGGTAAACTGGGACCCGCAGGGGAAAACCGCGGTGAGTGACGAGGAAGTTATCCGTAAGGAAGTAAATCAGAAGCTTTATTATATACAATATAAAGTAGTGAGTAGTGAGTCGTCAGTTGTGAGTGAGAATTCAGCCACTCACCACTCACCACTCACCACTCACTTAACTATTGCAACTACCCGTCCCGAAACCATCATGGCGGACGCCGCTATTTGTATCAATCCTAGCGATGAGCGGTATAAGCATCTGCATGGCAAAAAGGCGATTATTCCCTTGATCAACAGGGAAATACCCATTATCCTGGATGAATATGTGACGATGGATTTTGGTACCGGTTGCTTAAAGGTAACGCCTGCGCACGACCTAAACGACTATGAATTGGGTATAAAGCACCATTTGCCGGTTATTGATATCCTGAATGATGACGGTACACTGAACGCAAATGCAATAATATTGGTTGGCGAGGATCGCTTTGCCGCTCGTAAAAAGATCATTCCTTTACTGGAAGAAGCAGGTTCACTGGAGAAAATAGAAGATTATAAATCACAGATCGGTTTTTCAGAACGTACGGATGCGGTGATAGAGCCAAAATTGTCCATGCAATGGTTTTGCAAAATGGAAGAAATGGCCAAACCGGCATTAGATTATGTGTTGAAAGGCGATATCAAGCTGATCCCCGAAAAATTCACCAACACCTACCGTTACTGGATGGAAAACGTGAAGGACTGGTGTATCAGTCGCCAGCTATGGTGGGGGCAGCAAATACCCGCCTGGTATTTGCCGAACGGGCAATTTGTTATTGCCAAAACAATACAGGAGGCATTAGAGCAAGCAAAACAATTAGGCACTCACCACTCACCACTCACCATTCACGACTTAAAACAGGATGAGGACGTTCTCGATACCTGGTTCTCATCCTGGTTGTGGCCCATATCTGTGTTTGACGGGTTTAAAGACCCCAATAACGCCGATATTAATTACTATTATCCAACTAACGACCTGGTAACCGCGCCCGAGATACTATTTTTCTGGGTAGCGCGAATGATCATGGCCGGGCACGAGTTCAGGGGTGAACTGCCCTTCAGGAATGTTTATCTCACCGGTATCGTACGCGATAAATTGGGCCGCAAGATGTCAAAGTCATTAGGTAATTCGCCCGACCCTTTAGAGTTGATGGAGAAATACGGCGCTGATGGTGTTAGGGTAGGAATGCTGTTAAGCTCGCCTGCCGGCAACGACCTGATGTTTGATGAGGATCATTGTTTACAAGGACGCAATTTTTGGAATAAGGTATGGAATGCATTTTTGTTGGTTAAAGGCTGGCAGGTAGATGATAGCCTTGAAAACCCGAATAGTATAGCTATCGATTGGTTTAAAAGCCGCTTTAGCCAGGCTTTGGGCGAAATTGAAAATAACTTTGCGCAATATAGAATATCAGACGCCTTAATGACCACTTATAAACTGGTATGGGACGACTTTTGCGCCTGGTACCTGGAAATGATCAAACCAACTTATGAGCATCCTGTCGACAGGGAAACTTATGAATGTACGGTAGCATTTTTTGAGGATGTATTAAAAATATTGCATCCCTTTATGCCATTTATTACTGAGGAATTATGGCATGATGCAGAAATTTTTGGCGAACGATCTGCGATGGATTGTTGTATTGTTGCCCCAATGCCGGAAATTGAGCAAATAAATACCCAATTGATAGAGGAAATAGAGATAGTTAAGCAGGTGATCTCTGATATTCGCAACACCCGTAACAATAAACAGATATCGCCGAAGGAAGCTTTAGCTTTAGCCATAAAATGTAATTCAACTATTAATTATAATCAATATGAAACTATTATCCGCAAAATGGGTAATATCAGTGCGTATGATATTGTAAATGATAAAGTAGAGGGCGCAGTTAGCTTTATGGTATCAAAAGATGAGTTTTTCATACCGCTGGCTGATAATATAGACCCTGTTGCCGAAAGAGAAAGATTGAATAAAGAAAAAGAATACCTGTACGGATTTTTAAGATCAGTTGAAACAAAGCTGGGCAACGAACGATTTATAAGCAACGCTAAACCCGAAATAGTGGAGAATGAATTGCGGAAAAAAGCCGATGCAGAGGCCAAATTGAAGATAATACATGATAGCCTGGCTGCTTTGGCAAACTAATTGCATGTAAAAAAGCGATCTTAATAAATTATTAATGCTTGGTCATTTTATTCATGCGTTGTATTTTTAAGTTTTGTTTAGTAAATACAATGATAAAGCCCCTGGAATGAATAGAGATGTAGGTTTTTTTAACTTTTCAATTAATAAAATTCTGACCAAAGATCAGTCGATCCTTGACCAGGCCCGCATTCGCCTATTATATTACGGGTTATGGTTGGCAATTATTACAGTTTTTGCTTTACTGATCAATATCTACCTCGAGCATAAATACATACTTAGCTTTACTACCACTATATTATTGCTAAGCCTTATTATCCTATTTAAGTATTTAACTTTCAGGCCAAGGTGGGGTATTATATCGCACATATTGTTGTCGCTTGCCACTATGGTAAACCTCAGCAGTGTTTTTATTACCCTTCAAAATGTAAATATCGTAACCGCACAGGTGATCTTTCTGATCATCGTTTTTAGCTTTTACATGCTAGGGCAAACCTGCGGGCTTTTCTATTCGCTGGTTAATCTAATACCAGTTCTTTTGTTTTTAGTGCTCGAATACAACAATAGCTATGACATTGGATTAAAACCCAAAGTAGTGGATGAGTCGACCGTTATCATCGCAGAGTGCGCCAGTTTTATCCTGATCATTTTTATCCATAGTCATTTTTATTCGGCATTTATAAGAAGCATAAAAGAGCTGAGAGAAACCGCTGAAGCACGCGGTGCCCTTAATATTCAATTTGAAAGCGCAATAGAAAAGGCTGAAAAATCATCCCAAGCCAAGTCCGAGTTTCTTTCCACCATGTCGCACGAGATACGTACCCCGCTTAATGCGGTTATCGGGATGAGCAATTTGCTGATGATGGGTAATCCAAGGCCCGATCAGAAAGAAAACCTGGATATACTGAAATTTTCGGCGAGCAATCTTTTAGCGATTGTAAATGATGTGCTCGATTTTAACAAGATCGAATCGGGTAAGGTGGTATTTGAGAATATAAAATTCGACCTGGTTGAACTGATGCAGAATATTTGCGGAGGGCAAATATTAAAGGCACAGGAAAAAGGGCTTGAGTTTAAACTGGATATAGACGACTGTTTGAAAAATAAAGTGGTTTTTGGCGATCCAACCCGTTTAACACAAATAGTTTTTAACCTGATCAGCAATGCTATAAAATTCACGCACGAAGGTACAGTGTGGGTAAAGGTGATCTGCCTGGAGGATAGGCACAATACCGTCACCCTTAATTTTGTAGTAAAAGATACAGGTATAGGAATAGAGAAGGAAAACCTGGAGGCTATATTTGAACCATTTACACAGGAATCTATAACCACCACCCGTCAATACGGCGGTACGGGGTTGGGCCTTGCTATTGTAAAGCGTTTATTGGAGCTGCAGGGATTACACATGAATGTATCGAGCCAGCAGAGGGTAGGTTCAGAGTTTTCTTTCCAGATCGAATTCCCGGTATCAACCGAAATAGTACCCGAGCAAGCCGAAAAGAACTTATCGGCAGGGATCATAGATGGCATGGGCGGTATGCGTGTGCTGATAGCCGAGGATAACCTGGTTAATATTATGCTGATGAAAAAGCTGTTTTCTAAATGGGGGATTACACCAACCATTGCTGAAAATGGCGAGCGGGCTATAGAAATGGTACAATACGGCAACTTTGATATTATCCTGATGGACCTGCAAATGCCGATTTTGAATGGATTTGATGCCGCTGTCGAGATCAGGAAAATGCGCGACCCCAAAAAGGCAAACATTCCTATCATCGCTTTAACCGCATCCGCGTTATTCGACATCAAAGAGCGCGTTTTTAATTCGGGCATGAACGATTATGTTTCCAAACCCTTTAAGCCGGATGAGCTGCGCGAAAAGATGCAAAACCTGGTAGAAACCAAGACTATCAGCTAAATATTAATTTCCCTGTAATCAGGTAATTCCTCTATAAACTGGTATCCCTTGTTTTCAAAGTCGATGCGGCAGTAGTAGTGCTTTAAACCGTTGCTTACAGCCAGTAGCGCCACTTTATGAACCATATTATAACGCGCTACCTGGTCAAATACCTTTTGATCAATATTAACAGATGGCGCCTTGCATTCGATCAGCAGGATCTTTTCACCGGCAGGATTAAAAACCACGATATCCGTTCGCCTGGCATTTCCGTGCAGCTTTAGGCCACCCTCCAGTTTGATCAGCGTTTTTGGGTAGTTTTTTTGATTGATAAGATATTGTACAAAATGCTGCCGCACCCATTCCTCGGGAGTTATAATAATATGCTTTTTGCGGATCTCGTCGAACAATGTCAACCGGCCTTCATGCTCAGTGATCTTAAAAGGGTAGGGCGGTAGTTGAAGCGGTTGCAGCATTTTTTCAAAAATAGTTGATTATTTTAATAGTTGATTAAGTTGGATTGAGTTAAGTGGTTGATTAAGTTAAAAAGTAACTACCAGTTTAACCAATAGAACCAATCCAACTTAATCTAACTCAATCCAACCTAATCAACCCCACAAACCAAAACAAATTTCTACTTTTGGATTCCACTATGACTGCTCCCGATATTATAAAAGACCTCAAGAACCGAAAGTATAAGCCTTTATACCTGTTGCATGGCGAGGAGCCTTATTTTATTGATCTGGTGAGTAACTATGCCGAGCATCAGTTGCTGTCTGAAGCCGAAAGAGGCTTTAATCAAACCGTATTTTATGGGAAAGATACCGACATAATGGCCGTGCTTAATGCAGCCAAACGCTACCCGATGATGGCCGAGTTCCAGGTGGTTTTGGTAAAGGAGGCGCAGGACATGAAATGGGGCAGGGACGATGATGACAAAAAAAGCATCAACCCATTACTCAACTACCTCGAAAATCCTCTGCAAAGCACTATCCTTATTTTCTGTTACAAATATGGAAAGTTTGACAAGCGCAAAAAAACCTATAAGGCCATAGAGAAACACGGGGTTATTTTTGAGTCGAGCCCATTATATGATAGTAAAATACCTGCCTGGATAGAAGCATATCTTTTAGGTAAGGGCTATCCCGTTAATCAGCAGGCATCGGCCATGTTAGCCGAATATTTGGGCAATGATTTGTCAAAGATCGCTAACGAACTGGAAAAATTGATGCTAAATGTTGCACCCGGGCAGGCCATTACCTTGCAGCACATACAGGATAATATCGGCATCAGTAAAGAATATAATGTTTTTGAATTGCAGTCGGCATTAAGTAAAAAGGACCCATTTAAAGTAAACCAGGTTATTAATTATTTTGAAGCCAATCCTAAAGCCAACCCTATCGTACTGGTGCTGGGTAATTTGAATAACTTTTTCAGCAAGGTGCTCCTTTATCATTATGCAAAAGATAAATCGCTTCAAAACCTTGCCCGTGAGCTGGGGGTGAACCCCTATTTTATTAAGGACTATGAATTAGCCGCCCGGAGCTATAATTATGGGAAAACGATGGAGATCATCAGCCTGTTAAGGGAATATGACCTTAAAAGCAAAGGGGTGGAGTCAAACGCGGGGCATGGCGAACTGATGAAGGAACTGATGTTCAAAATACTCCATTAACTCAAAGGGGTAATCGCAATAGGGAAAAGCATGGTGTTACTTCCTTTACTATCAATTTACGGTAGCTGAACCAACTCCTTTTTGCTTACTGCCGTATTTTATAAGGTTGATGTTCAGATAGATCAAAAGCAGCAAAAAGGCATAAAACGCAATGTTTTGATACCAGGAACCAATATCCAATGAATTAAGTATGTTCATGTATATCGAATTTACTGCTTGTTAACTATAAGCGTAAAGTTAATAACAATTAATCAAAAAGCAATAAATATCGCAAAAAGAAATTTTTTGCCTTTTTCAGAATCGGATTTTGCCCATTAACTTGTAGAATAATTTTTTTTATTAAATTAATTTGTAATTGATATTCTTTAAATAAAAAAATGTGCACCTTTACTACCAACACCGTTTTGGCGTTGCAAAGTGATGTTAAGCACTGCATCTTAACTTATTAAAAACATTTGATTAATGAACATTTTTGTAGGAAGCCTTCCTTTTAAAATAGAGGAAGCAGATTTAAAAGAACTCTTCGAAGCATTTGGAGAAGTAAGCTCTGTTAAAATTATCAATGACAGGGAAAGCGGCAGAAGCAAAGGCTTTGGCTTTATTGAAATGCCTGATGATGATGCAGCGAAAAAAGCCATTGCCGATTTAAACGGTTCGGACGTTGGCGGCAGAAATATTGTTGTTAACCAGGCTGAAGACAAAAAACCTAACGATCGCAGAGGCGGCTTTGGCGGCGGCGGTGGTGGCAGTCGCGGAGGTTACTCTGGCGGCGGCGGTGGTGGTTATTCAAAAGATAACAATCGTCGTCCTAAATATTAATTGTACATTCATATAGCGCCATGCTCCCGGCATGGCGCTAATATATATTGGCCATTAGCAAACACCGTTTCCTATGGTGCTTTGGGCTATACGACAAACCGAAATTTTAAAATAGAGCGATTTGATCCGGCAGGGTACGATTGCGCCGGTTTGCTTACCCTTCTTAAACAATCCCCGTCTGGTTTATATGGGCTCAAATAAATTCCAGGTGAATTAATTGCGGCAACTTTTTCTCATAATTTCCCGTACTGTAATTGGAAAGAATGTTTAAACAGGTAAAAAATAGTGTTTGAACATGTAATTGCAATTCAAAAAGAGGATTTCAGGCATTTTTCCATTTATGGCCTTATAATTGCTGTATTTGAATACCCCTCATCTGTCTGAAAATCAATATATTAAGTATTATTATTTGTATTTAACTAATATTATTCACAGAATTTTATTGGTGCGAAAAATTCAACTACAGGCATGGACCCGTTTAACTCCAGGTTTATTTTAAAGGAAAAAAGGTGGCTTTGGATCGATTACGATAAAGGTATCAGCATCATCCTGGTAGGATATGGGCATTGCTATGCTATTTTGCAACAACACGGGCTTGCTTTAGATAATTATCCTTTTTTTAATTACATCGGTGTGTTTCTGTACGGGTTTAGGATGCCCTTGTTTTTTATAGTTTCGGGTTTGTTAATAGGCAAAAGTCTAACTAAAAAAGGGCTAAGCGCTTATATAGGCGATCGTACAAATAACATATTATACCCGCTTTGTATATGGGGTTTTATTCAAATTACCTTACAACTTATAACCGCCAGGTTTACGCATAACGATGTCGAGCCTTTAAATTATCTCAATCTGATTATTAATCCGCGAAGAACGGGGCATTTCTGGTATTTGAATGCATTATTCTGTATAGGGGTTATCTATGCTCTTTTGAAAACTAAACTCAAACTAAGGCCTGTATGGCAGGTGATATTGGGCCTCGTGTTTTACTGCATATCATCTTACCTGCATGTGTATAATATCGGGGCCGGATTTTTAACCGATATATTTGAATATTACTTCTTTTTTGCCCTGGGCGACCTAATCTCTAACATGATGCTCGATGAAAAGAATATCCGGAGGTTTTCATCATGGAAAATATTTTTCCCTTTGCTGGCCCTGTTTTTAACAATTCAATACATTTTTACGCAAATCAATTTAAAGCCCACCCTTGACGGGATAAACTATGTGGAGAATAAACTGCCATTCTTCTATCTTCTTGAGGCATTGGTTGGTTGCACCATATCTGTCAATTTTTCGTTTTTGCTGCAAAAATACCGTGCTTTAACTTTCCTTCGCATTGTAGGTTTTCACTCCTTATTTGTTTATTGTATGCAGATCATCACCATGACAATTGTCCGTACCATTTGTATGAGTATTTTGCATATCAATTATGTTCCGGCGTTGATCTTAATAGTATGGCCATCGGGTATCATTTTACCTATATTCTTCTATAACTTTTGCCTTAAATACAATTTATGGTGGCTATACACTTTTAAGAAGCCCGAAAAACAAGTGGAGTATTTAAGAACGGCTAATATTTTCAGTTTTAGAAAAAGCAAGCAACCTGTGGTTTAATAACCGTTAGCTTTCTATAATACTAACAAGAAACCCTGCCAAAAGCAGGGTTTCTTGTTAGTACCTAAATCGGTAAGCAATTATTTAGCATGTACGATAGGCCCAAATATCAGCATGGCAATATTAAAATAAATCACTAAGCCTGTTACATCAACTAAGGTAGCAACAAAAGGTGCCGAAGAAGTAGCCGGGTCGAATCCTAATTTCTTTAGAACAAGCGGTAGCATCGAACCAGCTAACGAACCCCACAAAACAACCCCTATCAGCGCAACCCCAACCGTAAAGGCCATTCGTAACCAGTATATACCATATATGTCACTGAAGGTTGTCCAAATTGCCACACGTGAAAATCCTATTACGCCCAGTATTACACCAAGCATTAGTCCTGAAATTATCTCACGCCGCATAACTCTCCACCAATCTATTAATTTAACCTCGCCCAATGCCATGGCCTGTATGATCAGCGTAGAAGCCTGGGACCCGCTGTTACCGCCGCTTGAGATTATCAGCGGGACAAAAAATGCCAGCATAGTTAATGAAGCTAGTTCGCCTCCGTATGATTGCATGGCAGTAGTAGTGAGCATTTCGCTTAAAAACAGGATGATGAGCCAACCAACACGTTTTTTAACGAGCTTAAACAGGTTAATGTCGAGGTAGGGCTCATCCAAAGCTTCGGTACCACCTATTTTCTGGATATCTTCGGTATATTCCTCGTTGGCTATCCATAAAATGTCGTCGACGGTTACTATACCGAGCAGGATATTCTCATTGTCTGTAACCGGGAGCGCCACACGATTATTCATCCTGAATATATTAATAGCCTCCTGCTGCGGGTCTTTTACATTTAGTGCGATCAGCCGGCTATCCATTAATGCACTTATCTTGGTTTCGGGGCTTACCAGTAATATTTCCCTTATCCTGATATCATCAAGCAATACCCCGTTACTATCAATTACATAGATTACATCGATGGTTTCAGAGTTCTTTCCAAATTCGCGTATGTGATCCAACACACGTTCAACGTTCCAGCTTTTCTTTACAGCAATGTAATCGGGCGTCATCAACCGGCCCACACTGTCCTCTTCATAACCGAGTAACTTTAGCGCTTCTTTACGGTCGTTGGGTGGCAAATGCTGGATCAGCACCTTTACTGTGTCGCCGTGCAGCTCGCTAAAAAGAGAGGTGCGGTCATCGGGGGGGAGCTCATTGATAATTTCAGCGACTTTAGCGCCCGAAAGTTTCTTCAGGATACGCTCCTGTACCGGGAAATCCAGTATACGGAATACATTTACTGCGCGGCTTATGGAGAGTATCTCTATAAAAAGTGGGCCTTGTTCCGGAAACTCGCCTGTCAGTATTTCAACATCTGATATATTAAGGCTGTTAAGGTATTCCTGCAGCTTTTCTTTGTCATTTTGCTCCAGTAATAGTTCTATTTGCTCAACCATTTCTTCCATAAAAGGGCCCTCTGTTTTACATCGTAATTAATTCTGTTTGTTTTGCGGTTATGTCCGGCAAAAGTCGTTTATTTTTTCAAATTACGGGCAGGTTTTTTCTGCTATCTTTGCGCTTTTTAAAGTGAGTTGTTGATTAGGTTTAATAAGTTGATGGAGTTGGTAAATACCATGTTTTCTATCAATAGTAACTGAATCAACCATTCAACTAAAGCAACTTAATCAACAAATAAATGGGTTTACAATGCGGGATAGTGGGTTTACCAAATGTGGGTAAATCAACACTTTTTAATTGCTTATCAAATGCAAAGGCGCAGGCGGCTAATTTTCCGTTTTGCACCATCGAGCCTAATGTGGGCGTAATTACTGTTCCTGATGAGCGGTTAACTAAACTGGTGGAGATCGTAGTGCCGAAAAATACCGTACCAAACGTTATCGAGATCGTGGATATTGCCGGGCTGGTAAAAGGTGCGAGTAAGGGTGAGGGTTTGGGCAACCAGTTTTTGGCTAATATACGCTCTACCAATGCCATCATCCATGTGCTGCGCTGTTTTGATAACGATAATGTGATCCACGTGGATGGCTCGGTTGACCCGATACGCGATAAAGAGATCATCGATACGGAGTTACAGCTGAAGGATCTTGATTCAATCGAAAAAAAGATCAGCAAGATCGAGAAGATGGCTAAAACTGGCGGCGATAAAGAAGCAAAAAAGGCTTTCGATGTTTTAACTGTTTACAGGAATCACCTGCTGTCAGGTAAATCGGCCCGTACCGCACCTGTTGCAGAGGAAGATCAGGAATGTATTGCTGATATCTGGCTGCTAACCGCCAAACCGGTAATGTATGTATGTAATGTGGACGAGGCTTCTGTGAACACAGGAAATGCTTATGTTGATAAAGTACGGGCTGCTGTAAAAGAAGAAAATGCAGAGGTTCTTGTTATTTCAGCACAAATCGAATCAGAGATCGCACAATTGGAAACTTACGAAGAGCGCCAGATGTTTTTGGATGATCTGGGGTTGACTGAATCGGGCGTAAATAAACTGATCAAAGCGGCTTATAAATTATTGAACCTGGCTACCTATTTTACGGCCGGTGTACAGGAAGTACGCGCCTGGACCATCACCAAAGGTTTTACCGCACCGCAGGCTGCCGGGGTTATCCATACCGATTTCGAAAAAGGGTTTATCCGTGCCGAGGTGATCAAATACGATGAATTTGTAAAATATAATGGCTCAGAAGCTGCTATAAAAGAGGCTGGTAAACTGGCAATTGAAGGTAAAACCTATATCGTACAGGATGGGGATATCATGCATTTCAGGTTTAATGTTTAATCCTTAAAATAATGAATGTTGAATATTAAAATGCCCCTACATTCGATATTCAACCTTCATTATTCGATATTCAAATAATACTTCTTTTAACCCCCATTTCCAGTCCCCGCAACTCGGCCAGGCCTTTTAAGCGGCCTACAATGGGGTATCCTGGGAAGGTGTTATAATTAAAATCATCCAGCAATTTATGGCCATGATCTGGCCGCATAGGGATGGCGATGTCGCCCCTGCCGCTTTCTGATCTTCTTTTTTGCTCAAGGACGATACTTCTCATCACCGCATACATATCTGTACTTCCGCCTAAATGGTCGGCCTCATAAAAGCTGCCGTTAGCTTCGCGCTGCACATTGCGTAGGTGCAGGAAATGGATATGCGGGCCTAACCGCTCTATCATCCCCGGCAGGTCATTATCGCCCCTTGCACCCAGGGAACCCGTGCAAAACGTAAGCCCATTATTTGGCGATGGGGCAGAGTTAACTACATCCTCCAGGTCTTTCTCGGTAGAAACAACCCTCGGTAAACCCAATATCGGGAACGGAGGATCATCCGGGTGGATACACATTTTTATGCCTAAATCCTCACAATCCGGCATGATTGCCCTTAAAAAATAAGCGAGGTTTTCTTTCAGTGTTTTTGCGTCAGTGTCTTTGTATTTTTCAAGGTGTTCCCTAAATTCTGCAATTGTTAACACGTCAGTTGTGCCCGGCAACCCTGCCATTACGGTATTGATCAGTTCTTCTTTAGTCTCTGCACTCAGGCCATCCAAATATTCTTTCGCAGTTTGTTGTTGCTCTTTGCTGAAGTCATTATAAGCGCCCCCACGTTCAAGGATATAAAGGTCGAAAGCAGCAAGCGCCGCCGCATCAAACCGTAAAGCTGATGCGTTGTTTGGCAGCCTGAAATCAAGATCGGTACGTGTCCAGTCCAATACCGGCATAAAGTTGTAACAAACTGTTTTGATGCCTGCCTTGCTCAGGTTCTTTAGCGTGGCGATATACTTTTCTATATACTCATCGCGCTGTTTACCGGCTGTCTTAATACTTTCGTGGATATTCACACTCTCTACAACCAACCAGCGCATACCGGCAGCGTCGATCATATCATTACGCTGCTTTATCTCATCCAAACTCCACACTTCCCCGCTCGGGATATGGTGCAGGGCATTGACTATCCCGGTGGCGCCGGTTTGCCTGATGGCGGCTAAAGTAACGGCATCGTTAGGGCCATACCACCGGAACGTTTGTTCTAAATTACTGATCATACTAATAGTTGTACCTTATCTGGTGATAAAACTACAAACTAAATATATCTATTGATTAAATTTTCGAGATATTCCTGTTTACCGCTGATCGTTTCCGGCTCACCGTTTTCAATAGCGTAGGCCCTTAAATCTTCCAGAGACAATTTCCCTTGTTCAAAAGCCTTCCCTTTGCCGTTGTCAAAAGAAGCATACCTTTCCTGCTTTACTTTTTTATAATCCGATTTTTGAAGGATGTTATCCGCGATCACCAGAGCCCGGGCAAAAATATCCATGCCACCGATATGCGCATAGAACAAATCAACCGGATCGGTGGAGTTCCTCCGGATCTTGGCGTCAAAGTTGATCCCCCCGCCCTGGAAACCACCCGCTTCCAAAATGATCAGCATGGTTTCCACCACCTCGTTAATATTGTTCGGGAACTGGTCGGTATCCCAGCCATTCTGATAATCCCCCCGGTTGGCATCGATCGAACCCAATAAATTAGCATCTGCCGCTACCTGCAGTTCATGCTGAAAAGTATGCCCGGCCAGCGTGGCATGGTTTACTTCCAGGTTCAGCTTCATATCCTTCAACAGGTCGTATTTCTGTAAAAAACTCAGGCAGGTAGCCGCGTCATAATCATATTGGTGCTTGGTAGGCTCACAAGGCTTGGGTTCGATAAAGAAAGTCCCTTTAAAACCCTGCCCACGGGCGTAAGCAATGGATTTGTGCAGAAACTGCGCAAAATGCTCCTGCTCCCGCTTCATATCCGTATTCAATAAGGTCATATACCCCTCACGGCCACCCCAAAACACATAATTTTCTCCGCCCAAAGCAATGGTCGCATCCAAAGCTGCCTTTACCTGTGCGGCGGCATGGGTCAGCACATGGAAATCCGGGTTGGTGGAGGCCCCGTTCATATACCGGCGATGGGAGAACAAATTAGCCGTCCCCCAAAGCAGCTTCACCCCACTGGCAGCCTGCTTTTGCTTGGCGTAATCCACCATCGCCTGCAAGCGTTTGTCGTTGGCAGGAATATCATTGGTGTAATCCACTACATCCACATCATGGAAACAATAATAAGGTAAATTCATTTTGGTGATGAACTCAAAAGCGGCATCCATTTTATCTTTGGCACGCTCCACTGCATCGGCCTTTTCGTTCCAGGGGAACAAATGTGTTGGCTCGCCAAAGGGATCGGCGCCCGAACCGCAGAATGAATGCCAGTAAGCGCAAGCAAAACGTAAATGGTTCTTCATGGTTTTACCGGCCACTATCCTGTCCGCATCATACCAGCGGAAAGCCAGCGGGTTATCGCTTTGCGGCCCTTCATACTTAACCTGCCCTATGCCTTTAAAAAATTCTTTTTCGCCTGTGAGTATCATAATTATCGAATTACTGATTTATTGAATTATTGATTATGTGGGTTTCTGTTAACTGTTTCTCAAGCAATGCTTTCCATTCCTGGTAAACAGGCTCCAACTGCTGTGTTGATGGCTCGATCAATTGTACCGGATGAAAATGTTCAAACGCCTGCGCAGGGGATGAAAAAATTTGCGCGCCCATACCTGAGCCAAGCGCCGCGCCCACACTGCCGTCGTTTTTGTAAAGTTCGACAGGTACGCCCGTTACATTTACAAAGGTTTCCGTAAACAGGTCGCTTAAAAATAGGTTGTTTTTGCCCGCCCTTATTACGGTCGGGTTCATTCCGTTTTCCCGCATAATATCCAGCCCATAACGGAACGCGCAAGCGATCCCTTCCTGCACCGCCCTGATCAGGTGGCCCTTCGTGTGTAAATTAAGATCGATATTGTGGAAATGTGCGCCTACCATTTTATTGTTCAGCATACGTTCGGCACCGTTCCCGAAAGGCAATACACGCAGGCCGTCGCTGCCAACAGGTGCCTGGCTGCCCTTTTGGTTCATCTGCAAATAGTTTTCAGCCGGGGCGATGATGCTTTTTAGCCAGCGATACATACTGCCTGTGCCGTTGATGCACAACAATACGCCCAATCGCTTTTGTTGTTCGGTATAATTTACATGCGCGAAGGTATTTACCCGCGATTGCGGATCATAAGCCAGTTGGTCGCTTACCCCATAGATTACCCCCGAAGTTCCGGCCGTAGCAGCTACCTCGCCGGGGTTCAACACGTTTAATGAAAGCGCATTGTTGGGTTGATCACCTGCCTTATAGGTAACTGGTATCCCTGTTTTTAATTTTAATTGTTGAGCAACAGATGCCAATAGGTTTCCATGAACCGAGAACACGGGTTTGATCTCAGGAAATAAACTTTCATCAAAGCCAAAATAGGATAGAATATCTTTAGACAATCGATTGTTTTTAAAATCGAAAAATACGCCCTCTGATAAAGCTTCTACCGAAGTAGTGATGTCGCCGGTAAGCTTCATCGAAATAAAATCACCCGGCAACATAACCTTATCGATCCGGTCATATATTTCCGGCTCATTTTGCTTAACCCAGGCCAACTTGGATGCTGTAAAATTACCCGGTGAGTTTAAAAAGTGCGACAAGCATTTTTCTTCCCCGATGGCTTTAAAAGCCTTATCGCCAATCTCCACAGCGCGGCTGTCGCACCAGATAATGCTGTTGCGCAATACCTGCTGATTTTTATCCACCAAAACCAATCCATGCATTTGGTAGGCGATACCAATGGCTGCAATGGTGTCAGGATTATACTTCCCGGTTTTATTGCACAACTCAATAGCCTGTTGTGTTTGCTGCCACCACATTTCGGGCGACTGCTCGGCCCAACCAGGTTGCAACGCCAGGATAGGGGATTCTTCATCAGGATATTGTGCCGATGCCAGTACTTTTTGTGATGCCGCATCAACAACAGAAACCTTTACAGACGAAGTGCCGATATCTATCCCTAACAATAACATACGAAGCGTTTAACCTTTGAGGCTGGTTTATATTTCTTATTTAATGGAACGAAATTAAGATATTTATTGTCGTCACAAATATTATAAGAAAAGAAGCGCTGTTTATAAATCCCGGATTGGATTAAATCAATTTTGATATATTTGCGCTAAGATTGCTTCCGTAGTTCAATGGATAGAATTATGGTTTCCGGTACCATCGATATGAGTTCGAATCTCGTCGGGAGCACTTAATGATCAAAACAGTAAAAAACAGATCATGCGAAATAGAAAAGCACAAGTTTACTTGTGCTTTTCTATTTAATGTGAAATGCAGCACGCAGCCTTAGCAATATAGTACAGAAATCTACTATCAACGCAGCTCTATGTTCACAACGTGCACAAGGAAACGTTTCACTTTTCTGCTTGTGTAAAAATAATATAGCAATAGCGAAACAAGTGCCCGATCGGCTTAAACCTTTCCTGCATTAACCTATCTTACTTTCAAATTGTGAAGGCTATTTAAAATCAACCACCTATGAAACTCATTATTACAATTCTTGTCCCGTTAATTTGGTGTTTGCCGGTAATTGCGCAATCGCCGGTTAATAACGCAAAAGCGGATACCGCAAAACAAAAATATATCCTTGAATACGATCCCGGTGTATTACGGGTAAAAGGTAATTCGGTGCCTATTGGTATCGTTGCCATTTCAGATAAAGGGCTGAGGACTCAAACAAAAGGATTTTTAGCTGGCACTGATAACTGGTCGAAATATAAAATAGATGTCGATAGCGGGAGTTATTCAGGTGGAAAAATTAAGATCAAAGGAAGCGGAACCGGGTATAAAAAAGGAGACTCGCTAACAGTAACTGTTTATACAAAAAAATGGTTTTTAGGTGGAAGGGGTAAGTTGTTGTTCAGTCAGAAAATACCGTATGATTACGAAACAAAGATAAGTGTTTTAACCACGGGCAATTTTTCGAAAGCACCGGGCGACCATGTACAGTTTGGTGTTAGAACATACTTTGATAATAAGATGTTTACTGATAAATGGGCCCCGGTGAAGAAGAATTTAAAAGATTTTGCGTTCAAATTTGACGGTGTTCACATATCAAAATCAAAAGGTGATTTAAAAATTGATAACGACCCCACCAAAATCAGCAATGATAAAATAAAGTTGATAGCCTCAATGTTAAAAAATGCGGCTATTACAGACACCTTAAATGTTTTGCTTGATTATGTTGCAAATTATCAATGTAATATTCTATCTAACGGGGCTGGGCATGATTTAAATGTTACGGCGGCTATTCATCATGATTCGATTATTAATGCGCAATTAATAACAATCCAGGTAAATGATGCTGCTACGCATACAACCTATAATTACTGGGTTAATACAAATGGCGGTTCAATAGCGATTTTGAGCAAAGGTGCGGATGGAAGTAATGGCTTAAATGGTATGGATGGTTTTTCTGGTTCGCCGGGATCACCGGGAACAGTTTCAGTTGACACGGAAACTATAACCAATGCCGATGGCACAACTACCACAACTACCAATACGGTAACGGGTCCGGGTGGCAACGGTGGAAACGGTCAGGATGGAGGAAATGGCCAGGATGGCGAAGCAGGCGGCGACGGCGGAAATATTGTTGTCAACTATTCAGCAGCGGTGGCCCCATTTCTTAGCCTGATTAAAGTAATTAGTGTAGCTGGCGCAGGCGGATCTGGCGGTAGGGCCGGCAGAGGCGGAGCAGGTGGTAGTGGAGGCAGCGGAAACCCGGACGGCAATGCCGGTTTAAATGGCTCAGATGGCCGTAACGGGTTTGACGGATCTAACGGGCGCAATGGAACGGTTACATTTACAATGGTAAGTTCGGTTCAGTAAGCTGAACATGGATATCTGAACCAGGATCAGGCAGGATTTGTATATTTTATATGTATGTTGTTGATAGTTCCGCCTTTTTAAGCATGGGAAAGAGGGGATGTCAGTCTATTAATCCTTCCAAAAATTCTCTCCGTAAGGGTTTCATAATAAACGAGTTGACAAAAGAGTAATCCTTGGAACGGCTAACATCGACAGGGCTTATGGAAGAGGATACAATATAAACCTGTATTGCCTTTTTAAAGGAGTCGCATACTTTCTTATACCCGTCCAAAAAGTCCCATCCATTGTAATCGGGCATATTCAGATCAACAAATATGTAATCAGGCAGATTGTCGTTGTTTGATTTGTTTTCGATCAGGTAATCAAGCGTTGCTTTTCCATCTACACTCGAAACCACGTCCTTTACAGGGCTGTACCCTTTTATCATCAATTGGGATATTTTATGATAAATAAGATCGTCGTCTATTAATATAAGCTTGCTCATAAGATCAGGATTTAGGTAATATAAATGCTGCTAAAAGCAATAAAAAACTAAAAGGGAGGTGTGCTTCGTAGCAATATGGTAATATACAATTAAACGTTCGGGATTGTTTTATTGATATATCATTTTAAGCAATTATTTCTTTATGATTAAGAAAGAGTAAATTGAGGCAGAAGTTTTAATTGATAAGCCCTAATATGATCCCCAAAATGGCTAATAACAAACATAAAGGCGAGTAGTACCTGGTATCCATTACCCCAAACCTGGTAGACTTTACTTTCTTGAAAAATCCAACATAATTAAATTCACCAATAGCCCTTAGCAGGAATATCGCAGAGATTGCCCACAGTCCATAGTCTGATAACCACCCGGGTAAGCCAAATATAATGATCCCAGTTTTTATTAAAATGAAAAGGCCGAAGCATAAAAGCCCCAGCGCAACAAACAGGCAATCAAAAAAGCCCGGCTTTATTATTGGAGCGTTATTTTCTTTGGTTGGGATAGCCGCCACTGATCCCCATTTACCACCAAATCCCCAATAAATGTGAATGCCCGAAAGGGACAGCAGGATAATAAATAATACAAAGCCGATCAAAAGTTTCATATCAACAGGTTCAGTTCTTATGAACTGCTAAATTACAGTATAAATAGGGGAGCTAAAGGCAAATGAAACCCTAGGGATCAATTAACTGTAGTACATGCCCTGAAGTTTTTGGCATAGGGGTAATTGGGGTTGATGGCGGTGATTTTTCCTCAAATTGCCACTTTGGCAGTGTTTTGGCAGTCTATTATTAATGAAATTTTGTCAGTAAATCATCGTTTATTCCATTTCATGACAAATTGTCAAATATTTCTTTTGGGTGTTCATTTACTTATGATTTATTGGAAAAGCGTATTTTTTTACCTGAAAATGTTAAATGCAGCCATATTTTAACATAAAACCATTTGAAATTGGGTGGTTTCTTGATTTTTTTACGATTTATTCCGATATATTCCTGCTAAGTGGGTTTTTTCAACTACTTATTTGTGAAATTTTAATTCTGCCATTTATTGTTTTTAATTCTGCCATTAATTTTAGTGTCAAAAAATAAATCACTAAAAAAAAATAATAAAGCTTAAATCTTTTATTGTGATTTTTTTATTTGGTCAAATTTTAAAAAACGCCGATTTTTTTGGCATCATCATGTTTGTGATTATGGCATGTTTTTAGTCGCACCCCACATATAAGGTACTATCATTCCTTCAACCTAAACCTGAATTGAAAAGATTGAGGAACGCCTGGAAGAATGATATTTTATCTTCTGAGTTATTAATAGTTTAAATAAAAATTTAAAAAACAAAATCATGTTAACTGTATTAGAAGTTGCCCTTTTGATTGCTATCATTATCGTACCTCTTACCCCAGCCAGAAGCAAAAGCAGCAGGGTTAAATAATTAAGGTATTACTTTAGCTAAAGAAATAAAAGTGGGTAGTTTATAGCTACCCACTTTTTTATTATTGTCCAATTCTATCTAAACGAAGATCTGGCCCGAGTAATCCATCGCCTCTTGAAATTTGTCAAAATTAAGCCCCAGGTTTACGTTTTGTTGTTGCAGGTAAGTTATTAAGCTCTCAGTGGAGATATTGCCTGTAAGCTCGTCTTTAGCCATAGGGCAGCCACCGTACCCTTTCATAGCTGTATCAAAACGTTTGCAGCCGCTTTGGTAGGAGGCCTCAATTTTTTCGCGCCAGGTATCAGGGGTGGAATGCAGATGAACTCCAAATATGGTTTCGGGAAATTGGCTGGTTAATAAAGTATATAAACTGGCAATTTGTTCGGGCGCTGCAATGCCGATGGTATCAGCCAGGGAAATATATTTTACGCCCTCACTAATTAGTCTTTCGGCCCATTGCAGCACAATTTCATTGTTCCATTCGTCGCCATAAGGGTTACCAAAACCCATAGATAGGTAAACTAACAGATCTTTGTTTTTTCTGTCGCCTAATTCTTTTATCCTTTTCACTGTTTCAAATGCCTCATCCCTGCTTGCGTTGGTGTTTCGCTGCTGAAAGGTTTCGGATATGGAAAAAGGGAAGCCTAAATAAGTGATCTGCCTATGCTGTGCTGCTTCTTCCGCACCGCGATAGTTAGCGATGATGGCCAATAATTTGGATTTCGAACTGCTTAAGTCAAGCTTTTCCAATACGGCTGCCGTATCCTGCATCTGCGGGATAGTCTTTGGCGAAACAAAGCTCCCGAAATCAATGGTATCAAAACCCACCTGCAACAACAGGTTGATATAGGCCGCTTTTATATCCGTTGGGATAAAGTGGGTCAGTCCCTGCATGGCATCCCTCGGGCATTCGGTGATCTGGATCTCTGGCGGCATATATTTCGGTATCAACTATTAAAACTTCGAATCACTAACGGCAGACCGGTTCTCAACTTCCAGGTACAATTCATGCGTAAGTGTACTTAAATATCTCTCAAAAGATTTGACCATGTCACTCATCGAACTTTTCACCCCACGTTTGGTATCCTTAGCAATTAATAGCTGGTTAAGATCATATAGCGATATTCTCCTGTTGCCGTTATCGGTCGGGGTGTAAAATACAACATTATGAATAGTATAACGATAGCGCCCGTTCTTCATATCCAAAATGATAGCGAACTGAACGCTATATGGATTAGGAGCATCCCCATCATATCCCGAAAAGGCCTGGTTAACATTCAGATCCTGCGTAGTGGTAAATATTAATTTTCCTTCTTCCTCATAGCCGTAATTTTGCTGGAAGTTTTTTGCCGCCATAAATTGCAGGGCCCGCACGTAAATCGAGCTTAGGGTAATCGTGCTGTCCAGCTGCACTACTTTTTGATAGTAGGCGTCGTTGCTGTCAGTTTGTAATTTTACTGTTTCAACCTGTTTCGGTTTGGCATTGGGGTCAACCTCATAAGCTCTTACTTGTGCATGAGCGGTTACTACAATTAATGCCAGGATAAAGCTTAATATTAATGTTTTCATAGGTGCGATCATTGAAGCTAATATAGCAAGTTGTCCCGTTTATTAGCTATGCAAACAGGTCATTTTACCTTAATTTAACAAAAAAATAATCTCTAGCTTTTTACCAGCTCGTCTTCGGTATGCGGCGCATCTTCCTTTACAAATTTCCTGATGATCAAACGCGAGCCGCCATTATTGCTGATGTAACTTCCAACCCAGTTGATAAAAACCACCACCTTGTTCCTGAAGCCCAATAGCGAGATAAGGTGAACGAACATCCATACCATCCAGGCAAAAAATCCCTGGAATTTGATCTTACCCAGGTCAGCCACGGCTTTGTTGCGGCCTATAGTGGCCAATGAGCCTTTATCAAAATATTTGAAGGGTTGAGTTGGTTCGCCTTTAATGATGTGTAATATGTTTTTACCCGTTAATTTACCCATTTGGATAGCTACCTGCGCAACTCCGGGGTGCCCTTTAGGGGTGTCAACGGTTATCATGGCCGCTACGTCGCCTATGGCGAAAATATTTTCATAGCCATCAACACGGCAAATATTATCGGTCCTGATACGGTTACCTCTTTCTATAATATGCTTGTCAAAACCCTCGGGTACTGATCCCATAACCCCGGCAGACCAGATAACGTTTTTTGTACGGATACTTTTGCCGCCTTCGAAGGTAATAGTGGTACCATCATAGGTTTCTACCTTTTCGCCTGTCATTACCTCAACACCCATTCCTGTCAAAAAATCTTTGGCTGCTTTTGAAGCCTGTTCCGACATCGAACTTAATACCTTCGGCATAAAATCAACCAGGTAAACCTTCATGTGTTCTTTTTGCAGTTCGGGGTAATCCTTGTTGAGTATATTATTACGTAATTCTGCTAATGCACCCGCCAATTCAACCCCGGTAGGTCCGGCGCCAACCAAAACAAAGCTCAGGTAGGGTTCGCGTTCTTCTTTTGTTTTTTGCACTACAGCTTCTTCCAGGTTTTGCAGGATCAGGTATCTCAGGTTAAGCGCCTCCACAATGGATTTCATGGGCATGGCATTATATTCGATATCCTTATTCCCGAAAAAATTAGTGGTCGAACCCGATGCGATCACCAGGTAATCATAAGCGATTTCGCCTATAGTGGTATCAAGTGTATTTTTATCCGGGTTGATTCTGGTAACCTCGGTCATCCTGAAACGGAGATTCTTTTGATCATCAAAGTTCTTTCTTAGCGAGAAGGAGATCGACCCGGCCTCCAGGCTACCTGTTGCTACCTGGTATAGCAGCGGTTGAAAGGTATGATAGTTGTGCTTATCCAGCATTAATACATCTACAGGTTGATTAGCTAAGGCTTTTGCTACTTCGAGGCCGCCAAAGCCTCCGCCTATAATCACTACCTGGGGGAATTTTGATGCATTTGCAGTTTTCATAATGATATGAGTTATTCAATTATCTTATAAACAAAAAAGGCTCCAAATGTTGTTTGGAGCCTTTTAATACTATTTTACATGACGTTATTTCAGGTCTTTTTTACCAAAGTCAATAATTACCGGTGTTGCGATACAGATTGAAGAATAAGTACCGAAACATACCCCGATCAATAACGCGAATGAGAACCCACGGATAACATCCCCACCGAATATGAATAATACGATCAGCACAAACAACACGGTAAGCGCGGTGATAATAGTACGGCTTAATGTTTTGTTGATAGCATGATTGATCACTTCTTTAGGATCATCGGTTGCCGAATGGTGCAATTCAAGGAACTCACGGATACGGTCAAATACCACAACGGTATCATTGATAGAGTAACCGATAACCGTCAATATGGCCGCTATAAATGACTGGTCGATATCAAGATCAAGGAACGGTACACTTTTAAACAAGGTGAAGAAAGAGAGCACCATCAAAGCATCGTGCAAAGTTGCTATCATCGCACCTAAACTGAACTGCCATTTACGGAACCTGATCAGGATGTAGGATGATATAATAATGATCGCGAACAATACAGTCCAGAAAGCCGACTTCTTCAGTCCTTCGGCGATAGTAGCTTTAACTTTTTGATATTTGATTTTAGTTGGATCATCAACAACCTTTGTTGCCGGGTTTTGATTTAAAGCGTTGAACAGCGTTTGCCTAACTTTTGCGTCAGCGGTTGTTGTATTTTCCTCGATCAGGTATTTAGTAGTGATACTTATACTGTTGCCACCATACGTTTTAACCTCGCTCGCGCCTAAAACTTTATCAATTGCGCTGTGTACCATTTCTGTAGTCACATTGGGGTTATCAAACGGGATCACATAATTACGACCGCCTACAAAGTCCACACCATAATTAAATCCCTGTGTAAACATGGAGATGATACCTGCGGTGATGAACAGGCCGGAGAAGATGTAAAATTTAAAGCGGTTCTTAACAAATCCAAAATTGGCGTTTTTAAAAGTATGCGAACTCCACGGATTAGAAAATTTGATATCCCATCCTTTGGTAACCATCCATTCAAAAATAACCCTTGAGATCAGTAAAGAGCAGAACAATGAGGTAGCGATACCGATCATCAATACTACTGCAAATCCCTGTATCGGGCCGCTTCCGAAAGTAAACAGGATCAAACCTGTAAGGAAGGTACTGATGTTGGAGTCTAATATAGAAGGAAGTGCATGTTTGAAACCATCAGCGATAGCCAGCTTAAGCGATTTGCCCAAGGCCAGTTCCTCTCGCACGCGTTCATAGATCAGTACGTTGGCATCAACCGATATACCCAGTGTAAGCACTATACCTGCCACACCCGGCATGGTTAATACCGCGTTTAAGCTGATCAGTACCCCCATCAGGAAGAATACGTTGAACATTACCGCAACCACCGCAATAGTACCTGCGCGGTTGTAGTAGGCTATCATAAATATAAGAACCACGATAAAGCCTAATACCGATGATAATAAGCCTGCGTGGATAGCCTGTTGACCTAATGTAGCTCCAACAGTAGCTTCCGATGCTATTACAGCAGGCGCAGGCAAGCGGCCGGCTTTTAATACGTTGGCTAAATCCTTGGTATCTTCCTGGCTAAAATTACCTGATATGGACGAAACGCCACCAGATATTTTATTGATAACACCAGGGGCCGAATAAACATTATTATCTAACACGATAGCGATAGCCTGTCCCCTTGAGTTGGGAGTTTTAGGAGCAGCCTCAGCTGTGATCTCTTCCCATTGTTGTGCACCCTGTGGGTCCATTGACATGCTAACTTCCCAGCCGCCTTTTTGCTGGTCTATCTCGCTCCGGGCATCGGTAACCACGTCGCCGGTAAGTACCGGGCCATTTTTAGGGCCTGATAATTTTACAGCGAAAAGCTCAACGCGCTTAATGTCATCGCCAAATTGTTTGCTGTCATCTTTATCGATTGGTTTTACCCCCCATAAAAACCTAAGGTTTGATGGGATAACGCTTTTAACCGCAGCTGAACTAAGATATTTATCGATGCGGGCAGTGTCATTAACCGCGGCAAAACCTACAACCGGCCCCTGCGCAGGTTGTGCGCCGCCATTTTGAGATTGATAAACATTAGGTATTAATGCGTTTTTGCCAAACAAGCTAACCGCATCGGCTGCATTTGCCTTGTCTTTAAGAGCGTCAGGGCCTTTTTGGGCCGATTGCAGTTTTGACAATAAGCTATTGGTAGGAGCCGCCTTTTTAACAGCAGTTGCAGTTGTATCAGGTTTTAGTTTCTTAGCTGAGTCTTTTTGAGCTTTGGCAGTTGCAGTTATGACAGTGCTTATTTTTTCAAGAATAGGCAATGCCTCAGTGTTATCAAAAGTTTTATAAAACTCCAGCTTAGCGGTGTTCTGTAAAAGTTTACGAACACGCTCCGGTTCGGTTACACCAGGTAGTTCTATCAGTATCTGGTTCTTGTCCTTTAACTGCTGAATATTGGGTTGTGTAACGCCAAACTGGTCTATACGGGTATTTAAAACAGTATAGGTTTGTGTAACGGCTACATCTGCCTGGTCTTTTAAGTAGGTTTCTACTTCAGCGTTGGTGGCGTTGAATTTAAGGTGCTCCTGGTTATCCCTGGTTGAAAAAATAGAGGCCAGTTTACCGTTAGGGTTCAGCTTTTCATATTCATTAACAAACAGGGTGATGTAATCACTCTGGCTTGTAATAGCGTCAACATCGGCTTTATCTAAAGCTTGTTTGAAAGCAATATCGGGATTGTTGCCGGATAATGTAGTGATCAGTTCGCGCAACTCTACCTGCATCGTCACGCTCATACCGCCCTGGAGGTCGAGTCCCAAAGCCAGTTCGTGGCTTTGGCAATACTGATAATCGTATTTTAACAGCGGATAAACCGGCTGTGTAGAAATTGAATCCAGGTATGCTTTTTCTTTAGCAGCATTACCTTTAGCGTACGCCTTAGCATCTCCCTCAACTTTGTGCGCCACCCAAGTAAATGATAACTGGTACAGACATACTGCAGTTAGCAGAATGGCGAAAAATTTAATAACCCCTTTACCTTGCATTGTAAATTATAATATGTAATAAATTAGTTTATAAGCCTTTTTTAACAAGACGGCAAATCTAATAAAATTTTATAAGCATAAAATTTTATATTCAAACAAAATAAAGCTTTTAAATGTTAGTGCCTCTCAAGCGTGATAAACGAGTAAGGAAGCTTGTTTTTTTCATCAGGCTGATGATCTTCGCGGGCGGTTTCCTTCCATTCGTTATCATTGATTTCCGGGAAAAAGCTGTCGGCCTCAAATTTTTGATGAACAATGGTCAGGTAAATTCGGTCGGTTAGATGAATAGACTGCCGGTAAATTTCGGCGCCGCCCACAATAAATACTTCTTCCTCATCAGCGCATAAAGCCAAAGCAGCGTCAATAGAACTCACCACTTCGCAACCTTCAATATGCATTACGTGCCGGGTGATAATAATATTCCGGCGGTTGGGTAACGGCTTGCCAACAGAATCAAAGGTTTTCCGCCCCATAATTACGGTATGCCCCGTGGTGATATTTTTAAAATGCTTCAGATCGGCAGGCAGGTACCACAGTAATTGGTTGTCTTTGCCGATGGCGTTGTTTTCTCCGATTGCGACGACGATTGTTTTTATCATTGGTCCATTAGGTCAATTTTCCAAGAAGTACCTTTTCATTATTAAGTATTTCTTTAATATTTTCTGATGATTGATTTTGAAGCTTCTTTAAAATATTGAATACGTAAAGTAATGTATCTTCAGACATTTCATCCAATATTTTATTTATTTCGGATTTCATTTCGATTGATGTCATATACAAATGTAATTACTTACCATAGTTTCCATTTGCTTTTATTGATTAAGCTTTTAATACTAATTGATTTATTGCTCTTTTTTGAAGATGATAGTTCATTCTCAAATTGCTTATCAGCCTGATCGATCACCCATATATCGAAATCACCACAAAAGCCATAATTTATTTGCTTTAAATCATAGATAATTTCAACATCGATTGTATCTATCTTTTCAAAAAGGTGAGCCACATTTTTATATCGAATAGGTAAAATCCAATTTATTAATGGTTTATTATCACTCTTACCAAAGTTTATGATCAGGACATTGGAACTGATGAAATCTTTTTTCGTCGGTTTTTGAAGTTGATTAAGAGTGGTTGTGGCGACTAAATTATATGGATATGGACTGTTGCGTATAGCCTCCAAGATAATTGCACCACCATAATTACCATTTTTTAGTTTGAAAACTATACAATCTCCTTTTGAAAAAATAGGTTGCCTTACAATTTCCTTTTTTCTTGCTTTGGCTTTAGGGCGTTCTGTAGATAATTCTTCTAAGAATTTAGCTAATACAATTTTCCTTTTGGCGATGCACACCTATATAACAATCATATCGAGCAAACCAACCTGCAGCTAAGCCGCGAGCCGCGTGCGTTGCCTACTATGAAGATCAATCCGGAT
>Ga0206976_1054_pt2 | contig 37846 bp, 35 predicted proteins | sample Alteio_BWOrgHeat_82_FD_152926 | JGI IMG/M metagenome (GOLD analysis project Ga0206976, IMG submission 152926) | Enriched cells from forest soil in Barre Woods Harvard Forest LTER site, Petersham, Massachusetts, United States -... | ecosystem: Environmental > Terrestrial > Soil > Temperate forest >... | reverse complement strand
ACGACAGGCGGGCGCATGACGAAGTATTTGAGCATGTTCCTCGCGCTGGTCGAGAGCGGCGGGCGAAACCTGACTTATGTGAACGCCGGGCACGTGCCGCCCGCGGTGATTCGCGCGGATGGGCGTGTCGAGTGGCTCGAAGCTGGAGGCATGATCGTGGGGCTTTTGCCGGATGTTCAGTTCGAGAGCGGCGCCGTTGCGCTTGCGCCAGGAGATCTGATGGTGGCGTGCACCGATGGAATTACGGAAGCGATGGATTCCGTCGGAACGGAATTCAGCCGCCAGCGGATGGCGGAACTTGTCATCGGAGTGCGCGAGCGCGGTCCCGAAGAAATCATGCGCGCGGTGCTTGCCGAAGTGGAGACGCATTCGCGCAACGGAATGTATGAAGATGACCGCATTCTGATGGTGATGAAGGCCTGCTAACCGGCGCTGTGTTTCTCTTCTCTGTGCCCTCTGCGAACTCTGCGTCTCTCTGTAAATTCCTTCTTTTTTCTATGAGCCAGTCGACGAATAGCGGCGCAAGCCGATGCGCCACGCCGTGGCCGCGAGAACAAAGGTTGCCACGGCGACGAGAGGAATCAAGAACGCATATACGCGAAACTCAGGGCGGCCGAGAAGCCGCGACGCGGGATAAAACGTAGCGAAGCCGAACGGAATAATCCAGCTCAAGAGAAATTGAATGTAGCTGGAGTAAATCGAGAGCGGATAGCGGCCGAAGGCGAGGAGATTCCAGAAGGGCGGATGAATGCCAATGCGGTCCTCGAACCAGAAAGAAAACGTCGAAAGAAAGAGGAAGACGGAGAGATAGATGACGCCGCCGCAGAGAGCGAAAAGGGCGAGAAGAAGAATATCGAGTACGCTCCAATGATACTGAAGGCGGCGCGCAGCCCAGATCACAACAATCAGGCCGACGACGACTTCTTGCAGTGCTTCGATGCGGAACGCATCGAAGACTACTTGAAACAGGGAAGAGAGCGGGCGCAAGAGAACGCGATCGAATTTTCCTTCCATAATGTAGGTGGCGCCGAACTCGTAAAGGTTGAGCGAAAAAACGTTGAAGAGGCCGAATGGAATTAGCGAGAAACCATAGAGGAAGATGACCTCTTCCATGCGCCAGTTGGCTAGCGTTGGGACCTTCTTGAAGAGAACATAGACAAATCCGAGCGAGAAAATCGTGGCAGCCATGGAAGTGGCAGCCGAGATGAAGAAGTCGCCGCGATAGCTGACGCGGACTTTCGCGTACTGCGCGAAGTAGGATCCGAGCAGCGCGGCGTGGCGTTTGAAATTGAGGAGCTTCTCTTTCACTCTTGTATGCACCGTGACAACAGAGCGCAACATGCTGCGCCACTACAAAGAGACAAATCCCTCACCCGCCGTGGATCGTGATTTTGCGCGTGGCGCGGATCCACCAGAGATGGCCGAGGAAAAGTAACGCCGCTACCCAGAAATATTCGACGGCGAGGAGGCGAAGCGTTTCGGCGAGGGAGAGGCGGCCGAGATAGATCTGTAGTGGCGTGTAGGCGATGTGCTCGAAAGGAAGCCATGAGGAAATGACCTGCAGCGGGCGCGGGAAGAAATTCAGCGGGATGAGCAAGCCACTGAGCAGTTCGATGAGCCAGAATTTCGCGCGAATCAGGGCGAGAATGGAAGTCAGTGGAATGGCGCAGGTGCCAATGATGAAATTGAGCGCGCCCATGATGAAAAAACTGCCGACGGCGGCGATGATGAAAAGAATGAAGTTCAGTTTTGAGGCTGGCGGCAGGACGGGAAAGAGAAGCGTGACGATGATGGCCGTGGGCGCGGTGAGCAGGATGAGGCGGAACGCGGATTCGCCCATGGCGCGGGCGAGCCACATGCCCTGGACGGAGACGGGCTTGATGAAATCCATCGCGATTTTGCCGTCGATCACTTCATAGGCCATTTCCTGGTCGATGGTGTTCCAGTAGAAGGAGCGGAGAATCCAGCCGGCGCTGACGTAAGTGAGAATTTGCGGCAACGAAAATCCGGCGATGGGGCCGGTCGCGTTAGCGAAGACTGCGCGCCAAATGAAGAAGTAGACGGTCACGTTGATGAGATACGTGATGATGCCGGTGTAGTAGCGTAAGCGAAACGCGAGAATGTTGACGAAGCCGATGCGGACGAATTCGCGGTAGACCTTTAGTCCGGCGAGCGGCGAAGGCTTGCGAATCGGAAGCGGTAATGTCTGCGTTGCGGCCATTTCAATTTTCTTCAGCGTGCTACCGGCGAATCATCTCTTTCCACGTGCTGGACCGAACTCATTTCGGCTTCGCCGGAATAGATGCGCTTGATGATTTCTTCGATGGGCTCGTCTTCGATGACGAAGTCGCGTACATCTACGGCGGCGAGAATCTGGCGGATCAAGTCGCTGGAAGAGACGCGGGCGCGATCGAAGCGCAGGCGGCACGTCATTTCGTCGAGGCGCTCGAGATGCAGCGTGGCGGCGCCACTGTCGCCATTGGGCGCGAGCGCGGGGAGATTTTGCTCGAAGGCGGCAAGGCGCGCGGTTTGATCGCCGTCACGCAGGATGAATTTGATTTGCTTGGTACGGAGGAATTGTTCTTTCAAGCGGGAGAGCGGACCGTCATAGAGGACCGTGCCGCGATCTATGATCATGATGCGGCGGCAGAGTTCTTCGATGTCGTCGAGATCATGGGTTGTGAGAAGCACCGTGGTTTTGTAGCGCTGATTGATGGCTCGGAGAAACTGGCGAATGTGATCTTTCGCGACGACGTCGAGGCCGATGGTCGGCTCGTCGAGAAAGAGAATCGGCGGATTGTGCAGCAGCGCGGCGGCGAGGTCGCACCGCATGCGCTGGCCGAGAGAAAGTTTGCGCACGGGAACGTCGAGTAGTTCGGTGAGGCCGAGGACTTGGTTGAAGAGTTCCATGCGCTCGTCGTAGTCGCGCTGCGAGACGTCGTAGATGCGGCGCAAGAGCTTGAAGGATTCGATAGCGGCGATATCCCACCACAACTGCGTGCGCTGGCCGAAGACGACGCCGATGGTTTTAACGTAGGCGGCGCGCTGCTTCCATGGGACGAAACCGTTCGACAGCATCTCGCCAGACGTGGGCACTAGAATACCCGTGAGCATTTTGATGGTGGTGGATTTGCCGGCGCCGTTCGGGCCGATGTAGCCGACCATTTCGCCCCGACCGATTTCGAAGTTTACGTTTTCGACCGCTTTGACGGTGTTGTATTCGCGGTGAAAAAGATTCTGCAGGCCACCGAGGATGCCTTCCCGCCTCTTGAAACTGCGGTAGTGCTTGGAGAGGGCGTGGACCGAGATGAGGGGAGCGTCCGGCATGAATTGGCAATTTTAGCACGCGGGGGAGAAAAGACCGGTGCGGGAGCTTCTTTGGCGCGCGTGACTCGCTTTGACGATTGAGATTCGCGTTGTTCCAACCTTTTTTATTTTTTCATTTCGCGACGGCATTTCCCAGATAAAAAGACTGACAGGCAAGAATGCCTTTTCTACGGAATTAGAGCTGTAAAAACCTGCACAGCCAGGATTGGCTGTGCCACTAAAGCAAAACCCGCAGATGCAGGATTGGCTGTGCTACCCCATTATTGGACGGGCTTGCCTTGCGCTACGTTAGCGAAGAATTCGAGGACGCGGCGCTGGAACTCGGCGGGTTGGAAGCCTAGGGCGGCGGTGTGGAAGGCGCCCGGGACTTCCCAGAATTGTTTGGGGCCACGGGCGGCGGCGTAGATGCGTTGGGTGTGGCGGCAGGGGAGGGCGTCGTCATTTTCGTCGCAGATTAGTAGGACGGGAAACGCGCGTGTGGCGACGGCCTTTTCGGGAGAGACTTCGGCGACGGGAAGGCCAGTGAGTTTTTCGCCGCGATAGAGGAGCATCCAGCTGAACGGTGCGAAGATCGTTTTGCCTAGAAGCGGGGAGCGGCGTAAACCGGCGTAATCGTAAGTGGCCTCGCGCAAGTTGGCGAAAGACGCTTCAGCGACGACGCCTTCGATGCGCGGGTCGGCGGCGGCGGATTGCAGCGCGATACCTGCGCCCATAGATTCGCCGAGGGCGAAGATATGCGGAGTCGGGGGCGGCGGCGGGTGCGGAAATTGTTCGGGAAAGTCCCCCACTAGCCCGGGTGGTCTGTAGCCCGGCTGGACTTGTATGTCGGTTCTTCGCCGACGGATCTGGGCGAGCAGGGTGTCGATGATGGACTTGGTGTCGTTGCGTTCTAGCCAGCCGTAGGTGGCTAGCTGGCCTTCGCTGGAGCCGTGGGCGCGGGCGTCCATCATGACGACGCTGTAGCCAGCGCGGAGGAGGAATTCGGATTGTCCGATTACGCCGATGCGGTTGTCGGCGACGCCGTGGAAGAGGAGGACCCAGTTGCCATTGGGGCGGTCGGGGCGGACGATCCAGCCGTGGAGGAGGATGCCGTCGGGAGCGCGGACGTCGAGGTCTTCACGATGGCCGCCACTGTGGGCGAAGGAGGCGTCGGCTTCGCGGATCAGGTCGGGAGTGAGTTCGCGGCGGATGGGGTGGAGGAAGCCTGGAGCGACTAGCCAGCCTGCAATACCCGCCAGGATGGGCGGCAAGAGGAGAAGGATCAGTAGGATACGGATTAGGCGGCGGCGTAACGTCATCGACATAGTCTTATGTAATATACGAGGAAACGAGTGACCTTGTTCGGGAGCTATGGGAGATGTGTGTCGCCTATGCCATGTCGCCCCCTCCCCCTATATTTTGGTAAGAATATGAAAACACGGCATTTAGATGGCAGGGGTGTGCGAAGAATATCATTCTAAAGGGCTTATGGCTGAAAAGTATCGCGCAGGCTGAAGCCTGAGCCACCAAAAGAAAAACGGCAGCCTGAGGCTACCGTTTTTGGGAATTTTCCCTGGCCGTAAGATTAGACCTGTCGGTCGTTTGATTCAAGGGACAAATTGGCCTGCGCCGTGATTGTCTGGAGATGGGGCGCGATGTATTGCGCCCCTACAAGCGGGTTGGTCATTTGCTGGAGAGGGCGAATTGGTTGCCGTCCGGGTCTTTGAAGACGCTGCTGGAACCCCATTGCTCGGACTTGGGCTCCTTGGCGAATTGGACGCCTTTGGATTTTAGGATTTTGGCGGTGGCGAAGAGGTCATCGCACCAGAAGGCGATGGACTGGAATTGGCCGATGCGGTCTTCGTGACCCTCAGGGGTGAAAAGGGCAAGGCCCGATTCCGCGCCTGGAATCAAGAGTTCGATCCATCGCTGAGTGGGGGTGAAGGGTTGATCGGTGACGACTTTGAAGCCGAGAGCTTCGGTGAAGAACTTCAGGGAAACATCCTGGTTGCGAACGGGGATGCTTACGAATTTGATGCCGCGAATCATTGAGCCTCCTGTTGGAAAACTCTCGAGAAGATAACTTGGGGCGTTTTGGGATTGCAATCAGGCAGTTGTTGCTATAGGAATGGTTGATATAGCTATGATTTCCCTCGACGATTACGTTTTTGACGTGTTGATGCGAGACCTGGTGGGGCACGACCGGAGGCCGGTCTGCTTTTTGGTGTACGTGTGGCTGGCGGCGGAGTCGGCGAAGAGGGGCGGGGACGTGGAGATCAGTTACCGGGAGATGGCGGAGAGTATTGGAGTGTCGAAGAGTTCGGTACAGGGGGCGGTGAGTTGGTTGTTGAGGCGGAAGTTAATTGGGGTAAGCAGATCAAGCGTGACGGCTACGCCTAGTTATTCGGTATTGAGCCCATGGAGGAAAGGCGGGGGCCAAGAGAAGGGGAAACGTGCGAAGGAACGGGGGTTAGAGTGAAATTGTTCAGAGTTCAGGACGAAGAAAAGCGGCAGCAAAGCCGCCGCACTCCACATGAGGGGCACGGCGTGCCGTGCCCCTACGGGGTGGAAACGGCGCGTGCGCTCTCGGTTAGGAAGGCGATGTTCTTCACGTTTGCACTGCGAATGGCATCGAGGGCGACCTTGACGGCGCCATATTTAGCGCGAGCGTCGGCTTTCACGTAAACGGTTTTGTCTTCCCTGCTACCAATTAAGTCACGCAACTGAGGCGGGACGTCGGCGGGGGTAACGCGCATGTTCAAAAGGTAGAGGCTGCCGTCTCGCGTTATTGTGACGATCACTGCGTCTTCGCGTTGAGCGTTCGGCAGCGAGCTTGAATGGCGGATGATAGCCATGTCGACTGGCAATGACTTCGGGTGCATGGGATACATTTCGCCGAACATCATCAGGAAAAGTAGCGCAAGCATGACGCCGGCGAATCCGGAGACGTCAATCACGCTGCGAAGCGGGGCGCGTTTCTTGCGGGTGGTCCAGGTGGGTGGTTTGACAAATAGCCTCATGCGGGGGCCTTTTGCGGAGTGAGAGACTCGAGTCGTTTTTGGGCGAGCGGGGGCATGCTTTTAGTATTGGACACCGGTGGGTGGGAAAAAGTTTAGGGATTTTGGGTGGATGCCGAAAGAAGTAACCGGAATCAAAGGAAGGAATTTACACAGAGAGCGCGGAGAGCGCAGAGGACACGGAGCAGAGAAGGCCTATTTGAACGAGGAAACCATAGGCGCGCTCGGGCATAGATGGCGCCGAGGTGGGGCGCAATGAATTGCGCCCCTACAAAGGCGAGGAGTTAGGAGCGGAAGAGGACGGATTCGCGTTGGAAGGTTTTTACGGCGATGAAGATGGCGATAGCAGCGTAGACGCAGGTGGAGGCGAAGATCAGAGCTATGGAGTTCCAGTGGTAGGTGCCGGTGATGATTTCTTTGCAGACCAGGCTGGTGTTTAGGATGGGTATTAGGGCGAGTTTGGGGTTGAGTTCTACGCCGGGGAGTACGCTGGCGACTGCGGGGATCACGACGATGAATGTCATGGGAGTAAGGTAGCTTTGGGCTTCTTTGTAGGTTTTGGCGAAGAGGGCGACGGTCATCAAGACTGCGGAGAATAGAACCGACAATGGGAGAGCCATGAGGAAGACGGCGACGACTGAGGTTAGGCCTAGATTCATGTGGATGCCTGCACCGGAAGTGCTCGCGGAATTCGCGAGGGCGTGGCCCATGTAGGCGAAAGAAAGGCCCATGGACGTGACAGAGAGGATGGCGGTGGTTAAGGAGGCGGAAAAGACGAGGAGAAATTTTCCGAGGACGAGGTCTAGACGGGAGACGGGGCTGGAGAGGATGGTCTCCATGGTGCCGCGCTCTTTTTCGCCGGCGGTTAGGTCGATGGCGGGGTAGATGGCGCCGGTCATGGAGAGGATGATGACCATGTAGCCGATCATGCTGCCGATGGTGGAGCCGCCCACTTTTTCGGGGGGAGCGACGTTATTTTGTTTGGTGTCGAAGGGAGCGATCAATGAATCGGGCAGATTTTTCGCTTCGAGACGTTTTTTGACGAGGTCGTCGCGATACGCTTTTAGAGATTTTTCAACGTGTTCGGCGCCGAATTCCGATTTGATTTCGCCTTCGTAGTAATGAATTTGGATAGTTTGAGTAGTGCCCTTGTCGAGAGAAGCCTGGAAGCCTTCGGGAATTTCGACGGCGGCGCGAATTTGTTTGTCTGAGATTTGGTCTTTCCAGTTGTCCGCATAAGGAACGACTTCGATCTCCTTGTTCGCTTTCAAAGCATCGACAACGGCGGGGGAATTGTCGCCGTGAATGATCATGATTTTGGGAACTTCTTTTTTTGCGCTGCCAATCAGAACAGTTGAGAGCGAAATCATTCCGGAGATGAGGATAGGAAAAGCGAGCAGCGGGACGAGGACCGTGGAGATGAGGGTGCGGCGGTCGCGAAGCCATTCCCGGAGTTCCTTGCGGTAGACGACGCTGATGGCGTGAAAGTTCATGACGACTAGGCCTCCGCGTTGGCGAGCGGGCCAACGACCTTGACGATGATTTCTTCGAGATTGTGTTCGTTGTGTTTGGCGCGGAGCTCGGAGAGGGTGCCTTCCTCGAGGAGTTTGCCGCCGTGGATGATGCCGATGTGGTCGCAGAGGCGTTCTACTTCGGACATGATGTGCGTGGAGAAGATGACGGTTTTGCCGCGATCGCGGCAGTCGGCGATGAAGCCGATGATGGTGCGGGCGGTCATGACGTCGAGGCCGGTGGTGGGCTCGTCGAAGATCATTACCGGAGGATCATGGACGAGGGTGCGGGCGATGGAGGTTTTTTGCTTCATGCCGGTGGAGAGTTTGTCGCAGCGGCGGTCACGGAAACTGTTCATATCGAGGCGGTTGAAAATGTCGTCGATCCGCTTCTTCAGAGTTGGCTCATCGAGGCCGTTGAGGCGGCCGAAATATTCGACCATTTCTTGAGCACTGAGGCGCGGGTAGAGTGCCGTGGCGGTGGAGAGGAAGCCGACGTTGGCACGGACTTTTTCGGGGTGCTCGACGACGTCGAAGCCGTTGATGATGGCAGTGCCGTCGGTGGGCTCGAGTATGGTGGCAAGCATGCGGAGGGTGGTGGTTTTGCCAGCGCCGTTGGCGCCTAGAAGGCCGTAAATTTTGCCGGGTTGGCAGGTGAAGCTGACGTTATCGACGGCGCGGATTTCGCCGCGCTTCTTGTCCTGGAAGCGCTTGGACAGGCTTCGAGCTTCGATCATGAATGGACCCCTCGTTTGCAACAATCAGAAGACAGGGCAATAAGGCTTCTGAGTCTACTACGGGTGGGGCGGGTTGAATATTTCAACTGGGCGACGAAGCGACTGGTGATTGGTCACTCGTGACCAGAGCAATCGAGTGGAAGGCGGGAGGCGAAGCTGTGGATTTGTTTGGCAAGATTAGGTAAGAGGCCAGGCGCGGAGTTTAGGGGCGCGGCGCGCATCCAGAAGGGTTAGCGCCGCATCTGTATTGTATTGGAGATGGGACACTTATTAGGAAGCATGGTGGAGAAAGCGGCTTGGCTATTGTTAGAATGAGACGCTTCGGGGCACTCCAGACGTAGGGCAGCAAGCCACGGACAAGATTGAAGAAGGCCATGGGGCGACCGGGTTTGTGTGTCTCGCGGCGCGCGCGGCGCGGGAGTTTTTGGAATAGGAGAGCATGGAACGAAGATTGCGAAACTGGATTGTGATATCGCTATTTCTGGCGGTGGTGGCGGCAATTTTCCTTGTGTGGCTCTCGGGGAGAAAGCCGGCGGCGAAAATATCGGCGGTGACGCCTACGCGGGAAAACCTCGTGTCGTCGATCAGCAGCAACGGAAAAGTGGAGCCGATTTCTCCGTACGTGATGAGGGCGCAGCTGAATACGTTTGTGAAAAAGATTTATGTGACCGAAGGGCAGACGGTGAAGAAGGGGCAGCTGCTTCTGGAGTTGAACGTGAAGGAAGTGTCGGCGCAACTGGCGGACACGCGGTCGAAGCTTTTGCGGGCGGAGGATGATTTGCGGGCGGCAAGAGCTGGCGGCAAAACTGACGAAGCGGCCAAGGTGGCGGGCGATCTGACTAAGGCCGAAGGGGAGCGCGACCGTTTGCAGCGGAATCATGATTCGCTGGCGCGGCTGGCAGAAGGACAAGCCGCGACGAAACAGGACATTGCGGCAAACGATCAGGCATTGGCGAACGCGAAAGCGGAAGTTACGCGATTGCTGGCGGTGAAACAGGAGTTCGACAGGCAAGCGAGGCTGGATGCGGAGCGTGGGGAGTTGCAGGTTCAGCAGGCGCTAAGCGAAATGGCGGCGCTCGAAGACAAAGTGAACAATGGGCAAATTTCGGCGCCGGCGGACGGGACGCTGTATTCGCTGCCGGTGCGGGCAGGCGATTTCGTGAAGCTGGGCGATTTGCTGGCGGAGATGGCGGATTTGCACAAGGTGAGGGTGCGCGCGTTTATTGACGAGCCGGATCTGGGCGGGCTTGAGGCGGACGAGCCGGTTGTTATTACGTGGGATGCGTTGCCGAACCGGAGTTGGGCGGGGAAGACGGAGATTATTCCGAAGCAGGTTGTGCCGCACGGGACGCGGAGCGTGGGGGAACTGCTCTGCGGTGTGAGCAACGACAAGATCGAGCTGCTGCCGAATATCAATGTGAATGTGCGCATCAATTTGAAAGCGCGCTCGAATGTGCTGGCTGTGCCGCGAGGAGCGGTGGCAACGGAAGGCGGGCGGCGGTACGTGTATGTGGTGATGAAAAACGAGCTGGGCGTCGGGAAATCGCGGCTGGAAAAACGAGAGATCAAAGTGGGGATCGCGGACGCGACCAGTTACGAGGTGATGAGCGGATTGCAGGAAGGGGAAATGGTCGCGCTGCCGGGAGATACGGATCTGCATGATGGCATGGCCGTTCAAGTTGTGAATACGAATGCGGCGTAGTTTGGGGATGGAGATTCGCGGGCGGACAAAAGGGCGATTGCTGGCCTCGTTGCTTTGTGTGCCGCTGGCTGGCGCAACGAGTGTATTGGCGACGCTGAAGCAGAGCGACTCGCTGGAAGCTGGGCGGCGGGCTTACGAAAGCAGCGACTATTCGAAAGCGGTGCTGGAATTGCAGGCCGCGGCAGCGAAGGAGACACAGAACGGGGAAATACAGCTGCTACTGACGAAGTCCTACCTGGAATTGCAGGAGCGCGACGCGGCCATAACGAGTGCGGAGCGAGCGGTCGCGATCAATCCCAAGAGTTCCGTGTATCACGAATGGCTTGGGAGAGCTTACGGGGAGAAGGCGGATCATTCGTCGATGTTTTCCGCGCTCGGACTAGCGAGAAAAACGCATAGAGAATTTGAAGTTGCGGTGGAGCTCGACGAGAAGAATTTTCCGGCGCGCCAGGCGCTCATCGAGTACTACTGCGAGGCTCCTGGAATCGTGGGTGGCGGAGAGGAAAAAGCCAAGCCGGAGATTGAAAAACTTCAGGCCATGGACGCTTCCGAGGGGCATTTTGCGGCTGGAATTTGCCGTAAGCAGAAGAAGGAATTCATGGCTGCGGATGCGGAGTTCAAGCTGGCTCTGGAGAGCCATCCGAAAAGGGCGGACTTGATATACGACATCGGGGATTACGCGATGAGACATGGCCACGCCGAGCAGTTGATGCAGGTTGCGGAGCTTGGAGCGCAAATCGCTCCGTCAGACCCGCGTGGCATGTTTTACCGAGCGGTGGGATTGATTCTCGAGACCGAGAAGCCGGAAGCGGCGGAGAAATTGTTGCGGGAATATTTGCAGAAAGCTCCAAAGCGCGCGGAGTTTCCGCGATACGCGGCGGCGCACGAGTGGCTGGGGCGCCTCTATGAGAACAAGGGCGACAAGAAATCGGCGGAGAAAGAATATCAGGCGGCTTTGCAGCTGGATCCAAAAGACAAGAGCGTGCGCGAATCGCTCAGGCGCGTGGAGAAGAATTGAAGCGCAGCGGGGATTAGTGCCGCTTACGGGTTTTGCGGCTGGGGCGGCTTCGGCGGAACCGGGCGAGTAAACCTTCATGATGGATCTGAAAGAAACGCTGTCGGTATCGATCGATGCGCTGCGGGCGAATAAGCTGCGCGCGATGCTGACGTCGCTGGGCGTAATTATTGGAAGCGCGTCGATCGTGCTGGTGGTGACAGTGGCGCTGACGAGCAAGAAATTTGTGATTTCACAGATTGAAGCGGTGGGATCCAATTTGCTTTCGGTGGAGCTGGTGAGAACAGCTGACAAGGCCCAGCCGCTGAGCTACGAAATGACGCTGGCTGATATGCAGGCGGTACGGGATTCGATTTCCAGTGTCACTGCGGTAGCTGGAGTAAGTGACCTACAAATGTCCGTGGTGGCACAGGGCGTGGTGAGGCCGGTCACCCTAATTGGTGTAACACCAGAGTACCGGGAGATTCGCAGGCTGGTTGTGATGCGCGGGCGATATCTCGATTCCATGGACATGGAAGCACGGAGTAAGGTGTGCTTAATTACGCCAAAACTGGCCAGGCGCCTTTTTGGCCAAGACAATCCGGTCGGCCGCGATTTGCATGTGGGAGAGCTCATCTTCACGATCATCGGAGTTTTCAATGAGCGGGTGGAGACGTACGGACTCGCCGACATTCAGGAGGAATCTGTCCTGGTGCCGTTCGGTCTGATCAAGTACTACACAGGCACCAATACGCTGAAAGTTCTGGATGTTCAGGCAGCGACGCCGGAGGACGTGCCGAACGTGGAGCGGCAGTTGACGGTGTTGCTGCATAGCCGGCATCCGGGAAATCCGGAGTACCACGTGCAGACTCTTACAGCGATTTTGAAAGCGGCGAAGGATATTTCGCTGGCGTTGACGATCGTGCTGATCGTGATTGCGTTCATCGCGCTGCTCATCAGCGGAGTGGGAATCATGAACATCATGCTGGTGACGGTGACGGAACGCACGCGGGAGATCGGAATTCGAAAGGCGATTGGAGCGGCGCGCAAGGAGATCATGTATCAATTCTTGACGGAAGCGATTTTGATCAGCGGGGGAGGGGCGGTACTGGGGATTCTGATTGGATTGCTGGTGCCGGCAGTCGCGCAATTGTTTCTTCCGGGGAACTTGCGGGTGCCGGTGTCGCCGTTGAGCGTGGTGCTGGCGTTTGTGGTGTCGTGCTCGACGGGATTGTTTTTTGGATATTTGCCGGCGAATCAGGCGGCTAAATTGCAGCCGATAGAGTCGTTGCGGTATGAGTGAGGCGGGTTTGTAGTGAGCGGGGATAGGCACGTGCGGGCAACGACAGAAGGAGCGGCAGAATGCGACAAAATATTGCGGTAGTGAGTAGGGCGGCGCTTGCGTTGCTGGCAGGGGCATTGGTCTTGAGTGTGACGGTGTCTGCACAAACGCCGACCGCTCTTCAAGCGCCGAATGGACAGGCGGCGGGACAGCCTTCCGCAGCGACGGCGGGGGGACAACAAGACGGTCCTGTGGCGCTGACGCTGAAGAGCGCGATAGAGATGGCGCTGCGGAACAGCAAGGACATTCAAATCGCGAAATTGCAGGCCAGCATGGCGCAGCATGCGACACAGGTCAGCAGAGCGGGTTTTTTGCCGAACATTTACGCTGGGTCGGGCGCAGGTTATACGTATGGAATTCCGGAGACGCCAGGCGGGCGTGCGCCCTCGCTTTTTAGCCTGACATACACGGAAGAGATTTTTAACGAGCCGCTGAAGGGGCAAGGAAAAGAGCTGGAGGAACAGGCACGGTCGCAGAGGATTGTGCTGGAGGATGTGAAGAACAGTGTGATCGTGCGGACCGCGATGGCTTATCTGGAGCTTGGGAAGGTGCGGCACTCGCTGGAACTGCTGCGCGCGGAGCAAGAGAGCGCGGACAAGATTTTGCAGGTGACGCAGGAACGGCAAGGAGAAGGATACGAACTGCCGGTAGAAGTGACCAAAGCGCAGCTTACGAAAGCGCAAGTGACGCAAAGAATTCTGCAGCTTGAGGGGCGAGAAGACGAGCTGGAAGTATTTTTGCAGGGGCAACTCGGGCTGGGGCAGGAGCAGGCGATCGAAGTCACACCGGAAGAATTGCCGGGGGAAGCGGAGCAGGAAGGCGCGAATCTGGTGGCGATCGCGATGCAGAATAATGTGGGGCTTTTGTTGGCGGAGTCTGACGTGCGGGCGAAAGAGTTCCGGTTGAAGGGCGAGAAGCGGGGGAATTTGCCTACCGTGGAGGCGGTCAGCACCTATAGCCTGCTGGCCAGCTTCAATAATTACAGCGAGTTTTACAAAAAATTCCAGAAAAACAATTTCAACGCCGGCGTGCAAGTGCAGGTGCCGATATTCAGCGCGAAGACGCGAGAGGACATCGGGCTGGCGCAGATCAATCTGCAGAGTGCGCAGGCGACTCTGGCGAACAAGAAGACGCAGGTGAGCGCTGAAGTGCGACAGAAGACGCGGCATTTGCGGGAGCGAGACGCAGCGAAAGAAGTAGCGCGGCTGGAACTGCAACTGGCACAGCAAAATATCGGAGTGCTGCAAACACAATACACCGAGGGCAAAGTGAATTTGCGCGAGCTGGAAAGAGCGCGGCTCGAAGAGAATGAAAAATGGATGGCTTTTCTGGATGCGAATTTTCAGAGGCAGCAGGCGCAGCTAGATTTGCTGAAGACGGCGGGGCAGCTGGATAAGGTGTGGCAGTAAGGAAGTGAGTAGTGGGTAGCGAGTAGTGGCTCGAGATTGGTGATTGGTGCAATTGGAACAGAAGAGTTTGGATGCGTTTCTAGAGGCGGTTGAGAAGTTGGACGCGGGCTTTGCGGGATTGCCTGCGTTTGAATCTACGGCGCCCGGGGACGCTGGGATAGCTGAGGCATTGGCCGCCACTGCTGAGCGGTTGCACGACAATTATCCTTACTTTCACCCCTTGTATGCCGGGCAGATGTTGAAGCCGCCACATCCTGTGGCGCGGCTAGCCTATGCGCTGGCGATGTGGATCAACCCCAATAATCATGCGCTGGATGGAGGGCGGGCGACTTCCGCGATGGAGAAGGAAGCGGTCGCGCAGATCGCAGCGATGTTTGGCTGGAAAGAGTTCCTCGGCCACCTGTGCGGCGGCGGCACGATGGCGAATCTTGAATCGCTTTGGGTGGCTTCGCAGGTGCATCCGGGGAAGAAGATTCTGGCGAGCGCGCAGGCGCATTACACGCACAAGCGGATCAGCGCCGTACTGCAATTGCAGTGTGAGAGCGTGGCTTGCGATGCGCGGGGACGGATGGACGTGGACGCGCTGGCAAGAAGTGTGGCGCGCGGCGATGTGGGCACTGTGGTGGCGACGATGGGAACGACGGCGACAGGGTCAGTCGACCCGCTACCCGAGATTCTAACTCTGCGCGCGAAGCATGGCTTTCGAGTTCATGTAGATGCAGCGTACGGAGGCTATTTTGGACTTGCGGGAAATCTAGGGGAAGAAACTGCGCGGAGCTTTGCCCGGATCGGCGAGGCGGACTCTGTCGTGATTGACCCGCACAAGCATGGATTGCAGCCGTACGGGTGCGGCTGCGTCTTGTTTCGCGATCCGTCAGCGGGACGCTTTTACAAGCACGATTCGCCGTACACATATTTCAGCTCCGCGGAATTGCATTTGGGGGAGATTAGTCTGGAGTGTTCGCGGCCGGGCGCGGCCGCGGCTGCGCTGTGGACGACGCAAAAGCTATTGCCGCTCGTGCGGGGCGGGGAATTCGCACGCGGCCTTGAACGAGGAAGAGCCGCTGCGCTGGCGTTTTACCAGAGGCTAGAGAAGGATGAACACTTCGTGACGGCATTTGCGCCGGAATTGGACATTGTGATTTTCGCTCCGCGAGCTAGAAGCATGAGTGAAGCATGCGTCTTTTCGCGCCGGATTTTCGATGCGGCGGCCCGGAGGAATTTGCACCTGGCATTAGCGGAGCTGCCAACGGACTCTTGGGCTGCAAATTTGGGCTCGATGCATCGCGACCGCGAAACCATGACCTGCCTGCGCTCCGTGCTGATGAAACCAGAGCACCTCGACTGGATCCCCCGGATATGGAACGAGCTTTCAGAGGCAACATCAGAAGTCCTCAGGGGGGAAGGCACATCACGCCTCACCCGTTAGGAAACCGCGAAATTCATGTGTGGGCCGCGAGCAGAGTGTTGATCCGGCTAAGAAGTGTGGTCTTGCTGAAGGGCCTCGGAAGCATAGAGGACACGGCTTCGGCAGGGTCGGGGATCTCCAAAACCGCAAAAGGATTGGCGGAGCTATAGAGAACGCTCATATCTGGAGAGCGCAATCGCAGACGAACAGCCAGGTCCGGACCCGGCATCCCATCTGGATGCATGGTGGTGATCAGCAGGTTGATGGGACCGGCGCAGGATTGAGCCAGGTCGAGCGCCTGGCCGGCGGTTGCAGCCGGAAGAACGAGGAAATCAGCATCCTCAAGAATCTGTTGGATGGTTTGGCGAAGAGATTCCATGTCTTCGACGACGAGAATGACAGGATGAGTGGTGGCTTCAGATTGCCTTCCGCGCATCACCGCCTCAATTCCCCTGGAGAGCTTTTTGAGTGTTCCTTAAAGCCGGAGGAAGTATATTACGGAACGGTAAACAATGAAACAATTTTATAGTCACGGTAACGAATGGAAGCGGGAGTTCCGGTAAGGCTGGAAGGCGCAGCCTGGCCCAGGGTTGCCACACAATAAGGGCCATAAACGCACGGAGTGGCGCGAGCCGATTTTGGAAGCATGATTAGGGTGGGGGTCAAGGATGCGCGGTACTCCCCGCTTCCTGGCGATGGGTGACCGATGAAGCAGCCGTTTAATGCCGTAGTAAGCGTTTCGATGCAAAAAAGAGCCCATTCGCAGAAACAATTGAGCGCATGCAACCAAGTCGGGTAAACTGTTATCTAGATGTAAGGGCCTATCCGGGTGAGCCGCAGACGGGGCCTGGGTGTACTTGTTAGGGCGCAAGACGGTAGGAACTACAGCTTTGCAGCTGGATTTGGAAGACTGAGGGTGAAGAATGCCGGATGTAATGAAAACGCTTTTGTTGAACCCGCCAAGTTTCGAGAATTTCGACGGCGGAGCTAGCTCGCGGTGGCCCGCGACGCGTGAGATTGAGTCGTATTGGTATCCAGTTTGGCTGACGTATCCCGCCGGAATGATACCTGGAAGCCGCTTGCTGGACGCTTCGCCGCACAAGGTGAACTGGCAGCAGACCGTTGAGATTTGCAAGGATTACGAGTTTTTGGTTTTGTTCACTTCTACGGTCGGCTTCGGCAGCGACGTCAAGCTCATCCGCAAGATCAAGGAAGCAAATCCCAGTCTTAAGATCGCGTTTGTCGGCCCCCATGGGCACATCAAGCCGGTTGAAACGTTGATGGCGAGCGAAGACATCGACTTCGTGACGCACGGCGAGTTTGATCACTCCGTGGTCGAGTACGCGCACGGCAAGCCTCTTGAGCAGATCATGGGCGTCAGCTATCGCAAGGAAGGCAAAGTCGTTCACACCGCGCCGCGTCCGCAGCTCCACACCGAGGAGCTGGACGCGCTGCCGTTTGCGACCGACATTTATAAGCGCGATTTGCAAATTGAGCGCTACAACGTGCCGTTCCTTCTGCATCCTTACGTTTCGTTCTACACGACGCGCGGGTGCCCGGCGTTGTGCACGTTCTGCATGTGGCCGCAGACGATTTCGGGCCATGCCTGGCGAACGCGCTCAACGGATAACGTGGCTCGGGAAGTGAAACAGTGCATCGAGCATTTCCCGCAGATGAAAGAAATTTTCTTCGACGACGACACGTTCAATATTCGAAAAGACCGGGCCATCGAGCTGAGCCAGAAGTTCAAGCCGCTGAAATTCCAGTGGTCTTGCACGGCGCGGTGCCACAGCAAATATGAAGAGTTGAAAGCCATGGCGGATGGGGGAGCACGTCTCTTCATCGTGGGATTCGAATCCGGCGATGCGCAAATTCTGAAGAATATTAAAAAGGGCGCGACGGTAGAGATGGCGCGCGAGTTCATGAAGAACTGCAAAAAGGTGGGCATCAAGGTCCACGGGGATTTTATTATCGGGTTGCCGGGCGAGACCAAAGAGACCATCAACAAGACTATCGATTTCGCGAAAGAACTGGATTGCGAGACGATTCAGGTTTCGCTGGCGCATGCCATGCCGGGGACCGAGCTGTATGACTCGATGGCGAAGGAAGGCTTCCTGAAGGTGGAAGCTCTGGCCGATTCCGGCGGGCACCAGTTGCCGCACATCGAGTATCCGCACCTCTCGAAGGCAGAGATGATGGGTGGCGTGAACCGTTTTTATGATGAGTATTACTTCCGGCCGCGCGTGGTGTGGCGGATCGTGCGCGAAGCCCTTTGGGATTCAAATGAACGTAAGCGGCTGTATCATGAGGCGACAAGCTTTCTGAAGTTGCGCTCGGAGCGTTGGAAGTGGGTACGGCAGGGCGGCGACGTGCAGAAGCCGATGATTTCCGTGCCGGAGACGCCGTCGGCTTCCGGAAACGACTAAAACATAAACAATATGGCAACTGAGGGTAGGCTACGGGTCAAGACCCTGGTCATGGTGTGCGCAATGGTAGTGTGCGCGAACGCCGGTGACTTGATGCTGAAACGCGCCATGCTGCAGATTGGCGCCGTGGAGCTGTCGACGCCGGGGCTTGCGCATGCCTTCCGGATGACGGTGAGCAGCGGCACCCTGTGGGTCGGCATATTTTTTCTTTGCGGATTCATGCTGAGCTATATGACGGTGCTGAGTTGGGCGGACTATAGCTACGTCATGCCGGCGGGAGCGTTTGGGTACGCTTTGCTCACTTTTTTTGCAGTTGTCTTTCTGCACGAAGCGGTTTCGCCGCGTCGGTGGGTAGGCGTGGTTCTGATTTGCGTGGGAGTGCTGCTGGTTGGGCAGACGAAGCCGCGCACGACTCCTGTGACCAGGGAGGCGTTAGCATGACGCACGTCGCCCTGTTTCTTTCCTTCCTGATATTTGGGAGCACGGGCGGAGAGATCGCTATCACTCGGGGCATGAAAGCCACAGGAGAGCCTGAGCGCCTGCGCCCGAGGGAGATGCTTCAATTTCTCGGCAGGGCATTGTGCAATGGCTGGTTTTGGGCGGGTGTGCCGCTGATGGCGCTTTCGTTTTACGCGCTGCTGGTGCTTCTTTCCTGGGAACCGATCAGCTTTGTGATTCCCGCGTCGGCTTTGAGCTACGTGGTGGGAACATTCGGCGCGAAATATATTTTGGGTGAAGAGGTGAGCGCCGCGCGCTGGGCCGGGGTGGTGCTAGTGTGCGCGGGAGTGGCGTTGGTTGCCTTGGGATAGGCGAGGTATCCTGCCAGAGCGCGGTTCTAAGAGTCGAGCCGCTGGGAAGTAGTGGTTGGGGCGCCTGCCGATTCTGCGGGCGGGCGAAAGGTGCTCGAATTTGTGCGGGATAGCCGGGTTTACACATAAAAATTGGGCGCCCGAACCTGAGCGCATTGAGCACGCCACCGCAACGCTGGCTCATCGCGGGCCCGATCAACGCGGGGTATTCCGCTCGAGCATTCTTTCGATGGGCGCGACGCGCCTGAAAATCATCGACCTACAGGGCGGAGACCAGCCGATCGTCAGCGACGATGGCGATACCGCGATTGTCTTCAACGGGGAAATCTACAATCACCTGGAATTGCGCGGGGAGCTCGAGAAGCTGGGGCACCGGTTTCATTCCCATTCCGACACGGAGACCGTGTTGCACGCATTCGTGGAGTGGGACACGGAATGTTTTGCGCGGTTGCGCGGCATGTTCGCGATTGCGCTTTGGACTAAGTCGTCGCGACGGCTGGTGCTGGCGCGCGACCGCATGGGCATCAAGCCGCTTTACATCGCGCGGCGCGGGGAAGATCTCTTCTTCGGTTCGGAACTCAAAACTATTTTTATTCATCCAGAGTTTGAGCGGCGCTTGAGCCTGGCTGGGCTCGATTGCTACCTCTCGCTGAACTATGTTCCTTGTCCGTGGACGCTAGTGGAGGAGATTGAGAAGTTGCCGCCGGGGCAGTGGCTCGAGTGGCTCGATGGAAAAGTCCGCGTCGAGACGTACTGGAAATTGCCCGCGGGGCCGATTCACGAGCGGTCGCTTGGTTCGGCGTGCGAGGAACTGGATTCGCTTTTGCAGCAATCTGTGCGCGAGCACATGCTTTCAGACGTGCCGCTGGGGCTGTGGTTGAGCGGAGGCATCGATTCATCCACGGTGCTGCACTATGCCGCCACGGCTTCATCGCGTCCTATCAAGACGCTCTCCGTTTCTTTTCTTGGAAGAAGTTTTGATGAGACGGCGTATATCCGTAGTGCCGCGAAGAAGTACAGCACGGATCATCAGGAATTCGATCTCAATCCTGGGACCGATCTGCGTGGGGCGATCGAAGAGTTTGCTTATTATTCGGACGAGCCCAGTTCGGATGCCGGGGCTTTGCCGGTGTGGTTCCTCTCGAAGATGAGCAGGGCACAAGTGACGGTAGCGCTGAGCGGAGAAGGAGCCGACGAACTGTTTGGCGGCTACCTGACGTATCGCGCGAATCAGTTGGCGCGGCCGGTGCGGTGGTTGCCGAAGTGGTCGCTGCGCACGGGGCTGGGAATCGCTCAGCTTTGGCCGGTGTCGGATGACAAAATCAGCCGCGAATATATGGTGAAGCGTTTTTTGGCCGGAAGCCTCTTGCCTGCGGAACGCGCGCACGTTTATTGGAACGGAACTTTTTCCGATGCCGAGGTGAAGGCTCTTTCGGCGCTGCCGCTGCCAAATTCTCTTGATAGCGTGCTTGGCGAGTTACGCAATTCTCCGGCGGCTAAGGACGGTGTGTCTCCATATCTTTGGTGGGACCAGAAATACTTTCTACCGGACGACATTTTGAACAAGGTCGACCGCATGAGCATGGCTCACTCTTTGGAAGTGCGGCCGCCATTTCTGGATCATCGTATCGTGGAATTTGCTGCCGCGCTGCCGCCGGCGCTCAAGATGCAAGGTTCGCGCCAGAAAATCGTTCTCAAACAATTGATGAAGGACAAGCTTCCCGAGATGATCCTGCGGCGCAAGAAGGTCGGTTTCGACATTCCGGCACACGAGTGGATGCGCGGACCGCTGCGCGAGCTTCTGCTGAATACAATGCAATGTGGGCTCGCGGAGCACAAAACACTTTTCAAGCCAGGAGCTGTTCAGGAATTGGTGCGGCTACATCTGGAGCGTCGGATAAATGTCGGTTACCACTTGTGGGGTCTGCTGCTTCTATTCCTATGGATGAAAAAATGGCGAATTCAGGCGGCGCCTTCTCTGGCGCCAGTTTCCTGGATGCAGGAAAAAACAGGTATATCTACTTAGCGGTCCTGCTATTTGCGGGAGCTATTTATCTTGGCTGCATCATTTCTCCGCCGTCGCTGATGGACGATTCGGATGCGGTGCTGGCGCAAGCTGCCCGGACGATGATGGTTACTGGCGACTGGGTGACGCCGCGTCTGGATGGCGTCGTGTACCTCGAAAAGCCTCCGCTGTATTACTGGCCGATAATTCTTTCGTACAAAATCTTCGGGGTACACGATTGGTCGGCGCGCATTCCATTTGCGCTGTGTTCGATGGGGCTCGCATGGCTGACTGCGGCGATGGGCGTCTGGGCGTTCGGCAAACGCGCAGGATTTTATGCCGGGTTGTGCATGGCGACATGCATTGGATTATTTCTCTTTACGCGCATTTTGATCCCGGACGTGATGCTTACGTTTACCGTCGCTCTTGCTTTCTGGGCGTTGCTGCGCGCGCTTGATGAAGAAGAGCAGCATCCGCGCCTTTGGGCCGGCATTCTCGCCGCGAGCCTAGGCACGGGGCTTTTGATCAAGAGCCTCGTCGGCGTACTGTTTCCGCTTGCTGGCGGAATCATCTATCTGCTCATCACGGGCCAGATGTTTTCCGCGCGCACTTGGAAGCGGCTGCATCCGTTCAGCGGCGCGCTGATTGCTCTCCTGATTGCGGCGCCCTGGCATATTCTCGCCGCGCTCCGCAACCCCCCTTACTTCTATTTTGGCCTGCACAGCGGGCCGGGGCAGTATCACGGATTTCTTTGGTTTTTCTTTATTAATGAACAGCTACTCCGTTTTTTGAACCTACGCTACCCACGCGATTACGATACGGTTCCGCGACTCTATTTTTGGCTGTTTCATCTGTTGTGGCTTTTTCCGTGGGGCTTTTACTTCCCAGCGATCGCCAAGCTTTCGTTTAAACCGGTCGACCGTGCGGGCAGAATGCGGCTTATGGCGCTTTGCTGGACGGGTTTTCTGCTTATCTTTTTCACGTTTTCGACGACGCAAGAGTATTACTCGATGCCGTGTTATCCGGCGCTGGCGTTGCTTCTCGGTTCCGCGATGGCTGCGGGAGGGAGCTGGATACGACGGGGGACCTATGTACTCAGCGGAGTTGCGGCCGCCGCCGCCATCGTTACGCTGACTTTGTTTATTCTCGTGCGCCATGTTCCCGCACCGGGAGACATCTCGTCGGCGCTCAGCAACCATCCAGGCGCCTACAAACTGTCGCTCGGACACATGGAGGACCTCACGATCGAGTCGTTTGCGTATCTGCGTGTTCCGCTGTTGATTGCGGCCGGCGCGTTTCTGATTGGCGCGCTTGGTACGTTCCGATCGGCGGGGTTACGCGCCTTTCTTTCCGCGGCGCTGATGGTGGTGCTTTTTTTTCACGCGGCTCGCATGGCTATGGTCGTATTCGATCCCTATCTTTCTTCGCGGCCACTTGCAGAGGCTTTGCTTCGGGCTCCCGAAGGAAAACTGATCTCCGGCAAGGCTTACTATGCTTTTTCTTCCGTCTTTTTCTACACGAACCGGACGGCGCTGATTTTGAATGGGCGTTTCAACAATCTGGAGTACGGCTCCTATGCTCCTGGCGCGCCAAGCGTCTTTATTGACGATGCTCAATTCAAGGAGCTTTGGCTGCGGCCGGAACGCTACTACCTGGTTGCGCTGGACTCCGGAGTGCCTGCGCTGGAAAATATTGTCGGGCGCGATCGGCTCAATTTATTGGCCAGAAGCGGGGGGAAGCGCATTTTGACGAATCATCCGATTTCTGGTTTCAGCCCGACTTCTCAAACGAAAGTAATACTGGCTCCGGGAATGCTCTCAAACGATTCCTTGTCTGGGATGGCATTTTGGCCAACTTCGCGCATCGCGACTTGCTTTGCCACGCCTTAGCTTGTAGAAAAGAACGGGCTTGTAGACTCAAATAGAATGGCAATTCGTTACGGATTTTTCTGGCGGCAAGGGGCGTATTTTGGCCGTAATCACGTATACTATATTTAGTAGTGCTCGACGGAGATTGCGGCTGGGCCCTCTCAGCTCGCCTGCTCATTCAGCTTGGCCTGGCGCAAGATAAATGCGCCGCTCCACGAGTCCGCGGACCCAGAGGAATTTCACTAAGGAGGAACGATGAAGATTGCTGTGCTTGGGGGAGATGGATATTGTGGATGGGCGACCGCTTTGTACCTGTCGAAGCAAGGGCACTCCGTGGCCATCGTCGACAATTTTGTTCGCCGGCTATGGGACCACGAGCTCAACGCGCAAACGCTGACTCCCATTCGCCCGCTCTCCGATCGCTTGCGCGTATGGCAAGCGGTAAGCGGCAAGACCATCGAATCCTTCTACGGCGACGTTTGCGATTACGAATTTCTGGCTTCTACGTTACGCGCGTTCGAACCTGACGCGGTTGTGCACTTTGCCGAGCAGCGCTCCGCGCCTTACTCGATGATCGACCGGAGCCACGCGGTCTTCACGCAGGTCAACAACGTGGTGGGTACGCTGAATCTGTTGTTTGCGCTCCGCGAGCACCGCCCCGATTGCCACCTGGTGAAGCTCGGAACTATGGGCGAGTACGGCACGCCGAATATCGACATTGAAGAGGGTTACATCACCATCGAGCACAACGGGCGAAAAGACATCCTGCCTTTCCCCAAGCAGCCGGGCTCTTTCTATCACCTCTCGAAAGTGCACGACAGCCACAACATCATGTTCAGCTGCAAGATCTGGGGTTTACGCGCTACCGATCTGAACCAGGGCGTGGTCTACGGCACGACGACCGAAGAAACAGCCATGGACGAGGCGCTGATCAATCGTTTCGACTACGACGATGTTTTTGGCACGGTCTTGAATCGCTTCTGTATCCAAGCAGCGATCGGCCAGCCCTTGACTGTTTACGGCAAGGGTGGACAGACGCGAGGCTTTTTGGATATTCGCGACACGGTGCGATGCATCGAAATTGCCTGCGAAAATCCTGCTGCTCGCGGAGAATGCCGCGTCTATAACCAGTTTACGGAACAATTTTCAGTGGGTGAGCTCGCAAAGATGACGGTGGCTGCAGGCAAGAAGCTCGGGCTAAACGTCGAGGTCGACCACCTGCAGGATCCGCGCGTTGAAGCTGAGGAGCATTATTACAACGCGAAGCACTCGAAGCTGATAGACCTGGGTCTGAAGCCACATTTGCTTTCCGACTCTTTGCTGGACTCGCTGATGAACATCGCCGTGAAGTATCGCGACCGGGCGGACGCTTCTTTAATGCTGCCGCAGGTGAATTGGCGCGAGCCGCGCAATGACCGGCGCTTGCAGATGAGCAAGACCGCAAGGAACTCCTTGGGAGCATCGCGAGTGCAAACTGAGCGCGAACCTGCGGAAAAGTCCAAGAAGCATTCCCATAGCTAGTATTTCCGCCGCGAACATTTCCAACGGTAAGTGACACCGGCTCTCAGCGGAGAGCCTCGGCGTCATTTGCCACGCGCAACGCAAAATCCAAATCAAGAGGGAAGTTTGCTCCAGCGAGCGAGGCTTCCACTTTAGCGATGAAGCGCTGAATGATGGGCTCTTTGTTTGCCAGAAGATCGATGAAAGCCACGCGGGTATTCCGTTTCTCCAGCCAAACGCAGCGTTCGTCCGGCTGCTCGTAACCGCAACGAATTTCTTGAACTACGGATTTTGGAACTGCGTATGCGCGTATGGCGAGCAGATGAGAGCCGAGATTGTCCACCGCGGACATCCCCGTATGATCGGGCCTGCTTAAGAAAAAGTGGCCTCCGAAGTGAAGTCCGGTTCCCGGGTGAAAGTCCCTGCGCCACCGTTCTACCTCTTCGAGAAGGCAATACTCGAAATGGACGGCAATCAATCGGTGAAGCGATTTGGCTCTAGCGACGAGCGTTGTGGTAACGCGTTGCGAACCTTTCCACGGTTTTTCCACTACAAGGTGCAGCCCAGCGTCCAATGCAGCTTCGATCATCAGCGGAACATGAGGTCCTGGCGGCACACAGAGCCATGCGATTCGTGCCCCACTTGCGGTCATACCTTCGGAGAGACACGACCTATAGGTGGCGTCAGTCTGGTCGGCAGCTCGTCGTGTGACCGGGATGCTGGAGACGCGACGGTTCTCCGCAGCGAGGATGCTTTGCATTCGCGCGGCCCATCGCCCCCGGCCGAGGATCACGTAGGAGGGTGCGTCACCCATCACACTTTCTCTCATCCATCTTATACGCAGTGTGAAACGTGAAACAGGAGAGGGCCTTCCCCTGCGCAGTCATTTTTGCGGGGCGGGCGGAACCACCGGAACGAGCATGCCTCCGCGGATGCGATAGTCAATGTCGCGCCAGCGAATGCTCCTGCGCCCGAAGCTCAGCAGCCAGATCAACAAAGCCCAGGCATCCCACACGGGGACGAGCGCCATCTTTTTCCATACGCCGGCTTGCTTCAGGCCCCAAACACCAATCAGCCAGGTCATCGCCGCGCGAACGCAAACGTAACCACCGAGATACAAATAAGCGACTCGCGCAGATGGATGAACCGCCACAGCAGCCATGGACCACGCCAACCCTTGCGTGAAAATCAGGCCGATGTGTCCCCAAGGCCGCATGTGCCGCATCACGGTCATCCAGCGCAGCCGCTTGAAGAAAAATTCGGCGAAGGAATTAAAGTCGGCTACCGTCTCGACCGTGTACGGTAGTAGCTCGACTTTAAAACCCTGCCCGGCCACCAATCGGCCGACGAGCAAATCGTCCGCGGGGCGGTTCGCAATAGCGGAGTAGCCGCCGAAACCCGCGAGATGCGTTCGCGTGGTAACAATTGTCTGTCCAAAGGCGAACTTTACTCCGTCCAACTGCCAAGCGACCATTATCCCCGGGTAAAAATCGCAAAACATGCCGATGGATTGGAGTTTTTGGAGAAAAGTGTGTTCCTGTGTGGAAACGTAAAGGCATGTGACCGCGCCGACTTTCGGATCTCGCAGTGGCGCGACGACGGAACGGAGGTAATCCGGCCGGACGCGAACGTCGCTATCATTGATGACGAGTACTTCGTTTTGTGCTTCGCTGACCAGGCGGGCCAGCTTCACCACTTTATCGTTGGGCGCGGTGTGTCCTGAGACGTGGATAACTCGAATGCGCCGCTTCGGAAAATCGCGCTTGAGCTTTTCGATGACTTCTAAAACGGCTTCGTCACCGTCGCCGATGCCAAAAAGCAGCTCGTAGTCGGGATAGTCTTGATTGCAATAGCTCGCGAAGTTTTCATAGGCCTCGGCATCCATGCCGCGAATTGGCTTGAGATTGCTAACGGGAGGCGTGTAATCCAAGGGCCGACTCGATTTTCTGGTGTAGCGGAAAAACTGCCAGGAACTGTAAATGGCGAGGAAATAGTAGATGAAAGGAACGGCCGCGACGCCCAGAAAAATATACGCGAGGCTATTCGCCGGCATTGGAACACCCGCGGCGGAATAGTATAGCGCTATTTCTCAGCGATTCTGGAATGACACGCTGACCGGCGTTTGTGTCTTCGATGCGAAATTCATGGAGCGGAAAGCCAGATATCCGGTTCAAGGCGGCAATCATTCTTTGTTCAGAAGCCGGTCCTTTCAGAATATTTGCGGAGTTTACTGCGCGCTTCAAAAGAATAGCAAATTTCCGTGATTGTCATTTTCCCAAATGACATTCATGTAGTTTATTTGCCAGCTTGGTTTGAACTCCTCTGCCGCGCCTTGGTCGTGGCCCCACTGGGCGCCGGCATCAAAGAGCCGTCGTTGGGAGGCTATCGAAAACCATGTAATAATGACGAAGGCGAATTTCTGAATGGATTTAAGCTTCTCATTAGTGACGATTCTTGTTTCATGTTCGCGATCGATTGCCCCGCGGAACTGCAATTCCGTGCCTGCCATCCAGTGCCATCGGCCGTTCACACTTCCCTCTGGCGCACCTGCTGCATGACCACTTCTCCGGGCCTGCACTTTAAAACCTATTGCATGCTTTTGATCATGGTCGTGTTCGCACCCCTCGGAAACGTGTTGCTTGGGAAGGGCATGAAAAATGTCGGCGTCGCAATTAGCTGGTCGCCATCGAAACTGCCACAAATTGCTTCGCTTGTTTTGACGTCGGGCTACATTTGGCTTGGCATCGCCTCTCTGCTCACGTTTTTCGTTGCGTATATGCTCATTCTTTCCTGGGCTGATTTCAGTTACGTGCAGCCGGCCTCGTCGATCGCGCTCTTGGTCGTCGCGTTGCTGGGATATTTCTACCTGGGCGAGAAGATTTCGCCTCTCCACTGGGCGGGCATCGTAGTCATCTGCCTCGGCGTATTTGTGGTTGGGAATACACCGCCCCGCACCACCGAGGTGCGCTGAACATGCGCGAAGCCCTTCTTTTATTCTTTGTAGTCGTGAGCGGAACAGGCGGAGAGATTTGTGTGACGCGCGCCATGAAGCGGGTGGGAGAAGTGACGGATTTTCGTCCATTGGCAGTTGTTCGCGTCATTCTGCGCGCGTTGAAGGTTCCCTGGATGTGGATTGGCGTTGCGATGATGGCGCTGGCTTTCTTTTCGCTGCTGGCGGTGCTTTCCATTGAAAATGTCAGCTTCGTCGTGCCCATGACGGCGCTGAACTATGCGGCCGGGGCGCTCGGGGGTAAATTTTTTCTCGGGGAACGCGTGACAGCCCGCCGCTGGGCGGGGGTGCTTATCGTTTGCGTCGGCGTCACGCTGGTTTGGTTCGGCAAGCATTAAGTATGGAAGTACACGCGCCGGCTGCGCGGTTCACTCCTTACTTCCTTTGACTCACCAACCGGCGATAAATACCTGCGCGTTCTTCTTTGTGGCAAGCTAGTAGGGAAGCGCTCAACCAGTCGATCCAGGAACCATCAGCAAATAGGAAGAGAATCTCAGAGTGACGATATTTCATTCAGGATGGCGCGATGCCGTGCTGCTTTTGGCAGCCGCGCCCTGCGCGTATTACATTGCGGCCACCTTTGCCGCCTGGCGCTTCTTTCGACGCGAGCGCAAGCACAAGCTACGAAATTACACTCCGCCAGTGAGTTTGCTGAAACCAGTCCGAGGAGTGGATTTCGCCAGCTACGAGAATTATTCGAGCTTCTGCCGCCAGGACTATCCCGACTACGAAATTCTCTTTGGGGTGAATGACGCCGCCGATCCGGCCGTGCCGCTCATTCATCGATTGATTGCCGAGTTTCCGGACCGCCGGATTCGCTTGTTTGTTGGGGCGGAAGACTTGGGAGCGAATCGGAAGGTCAACAAGCTGGCACGGCTTTCCACCGAAGCGCAGCACGAAATCCTTGTGCTTACCGATGGAGATGTTCGCGTCGGGCGGAACTACTTGCGGGAAGTCGTTGCGCCGTTCGTCGAAGAGAGCACCGGGGCGGTCACCTCCTTCTATCGCGGCATCGCAGAGCGTAATCTCGGCGCGGAGCTCGAAGCCATCGGCGCATCCAGCGATTTTTTCGCCGGCGTGTTGATGGCTGAGTGGACTGAGGGCATCAATTTTGCGCTGGGTGCCTCGATTGTGACTACCAAGCGCTGGCTCTCCAAAATCGGCGGATTTGAGTCGATTGCCGGAATGCTAGCGGACGATTACGAATTAGGTGTGCGCATCGCCCAAGCGGCGGGACGCGTTCTTCTTTCCCGCGAGTCCGTTTGGACTATGTACCCGGCGCAAAGCGCCAAGAATTTCTGGAATCATCAACTTCGCTGGGCGAGGACTGTGCGCCTATGCCGACCGCTCTCCTATTTTGGGTTGATATTCACACTGGGCCTGCCCTGGACACTGTTGGCGGCGCTTGTGGCACCGACGAGGTGGATCGCCGCGGCCTACCTGCTCACTTACCTCTTGTTGCGGCACGTCATGGCTTGGACGGTTGGAGTCTGGGGAGTCGGTGACGACGTGCTCCGCCACAAACTTTGGCTCGTTCCGCTGCGCGATGCCGTCTATTCGGCCGTCTGGCTAGCCAGCTTTGCTTCCAACCGCATCACCTGGGGCGGCCAGGAGTTCACGATGCGGAACGGTCAAATGGTGCCCGTGGCAGGTTCCGCAGCAGCGGATTCCACACCCGCGACGTCCGCTCGCGGTTGACGCACCAGCGATTCCCGATTAAATTAGATGAGAAGAATCGTGACCGTCCCAGTCATCGGGATCCTGTCGCGGTTCCTTTTTTTCCTCCCAACGGCTGGGAGATCGTCCAATTGGTAGGACTCCAGACTCTGAATCTGGCTATCCTGGTTCGAGTCCAGGTCTCCCAGCCAAACTTTTTTGATCCAATGATGACGCCCTTTTTCCCCGCATGAGGCTGCCATGATCGTGATCGTTATGGGCACGACCGGCTCCGGAAAAACCACGATTGGTGGCTTGCTCGCGAAGCGTTTGGGATGGGAGTTCGTGGACGCCGACGATTTTCATCCGCCCGCGAACGTCGAGAAAATGAAGCTCGGTATTCCACTGACTGATACGGACCGCGAGCCCTGGCTAAAAGCGCTGCACGATAAAATCGTCCAATGGAATACGGAAGGGCGCAACGTCGTGCTGGCTTGCTCGGCACTCAAACAGAGCTATCGTGATGAACTCCGCGGTGGGTCCGGGGTGAAATTCGTTTATTTGAGAGGCAGCTACGAACTGTTTTCGAAGAGAGTGCTCGCCCGAAAAGGCCATTTTGCCAAGCAAGATCTGCTCGTCAGCCAGTTTGCGACGCTGGAAGAGCCGACGGACGCGATCACTGTGGATGCCGCGCCAGCTCCCGAACAGATCGTCGCAGAAGTGCGCAGGCAGCTAAACCTGGTCGAATCCTAGGGAACTGCCATCGCTGTTGCTACGTTCATTCCAGATTGAACGACACATACATCAGCTTTTGGTCGCGCTGGATTTGCAGCACCACTGCCGCGTTTGGTGGCAAGCCTTTTAAAGCGTTTCGTAGACGGTCGAGCGTAGTCATGGGCTCGCCGTTCAATGTGCGGATTACGTCGCCTGCGGTCAGCGGCACTTCTGTAGCGGCCCCCGCTGCGCGCGCGGCTACGATGATGCCGAAGGGATCGCGTAGCTCGGGCACCATTGCCGCAATTTTCGTGTCGATTTCTAGAGCAAGAATTCCAAGCGCGGGGACCAGGTTTTTTTCCGGGTCAGCCAGCGCGGTGATCTGATCCATGTCCTTAGGCGGTTCCATGAGGGCCACGTCGAAACCAAGCCTCAGATTCCCGCGCATGACCTCCAGGTGCACTTTGTCTCCACTCTCGCGGGACATCAGATGAAAAGCCACGTAGGGCACGCTGCTAGCCGCTTTGCCGTCGATAGCCAGCAGGACGTCGCCGATACGCACTCCCGCGGCTTCGGAAGGCCCTCCTGGCAGAACATCCGAGATCACAACCCCGAAGTTTCGCGGTAGCTTCAAACCCTCCGCCAGCGACGGCGTTATGGTCTGAACGCTGATGCCGATTTCCGGACGGTGCAGATGGCCGAATTTGCGCAACTGCTGGTAAGCGATGTTTACAACGCTGCAGGGGATGGCAAATCCCAGCCCTTCGTTTCCGCCGGACTGCGAAAGTATGAAGGTATCCACGCCGACGACTTCTCCCTCCACATTGACGAGCGGCCCGCCCGAATTGCCTGGATTGATAGCCGCATCCGTCTGGATATAAACCATCGTTGAGTCGGGATCGGTCTGTCGCGCTACCGCGGAAATAATTCCTCGAGTCACGGTATTGGTCAGCCCTTCAGGGCTTCCAAACGCGAACACTGATTCGCCTTGCTGCAGGTTCCTGTAGCTTGCAAGCTTCAGGGCGCGAAGGCTTGCGGCATCCACTTTGAGCAGAGCAAGATCGATTTCGGTGGTTACGCCAATGATTTGCGCCGGAACAAGACTCGTCTTGGAAGAAAGCGCGGCGTTCGCCGAATCGTCAGAGTTGGAGCTCGAGAGTACAACCTGCACGCGCTGCGCCCCTTTCACCACGTGCGCGTTCGTAATAATGTACCCGCTCGGATCGATGATGAATCCCGAACCGATCGCCCTCTGCCTGCCAATGACCACGCCCGTGTTTCCACGCTCGTTTTCTTCGACCTGACCATACCCTGACACGAGAATTTGCACCACGCTTGGGGACACCTTGCGGATCAGAGTGCCTACGGATTGATCTGTTTTGCGCAATTCATCGGTGGAGCGACCTTGTGCCTGGGCGCGGCCTGACGAAAAGGAAACACAGAGCAACGTGGCGATCGCGAATACTATTTTAGGTTGCCATCGAGGTGTAGCTCTTCGAACTCGCACTTGATGCTCAAACATGTGCTCAATCTCCTCGAATATTCCCTTAATAAACGGACGCTCTCGCATAGTTTTAGGGTACATCGGATTAAACCGATCTGCGTTTTTCAGGAGCCGATAGAAGTCTCTCGCAAAAAAATCTCCGCGTGGGTCGCGGCCCGCAATATTCTTGCAAATTCTTCGCGACCTTGCATTTAGCTCAAGCATCTCAACTTCTGGAGATTATCTCTTTCTAGCAGACTTGCCGGAACGGGCACGTATCCCTCATCGGTCGCCTCGCAATTCGCAAAAGATGCGACCATGAACCATACTTTGAATGCGGCAAGTGAGGGGTTCCCAACCATGGCCAGACTCCAATCCACGGAAGACCAGCGGCTCGATGAAGACCGCAACCGCAAGAAATACTGGAAGCGCTGGGGACCGTATCTCTCCGAGCGCCAGTGGGGCACCGTCCGCGAAGACTACAGCCCTGGCGGCACGGCTTGGGAGTATTTTCCGCACGATCACGCGCGCTCGCGCGCCTACCGCTGGGGGGAAGACGGCATCGGCGGCATCTCCGACCGCCACCAGATGATCTGCTTCGGCCTTGCGCTTTGGAATGGCCGAGATCCTATCCTCAAGGAAAGACTGTTTGGTCTAACAGGGAACCAAGGCAATCACGGCGAGGATGTGAAGGAGTATTACTTCTATCAGGACTCGACGCCCACGCACAGCTACATGCGCATGCTGTACAAGTATCCGCATGCGGAATTTCCCTATGCGCGCCTCGTGGAAGAAAATGGCCGGCGTACCCGCGAACAACCCGAATTCGAACTTCTCGATACCGGCGTTTTTGCCGAGGATCGCTATTTCGACGTCTTCATCGAATACGCCAAAGCTGACGTGGAAGACATCCTAATCAAAATCACTGCTGTGAATCGTGGGCCCGAAGCAGCCACGTTGCACCTGCTCCCGTCGTTGTGGTTTCGCAACACGTGGTCCTGGGGCAGGGATTTGCGCAGGCCCAGCGTGCAAAGGTCGACCAGCGTTCCAGACAGCGTCAACGCCGAGATTGCCCATTGGAAGTACGGCAAGCGTTGGCTTCTCTGCGCCGGCCAGCCCGAACTGCTCTTTACCGAGAACGAAACCGACTTTGCCAAGCTTTTCAATGGCAAGAACCGCTCGCCCTATGTGAAGGACGCTTTTCACGAGTACTTGATTCGTGGAAATAAATCTGTCGTGAACCCGCAACAGACGGGGACGAAAATGGCTGCGTATTATCCGTTGCAACTCGGTCCAGGACAGAGTGAAACTCTCAAATTGCGTCTTACCGACATGGAGCCGCTCGCTTCGATGGAACGAAGTCTGAGTATCGTGGGCACCATCACTTCGCCGGGGCACGCCGATCGCCCCGAAGGTGTGCCAGCCTCGAATGATTTTGGAGCGGGGTTCGACGGTGTGTTTTCTCTCCGCCAGAAGGAGGCCGACGAGTTCTACGCTTCGCGCGTCACCTCGGAATTATCTGACGATGCAAGAAGCGTGATGCGCCAGGCTTTCGGCGGCCTGCTCTGGTCCAAACAGTTCTATCACTACGATGTCCGTAACTGGCTTGACGGCGACCCCGCCGGGCCTCCCCCTCCGCCTGAACGTTTGAAAGGTCGCAACAAAGATTGGACCCATCTCTATAACGACGACGTCATCTCGATGCCGGACAAATGGGAATATCCCTGGTATGCGGCTTGGGACCTGAGTTTCCACTGCATCTCGCTCGCGCTCGTCGATCCCGATTTTGCGAAGGAGCAGCTGATCCTTCTTCTCCGCGAATGGTACATGCATCCCAATGGGCAACTGCCCGCCTACGAGTGGGCCTTTGGCGACGTGAATCCTCCGGTGCATGCCTGGGCTGCTTGGCGCGTTTACAAGATCGAGCGGCGGGTGCGCGGTGTAGCCGACCGCGGGTTCCTTGAAAAAGTGTTTCACAAACTTCTTCTTAACTTCACCTGGTGGGTGAATCGCAAAGATCCTGACGGCATGAACATCTTCCAGGGCGGCTTTCTTGGCCTCGATAACATTGGAGTTTTCGACCGCTCCGCGCCGCTCCCTACCGGTGGTCATCTCGAGCAATCCGACGGCACCAGTTGGATGGGCATGTATTGCCTCAACATGTTGGCCATGGCGCTCGAACTGGCCAAAGAAGATCCTGCATACGAGGATGTCGCCAGCAAATTCTTCGAGCACTTTGTGAACATTGCCCACGCCATGAACGACATGGGCACGGATGGCATCGCGCTCTGGGACGACCAAGACGGTTTTTACTACGACGTCCTTCATCTCCCGAGCGGCGAAGACCATTTTCTAAAGATTCGCTCCATGGTCGGTCTGATTCCGCTATTTGCCGTCGAGACTCTGGAGCCGGAGATCGTCGACCGTTTGCCTGGATTCAAGCGCCGCATGCAATGGTTTATTGACAATCACGCGGACGTGCCGGAACACATCGAAATGACGCAACGCTCTGCCCGCGGTGTTCGCCGGCTGCTCTCACTCGCGAATCGTAAACAATTGAAGCGAATTCTTGGCCGCATGCTCGACGAAACGGAGTTCCTGTCGCCCTACGGCGTTCGCTCTCTCTCCCGCTACCACCTCGATCATCCTTATGAAGTTCAAGTGAATGACCACGTGAACCGTGTCGACTACGAACCCGCGGAATCCACTAGCGGAATTTTTGGAGGCAATTCGAACTGGCGCGGCCCCATCTGGTTTCCTTTGAACTATCTTCTTGTGGAATCCTTGCAGAAATATCACCACTATTACGGCGAGGACTTCAAAGTTGAGTCGCCGTCTCGCAGCGGCAACGAATCGGATCTCTGGGAAGTGGCAGCCGAAATTTCCCGCCGCCTCGTTCATATTTTCGTACGCGATAAGGATGGCCGCCGTCCTGTCGCTGGTGGCACCGAACTCTTTCAGAGCGATCCGCATTGGAAGGACCTGATCCTCTTTTACGAATATTTCCACGCGGATAACGGCGCTGGTCTTGGCGCGAGTCACCAGACCGGCTGGAGCGCTCTGGTCGCGAAATTGATTGAGCAGAGCGGAGAGTAAAGTGCCCGGCGTTATTTTTCGTCCCGCTGTCGCGAAAGACGAGCAGGCGCTGCTCCGCATGATGCGCAAACTAGCCGAACAGGAACCGGGTGCTTATTACTTCGATGAACCGGCTGTCCGCGAAGTGTTGCGAAAGTTTCTGGCGAGTCCGGACCTTGGCCGGGCCTGGATTTTCTTCGAGGGAGAAACTCCCGTTGGTTACATCGTTCTGACGTTTGGCTATAGTTTCGAATATCACGGGCGGGATTCTTTTATCGATGAGCTATACATCGAGCCACAATACCGGCGGCAGGGAATTGGCAAGCGCGCCATGCAATTTGTCGAAGAGAGCGCCTGCGAACTGGGAGTAAACGCTATCCATCTCGAGGTAGATCAAGGCAACGACCCTGCCGCCGAGCTGTATCACCGTGCAGGTTATGACGGCCATGCGCGTTTCCTGATGACCAAGTGGCTCAAGCCCGGCAAACACTGAACGGATGAATCGTGGCAAGGCCGACGCCAAACACAAGGAGAGCCGTGGCGCCTCAACGAGAAGAATCGCAACCCGGACTCCCCTCCCAAGTTCAATTCGGGCGCGAAATCTGCGGCAATCTTCTCGCCGCCGAATCACGCGAGTGGCTCGTCACCAATGGCATCGGCGGTTTTGCCTCCGGGACTATTGCCACAGGCATGACGCGGCGCTACCACGGCCTCCTCATTGCCGCGCTCCAACCGCCGGTTGCCCGCACTCACCTGGGTGGGGGCCTCGATGAAACTATCAGCTATTCGGGCTCAAGGTATGCGCTCGCAACGCATCGCTGGGCCAGCGGCGCCGTTGACCCGCAGGGCTTTCTCTACCTCGCGAGTTTTCGTCTCGAAGGCGCGACTCCTGTTTGGACCTATGCTGTGGCCGATGCCGTGCTCGAAAAACGCGTCTGGATGGTTCAGGGCGAAAACACCACCTTCATTCATTACACGCTGTTGCGAGCAAACGGCCCACTCGAAATCGATCTGAAAGCTCTCGTTAACTACCGCGATTTTCATTCTTTGACCCACGCCGGCGACTGGCACATAAATATCACTCCGGTGGAACACGGCGTGAGAGTTCTTCCGTTCGACGGCGCTACGCCTTTCTATCTCAAAAGTGACGGTGCCTCGTGCGAGCCGCGTCATGAGTGGTATCGCGATTGTTACTTGCCGCTCGAAACCGAGCGCGGCCTCGACGATCGCGAGGACCATCTTTTCGCAGCACTCTTTCGCGCCAAATTGAATCCCGGCGCGTCTCTCACCATCGTCATGACCACCGAACCGGGTACCCCACTCGATGGCGCAGCCTCACTCGCTCGGCGCACAGCTCGCGAAGCGGGCTTGCTCGATTCCTGGCAAGCCCGGAACGAAAAATCCTCTGCCAACGTTCCAGGATGGCTCCGGCAACTCGTTCTCGCCGCGGATCAGTTCATCGTCAAGCGCAGCCTCCCCGACGAGCCAGACGGCCGCAGCGTTATCGCCGGCTACCACTGGTTCGGCGATTGGGGGCGCGACACCATGATTGCCCTGCAGGGGCTGGCACTCGTCACCGGGCGCGCCGATGTCGCGAAACAAATTCTGCTGGCCTTCGCAGGCTATGTTGACGGCGGCATGCTCCCGAACAATTTCCCCGACGCGGGGGGCAAGCCCGAATACAACACCGTCGATGCCGCGCTCTGGTATTTCGAAGCCGTGCGCCAATATTTTGCGGCGACGCAAGATAGCGGGACGCTGCAGAAGTTGTATCCCGTACTCGCGGGCATGATCGACGCTCATGTCGCGGGCACGCGCTACAACATTCATGTTGATTCCACCGATGGGCTTCTTTACGCTGGCGGCCCGGGCGCTCAGCTCACTTGGATGGATGCCAAGATTGGCGATTGGGTCGTTACGCCGCGCACCGGCAAGCCGGTGGAAATCAATGCGCTGTGGATCAACGCCCTCGAAACGATGGCGCAATTCGCGCGAGTTCTAAATAAATCCACGGACAGTTACGAAGGCCTCTCCGCGCAAGCCAAAAATAGTTTCCAAAAGTTTTGGAATGCTGAACGAGACTGTTGCTTCGATGTAATCGACGTTCCCGGTCCTGAGAGAAGCAGCAGCAAGGACGCCACGCTTCGCCCCAATCAAATTCTCGCTGTGTCGCTACCCGTCAGCCCGCTTAGAAAGGACCAGCAGAAATCCGTCGTCGATATTTGCGCGCAACGCCTAGTTACGTCCCACGGCCTTCGAAGCCTCGCCGTGGGTGAGCCAAGTTATCAGGGGCATTACGGCGGCGATCAACGCGCGCGCGACGCCGCCTATCATCAAGGAACCGTTTGGGGGTGGCTGCTCGGACCGTTCGCGCTGGCGCATGTTCGCGTTTACGGCGACCGCGCAACGGCGTTCCGCTACCTTGAGCCCCTTGGCAGCAACATCGGCACGTACGGCCTTGGCACCCTGGCCGAGATTTTCGAAGGCGACCCGCCGCACACTCCGCGCGGCTGCATTGCCCAAGCCTGGACGGTTGGCGAAATCCTCCGAGCCTGGAGCGAAATTGCCAAAGATAGGTGAGTTATTTCTGGTGAGGCTTTGCCGCGGATTCGTACAGCTCGATCAGCACTTTGCCGCCGCCTGGAACCGGCATAAGGAAAAAATTCACGCGCGTTCCATCCGCTCCTGGTCTCGTCTCCGGATAAACCCCCGAGACTCCAAATTTCTCTTTCAAAATCTCTGTTGCCCGGTCCACGTTGGAGCAACGAAATTCCACCTGTTGCACTCCCTCTCCAAATTTCCCCAAGTACCGCGCAATGGCCCCTTCACCCCCGGGCGCCCGGGAGGTCAGAATGTCCAGAGAGACTCCATTGGAAAAATGCAACTCAAATTCTTCCGCATCCTGATCCGAGGGCACATCCGCCAAACGCGATACGCTATTTGCCGTCCGAATCTTCGAAAAAGTCTCCCGCTGTACCGCCAGCCCCACTGTGGCTTCAGGCTTCGGCCCTAGCAGCAATGCGGATAATTCCGCGTCACTCAGCCAAGACTTTGCCGAGTGCTCTGCGGAGACTCGCCCGGCCGCAAAAACCTCGGCAGCTGCGCTTTCGCGCACCGAAGCCTCTGCGGAAGATAGCCCTGCGATGGGGGTACTGAGTGCGCTGGACATAGTGGTCTCGAAGATTGTAACGTGACTACCCGCCGGAATCAGACGCCAGTTTGATACTGGCGCGAAAGTTGCAACGATTCGCGCCGCCAAATCATCTGAGGGGTATGCCAAAACCGGTTCTCTTCACGGTCGACGACGATCCCGAGGTACTGCGAGCCATCGAGCGCGACCTTCGGAGTCATTATTCCGACAAATATCGCGTCATGCGCGCCAGCTCCGGCAGCGCAGCCCTTTCCACTCTTCGCGAGCTCAAAGCTCGCAATAATCCCGTCGCCCTGCTCCTCGCCGACCAGCGCATGCCCCTGATGAACGGTGTCGGCTTCCTCTCCGAAGCCATGGAAATCCATCCCCAGGCCAAGCGCGCCCTCCTGACGGCCTACGCCGACACCACCGCCGCCATCGATGCTATCAATGAAGCTCGCATCCACTACTACCTCATGAAGCCTTGGGATCCGCCGGAGGAAAAGCTCTATCCCGCGATAGATGACCTACTCACCGACTGGAACTCCACCTTCCGTCCACTCTACGAAGGCATTCGCGTTCTCGGTACCAGATGGTCCAACCGTTCCTACGAACTCCGCGATTTTCTGGCTCGCAACCAAGTCCCGTACCAATGGATCGATGTCGAGCTTGCCCAAAGCGATCCCGATGTTCGCACCCTGATTGCCTCCCTAGGCCCCGAAGCGGAAACGCTGCCGCTCGTCC
>Ga0206976_1060_pt1 | contig 38028 bp, 37 predicted proteins | sample Alteio_BWOrgHeat_82_FD_152926 | JGI IMG/M metagenome (GOLD analysis project Ga0206976, IMG submission 152926) | Enriched cells from forest soil in Barre Woods Harvard Forest LTER site, Petersham, Massachusetts, United States -... | ecosystem: Environmental > Terrestrial > Soil > Temperate forest >... | reverse complement strand
TTGGCGATACCCTCGAATGCTTTTTGGGCGGCGTCGAAGTCTCCCGCGTAGAAGAGGGCGGCGGCGATTTGGTAGGCGCGGTCAGCGCGAATGATAGCGGGATCGTCGGGATGAGCGGCGGCGGGAAGGACGGCGGGCTTGGGTTTGGGCGGATAGCTCATGTCGGCGGAGCAGTTTTCAAAGACTTGGTCCTGCGCAGCAATCCAGTCTTTGACGACGGCGCTCTGTGCGCCGAATTGTGCTGCGCGACTTTGGAGCGTTTCGACCGCGTTTTCGAAAGCGCCGCTCAGGCAGTTGTAATAGAAGACGTACCGTTCATCTCGCATGCTCTCGCGAGTGACTCCGACGGGATCGAAAGTTCTACGTGAGTCTTTTGGTTTTTCGCCGAGCAGATTGGCACGAGTCAATTCCCACTTTGTTATCCAATTCCCCGGCCCGGCGGGATTTTGGGAGGTCGATGCATTTTCTTGCGACGAAGAAGTTGACGTAAAGCCCAGCGAGGCCAGCTCTGCCGCCTTGAACGGCTTGGCGCTGAGATTGCGATAGGACTCGAAGAGATAAACGTGATAGTAGCCGCGCTGGAGCAGGCCGAGCTTGCCGCGTGCATAAGAGGAGTCGCGCGCGTCGGGCGCGTTGAAATCGGTGTAGGTGGGTGCCGTGAAATCAGGGCCACAGGCTAAGGCGAGCGGCGGTGGCAGGACGAGCAAGAGAGCGAGAAAGATTGCAGCGAAGATGCGGGCGATACGGCTGATCATGGTTGCAGCTCCTGAATAATGTCTTGGGCGGCGGATGGCGTCCAGGCGCTTGAAGAGAAAATATAGATACGCTTTGCGCGTGGGTCGAAAGTTGCAGAGGAGGATTTGGCGGTTAGCAAATCGTGCGAGAGAGGTTCATCCGTCGAGAGGCCGAGGCTGCCGCGGCAGGCGGCGACTGGAAAATCGGTGTTGGAGTGAAGAAATTTTGCGACGCTGGCGGCGTCGCGGCCCATGCGGAAGAGCATAGGGACGGCTTCGTCGATGGTTCCCGAAGGAAGCTGGGCGAGCCAGGGATCGCCGATGCACCAGGAGGCGAGGGCCGTGATAGAGAGCGGCATGGAGGGCGGGAGCTTGCGGCGGACGTCTTGGAGGAGAGAGGCGTAGAAGGCGTGCGCGCTGGCGGGGGCGTCAAAATCGATTTGGATCGCCGAAACGCCGGGAGTGGATTGCAGGTCTGCAATTTCTACGGCGAGCAGAGCACGTTGCGCGTCGGAAAATATCGGAAAGGAATGCGCCGCTGATTGGTTTTGTTGGAAAGAAGAGGAAGCGTGGGGTGTGGACGGGTTTTCGATGCGGACGACGGCGATCAGTTGCGTGCCGGGAGTGATGCGGAGAGGTTGGAGACGAGGGCGCACGACGAAAGGAGGGGACGAGTCGGCGGGGAAATTTGCTGGGGTAGCCTCAAGAAAAATAGTCTTCGCGAGGAAGGCCACTCCGGCCTGATCTGGTAGCAGAAAACGCAGATCTTCGGGGCGTTCCCAGGCCCAGAAGGTTACGTTTGGTAACAAGACGGAGCGTGCATTTGCTGGGGCAAAGGGAATTTCTCTAGGGCGCCAATGGAAGACGCGGTGGGCGAACCCGCGGGCGGGCCTGGGATGGAGAAAGACAGCCGCCCATGCGCAGACGAGGAACAGCCCCAACATTGTTCCAGAGATTTTCGCGGCTCGGTTCACGTGAGACTCAAAGGGCGGCCGAAGTGCCAACTTCTTGGTATTGATTTCAAATGACTTAGGTGAGCGTAGGGAGAGCAGTTGCGTTTGGTTGGCCACGGCGTGTTATTGGGGGCACACTGATTAGCGCGGCGGCGACGTACGGAGAATAAGAGGTTTGGGCGATTAATCAAGTTAGCGGGGAGCGGCTGCATCTTCCACCGTATCTTGCTTTTACCTTGCTGGCAGAATATACTCTATTTTCGCTCTGAAGCGGGTCGCACGGATGGGTGGGCGCAAGCCCACTTTTTTGTTGGGCCGGTTGGAGGGCAGTGGACACCGGCATTACTCGGGGAGTCTTCGTTTGGATTTGGAAAAAATTCGGGATGCCGCCGAGCGCGTGGCGCGGTCGGAAGGGCTAGAAATATTTGATGTTGAGTGGAAAGTGGGGAAGCATCGCTTCCTGCGGGTAAGCATCGATCGCGTTCCGAAAGCTGGAGCGGCGATGAGCGACTCGGCAGGACAAATTTTGGCACCTTCGGAAGCGCGCGAGGGTGGGCAGCAGGGTGTAAGCCATGCGGATTGCCAGCGCGTGAGCCAGCAGTTGAGCGTGATCCTGGATGTGGAAGAGCTGATTCCGGGGGCTGCGGGGTACACCCTGGAGGTAAGTTCGCCGGGGATGGACCGACCGCTGAGGAATTCGGCAGAGTACGAAAGATTTCGCGGGCGGATGGCGAAGATTTCGACCACTGAGCCGGTGGAGAATGAAAAGTATTTTGAGGGACGGTTGGCGGGGTTTGTGGATGGGAAGGTGCGGCTGGAGTTGAAAGGGAAGGTGGCGCGGACGGTGGAGTTGCCTTTGGAGAAGATACGGAAGGCGAATTTGATGGTGGAGTTTTAGGAAGAAGTGAGTAGTGGGTAGTGAATAGTGGGTAGAAAAACCGAAGAGAAAAGATAACACTGAGACGCAGAGGACGCTGAGGAAGCGCAGAGAAGACGAAAGAGAAGATTCAGGGACGGAAGAGTTTAAGAGAGAGAAGATTTTAAGGATATCAGGAACGGGAAGACGATCGGGAACGAAACATGGCGAACCTGCTCTATCAACAGATTGAGATGTTGAGCCGCGAGAAGCATATCGAGGCGACTGTCGTCGTGTCTGCGATTGAGGACGCGATGGTGGTGGCGGCGCGGAAATATTACAAGACGGAAGAGGATTTGCGCGCGAAGTTCAATCCGGAAACTGGGCAAGTGGACGTGTTCTCGGTGCATGTGGTCGTTGAGGAAGTGACCGATCCGAAAAAGGAAGTGAGCCTGGCGGAGGCGAAGAAAAAGAATCCCTCGGCGGAGATTGGGACCGAGGTTATTGCCGCGAAGCCTACGGACGTGCTGGGACGGATTGCGGCGCAGACGGCGAAGCAAGTGATTCTGCAGAAAGTGCGCGAAGCCGAGCGCGACACAATTTATAACGAGTACCACACGCGCGTGGGCGAGCTTGTGACTGTGATTGTGAAGCGCGCTGAGGGGCCTGACCTCATCGTGGACATGGGGCGGACGGAAGCGCGGCTGCCGAAGCGCGAGCAGTCGAAGCTGGAGACATACAACATCGGCGAGCGGTTGCGCGTGGTAATCAAGATGGTAGACCGTGCGGCGAAAGGGCCGCAGGTGATCGTTTCGCGCGCGGATGCGAGCTTGGTGCAGCGATTGTTCGAGATGGAAGTGCCGGAAATTTACGACGGGACCGTGCAGATTCGTCATGCGGCGCGCGAGGCAGGCGAACGAACGAAAGTGGCTGTGGCGAGCCGGGACAAAGATGTTGATCCGGTGGGCGCATGCGTGGGCATGAAGGGAATGCGCGTGCAGTCGATTATTCGCGAACTGCGCGGCGAGAAGATCGACATTATTCCGTACAGCGAAGAAACCGTTGCCTTTGCGCAGAAGGCGTTGAGCCCGGCTAAAGTGACCCGCGTGCAGATTACCGACCCGGAAGCCCGGAAGCTTGAGGTGATCGTAGAGGACTCGCAGCTTTCCCTGGCGATTGGCAAGAAGGGTCAAAACGTCCGGCTGGCGAGCAAGTTGATCGGCTGGGACATCGACATTAAGAGCGAGGAAGAGAAGCGGCAGGAAATTGAAGAGCAGATGACGGCTTTGACGGCTCCAGCGACGCCTTTGACGGCGCTGGCGGGTGTTGGGCCTAAGACGATTGAAAAGATTGAGGCCGCTGGGATTACCAATCTCGAGAAGCTCGCAGGGATGACGCCGGAACAGTTGATGGAGATACCGGGAATCGGCGAGAAGATGGTCGACAAGATTTATCAGGCGGTGAACCGGTTCTACGAAGGCGGCGCAGATGCAGCGGCCGCCGCACCCGCTGGGGAAAACACCGACGACATGGCCATGGAAGGCGAAGCGGCGGCTGCAGAAGGCGAAGTGGCTGACGGAAATTCGGAAGCGAGTTCTGAAACTGTGGAGGGTGCTGCAGCGACGGAGGAAACTCCTGAGGGAGCTGCGCCTGAAGGTGGAGCGGCGGCAACAGAAGCGGAGCCAGCGACCGAGCATTCCGAAGACGCCCCCAAAACAGAGGAAGAGCCAAAGCATTAAGTAACGAGTGGCCTCGCTGGAATGGAGGCCGACTGATTTTTGACCGTGGAACGGTCTACAGGACGCATGAGCGAAGCAAATCAAGTCCGAATCAACGAACTGGCCCGGGAACTCGAGGTCAAAGCCAAGGCGATTATTGACCTTTTGCCCGGGTATGGCGTCACGGAGAAAAAGACGCACTCGAGCTCGATCCCCGAGGATGTCGCCGAGAGAGTTCGTAAGAACCTTTTGGGACAGGCAGAGGCCGAGGCCAAGGCGGAAGCGGATGCCAAGGCAGACGCCGTAGCGAAGGAAGCTGCTGCTAGGGCTGCGCGGATGCGGCCCGCGGCTCCTCCCGCGCCTGTTGCGGCTGCGCCCAGCGTGACGGTGAAACCTCCGGCAGCGCCTGTGGCTGCACCTGTTACACCGCCGGCGGTCGTTCCAGCCGTTGCAAAACCTGCCGCGCCCGCGGCGACTCCGGCTGCTTCGGCACCGACTGCGCCTGCTGTTGCGCCTGTTGCCGCGAAGCCACCTGTCACAGCGCCTGCCGGGGCCCCCACTGTCGCTCCACCGGTTGCAAAACCTGTTACACCCGCGCCATCTCAGACAAGGCCACCAGCGGCAATACCGATTCGGCCATCTTCACCAGCCGGACAGCAAACGGCCGCGTCTGGTGCACCCCGACCAGCAGCGCCTTCTGCACCCCGACCAGGAGTTCCGGCAGGGACAAAACCTTCTACTGTACGACCAGCGGCTGCTGCGCCTGGTGCGCCCGGGGCGCGCCCCGCCGTACCTGCTCGCCCGCTGCCAACGGGAAACCGCGGACCAGTTCCCGGCACGACGCCAGGAAGCGGACAGCGCTCCGGCGGTGGACCACGTCCGGGGCAGCCCATGCGCCCGATGCAGCAGGGCGGGCAAGGTAGACCGTATACACCGCGTCCCGGTGGCCCGGGTGGAACGGGAAGTTCGCCGGCGAATCGACCTTTTGAGCAACGTCGCGGAGCAACGCCTACGGGAACGCGTCCAGGACCGCGCGCACCGGGGCGCCCTGGAATGCTTCCGGCGTTTCCGGAGAAAATGCCGCCGAAGGCGGAGCCAGGCAAGCCGCTCTATACGCGCAAACCCACGCAGAGGCAGCGGCCTGTCATGGACAAGCGCGAGCAGGAGGGTGAGCGCAAGCTGCATCCGACTCGCCAGCGTCCGGGAGCAGGAGACCGGCGCTCCGCGGCAGCGGTTATCGCGCCGCCGGAACCGCGTCCGCCGCGCGAAGTGACGATCACGGAAGGCATCACGATCCGGGAACTTGCGGAAAAGCTCGATGTGCGCGCCAAGGATCTTTTGAAGACGCTGCTCGATCGTGGAGTCTTCGCCAGCATTAACCAAGCGTTGGACGTGCCTACGGCAACGACGTTGGCGGAGACGTTCAGCGGAGTCGTAAGCGTCGTCTCGCTCGAAGAAGAGATGGTGCTGGAAGTAGCAAAGGAAGAGACCAAGGAAAGTTTGAAGCCGCGGCCTCCGGTTGTTACCGTCATGGGACACGTGGACCACGGCAAGACGAGCTTGCTCGATGCGATTCGAGAGGCGGATGTTGCAGGCGGCGAAGCGGGTGGGATCACTCAGCATATCGGCGCTTACAAAGTGGTGGTGAACGATCGCAGCGTGGTTTTTGTGGACACGCCGGGTCATGAAGCGTTCACGCGGATGCGATCGCGCGGCGCGAAGGTGACGGACATCGTGGTGCTCGTGGTGGCCGCCGATGACGGCGTCATGCCGCAGACGAAAGAAGCGATTGATCACGCAAAGGCCGCGAAAGTACCCATCATCGTAGCCATCAACAAGATAGATAAACCGGAAGCGCAAGTAGAGCGCGTGAAGCGTCAGCTTTCCGACGTGAACCTGGTTCCTTCGGAATGGGGTGGCGACACGGAGTTTGTGGAAGTTTCCGCGAAACAGAAGAAGGGCATCGACAGGCTGCTGGAAACAATTTTGCTGGTAGCCGATTTGCGCGAGTTGAAGGCCAACCCGGATGCGCCGGCGAGCGGCACTGTGCTGGAATCTCGCGTGGACAAGGGACGCGGTCCGGTAGCTACCGTTCTCGTGCAAAACGGAACGCTTAACTCCGGCGACTTTTTTATCTGCGGCGCGGTGTTCGGCAAAGTGCGAGCGATGTTTGACGATCGTGGACGGACCATCAAGGATGCGCCGCCATCGACGCCGGTGGAAGTGTTGGGCTTGCAGGGTGTGCCCGACGCTGGCGACCATTTCCAAGTAACCGAAGAAGCCAAGGCGCGGCACATCGTCGAATATCGCCAAGGCAAACAGCGCGACGCGCAGATGGCGCGTTCGAGCGGAGCGCGGATCACGCTCGACCAGTTGCACGAACAGCTGAAGGCTGGCGACGTCAAGGAATTGGGCATCGTCATCAAGGCAGACGTGCAGGGCTCGGTGGAAGTGCTCAGCGAAATGCTGCCGAAGCTTTCGACCGATCAGGTGAAACTGAAGATTATCGGTTCGGGTGTAGGCGCAGTAACGGAAAACGACGTACTGCTGGCTTCGGCTTCCGGCGCGATTGTCATTGCGTTCGGGATACGGCCGGATCGCAAAGCGATGGAACTCGCTCAGCAGGAACACGTGGACATTCGTTCGCACACAATCATTTATGAAGTGTCCGATGAACTTAAGAAGGCGATGGAAGGCCTGCTTGAGCCGGTCATCCAGGAAACGTATCTTGGCCGCGCGGAAGTTCGAAACACGTTCAAGGTCAAAGGTTCGGGGACCGTTGCTGGATGCTACGTCGTGGACGGCGTGCTGAAGCGCGACGCGCAGATTCGCGTTGTGCGCGATGGGGCGGTCATCTACACATCAAAGCTCAGCTCGTTGAAACGCTTCAAGGATGATGCGAGCGAGGTCCGTACCGGATTTGAGTGCGGGGCGGGCATCGCAAACTTCAATGATGTGAAAGTCGGCGACGTTTTGGAGTGCTTCAGCGTTCAGAAGCTGAGCGCCGCGGAAGCGGCGGGCCAGAGCGGCGGAGCCGCCGGCCGCAAGTAGCCCCAAATAGTCCCCCGGAGCGTTCATGCCGGTTGGCCTGCTCACCTTAGAGCTGCACATCCCAGACGCGCAATCGCTAAAGGACAAGCGGCAGGTGCTGCGCAGCTTGAAGGATAAGCTGCGGAGGCAGTTTAATGTTGCGGTGGCGGAATTGGATCATCACGACACGTGGCAGCGGTCCGTGGTCGGCGTGGTCACACTTTCTAACGAAGAGAAGCATCTCAAGGAAGTGCTGCAAAAAGTCCTGGACGAAGCGGACCGCATACTTGGCTCGTTTTTGATCAACCAGGCAATCGAAATAATCTAGCAAGTTTCTTGAGGACGGCAATGAGTCCAGCCAATCACCGTCACGAACGGGTGGGCGAGGAAATCGCTCACGAAATCAACGCGATGCTCGCGGGAGAGCTGAAAGATCCGAGGCTCGAGGGCTCGGTGGTAGTCAGCGAAGTGCGCGTGCAGCCGGACATGAAGCACGCTCGCGTTTTCATCAACATACAGGCCTCGGCGAAAGAGCAGAAGGATGCGCTCAAGGCGCTCGAGCATGCTTCTGGGTTCATACGGCGTGAGTTGATCGAGCGGCTGCAACTTCGGCGGCTGCCTGAGCTACATTTTGCGCTGGACCACTCGCAGGAATACACGGAGCGAATCGATCAGCTCTTGAAAGAGATGAAGAAGGACAAGCCAGCCGCGTCTTAAGGGCGCTCATCTTTCGGTTCCACCTCGATTAGCAACCACTCATCCCATGCCACGCCAACCTCAGCCTGCGCCGTTCGACGGCGCGCTCGTCATCGATAAGCCTCGGGGAAAAACTTCCCACGATGTCGTCGATGCGGTGCGGCACCTCGCGGGATTCCGGCAGATTGGGCATCTCGGCACGCTCGATCCGCTGGCCACAGGCGTTCTGGTGCTGCTGCTCGGACGAGCCACGAGGCTGGTGCAGTTCTACAACGGACGCAGGAAGCGCTACTCGGCGGGTTTCCGGTTTGGATTTGCTACGGATACTTACGATTCGGACGGGGAAGCGCAAGGTCTGGACAATCCGCCGTTGCTAGACGCCACAATTCTCGAAAAGCTTGCGGCGGAGAGCCTCGGCAAATTTGAGCAGATGCCTCCGGCCTTTTCCGCAAAAAAAATCAAAGGAGTGCCAGCGTACGAGCTGGCGCGCAAGAAGCAGGCCGTTGAGCTGAAAGCGGTGCCAGTCGAGCTATTCGAATATAAGTTGACGGGAATCGAAGGTAACGTGGCGCGCTTTGTTATCGAGTGCTCGTCCGGCACGTACATTCGCTCGCTGGCGCACGACATGGGACAAAAGCTCGGCTGCGGGGCGCACCTCTCGGAGATTACGCGGACGGCGGTTGGCGAATTTTCCTTGGAGCAGGCCATTAAGCTGGAGGAGCTGGCGGAAGCGTCGCGCGCGGGAAAATTTGCCGATTGCATGATCCGGCTGGAAAATTTGTTGCCGAATTTTCCGCGCCTAAACGTGCTGCCTGTCATTGAGAAGCGCGTGCGGCATGGGACGAAATTCAACGTACAGGTCTCGCAGATTCAGCCCGGCCGAGTGGATCTGCCTCCCGGGGCGACCTTGCAGCTCGACGCTGGAGAATTAAAGCCGCCGCGACTGCGCGTCTTCAGCCAGCAAGATAAGCTTGTCGCCATTGCTGAAGCGTTGGTACCTCGCACCTATCAACCCATCGTCGTTTTCGAACCGTTGTCATAAATACGAGAATATCTGGGAGAGGCTGAATTACTCCGCCTATCAACTATTGAGTTAAGGCTGCCGCTGCGAAGGCAAAGGAACGGCTGTGGAACCACGGCCTGCAGATGTATCGCGCCCAACGTAAATCGAGCGGGAGATTCGGTCCCGAAGCCGCAATTTGTGTGGAGTGATCATGATCAACATCTCGGTGTCCTGAGCGGTGTTGTTTCGCTGTCCGAAGAAGTAGCCGACGCCGCCAGGGAGATTCGCAAGGCCGGGAAGGCCTGTGAGGGAGCGGGATTCTTGATTGTCGAGCAGCCCGCTGATAATTGTGGGTATCTCCTCTTTAATGCGCACAGTTTGCGAAATGGTCCGGTTAGTGATGATCGGGATGCCATTGATGCTGGAGCCCGCGAGAGCGCGAATCTCGAACTCCAACTGCAGCGTCACATCATCATTCGGATGCAATGTAGGAGTGGCCTTGATCTTGACGCCGATATCTTCATACTCCGCTCCGGGATAGGGCTGCTGAGCCACTGATCCTGACAGATTTGCAAACAGGCTCGCCGGACTCAGGATGACCGTCACCTGGCCCGCGGTTCCTGAAGGATTGTCCGTAATCGCCACATCGGGCAAGGAAGCGCCGCTCAGGCTGGCCGCTAGTATGGCCGTGGGATTGGTGCCGACGGGAAGCTCGAAGGCCGGCGCGAATAGACCCTGGCTTAGGCCGAGGTAGACCGAAACGCTATCCGTCTGCGGGTCCGTCACCGCAATGTCGGGAAGACTGTCGCCATTGAAATCGGCGATGGTGACCGCCGTCGGCGCTTGTCCCGTAGCGAGCGGCGAGTTCGGCGCCGAATTAAACGTACCGTCTCCGTTGCCGAGCAGCACGCTGATGGTATTGTCCGCTTGGTTCACAACTACGAGGTCGGCGTGGGAATCGCCATTCAGGTCAGCCGAAGCGATGGCGACCGGGAATTTCCCCACGGCAAAAGGAGAGCCAGTCGCCAGGGCAAAGGTGGCGTTTCCATTTCCCAAAAGAATGGTGACATTGTTTGTGGTCTCGTTCACGAGCGCCAGATCTAGATTTCCATCCGAATTAAAATCGGCCGAGGTCATCGCAATGGGTCCTGTCGTTGTGGTTGGCAGCGTAAAGGGCGAACCGGTCGCTTGCTTGAAGGTGCCATCGCCGTTGCCGAGAAAGAGAGAAAGTGTGTTGTCCTTGAAATTTGTCACCGCAAAATCTTGATTGCCATCGGCATTGAAATCGCCGAGGACGATGGAACTAGGCTGCTGGCCCACAGTGATCGGCGAACCCGTCGCTTGCTTGAAGGTATCGTCGCCATTGCTGAGGAGGACTTCCACGGTGTTGGCGACCGGATCGGTGACGACGAGATCGTGGAAGCCGCTCGTCGTTAGCACTGCGGAAGCAATGGAGGGAGCACTCGCGGGTGCGGTGGTGCGGGCCGCGCCAAGAGAGATGGGCTGACCTGCCTGGAGAAAAAGTCCCACGCCCTGGTTTTGGAGAATGGTGAGGGTATTGTCGATTTCGTTGACCACGGCGAGGTCCTGCAAACCAACGTTGCGGAAATCGGCGGAGGTGAGTGCTACGGGCCCGATGCCAACGTTGTAAGAGACGCTAGGCAGGAGGCCCCCTGTCACTGCACCAAGGGAGGTGGCTGCCGTGGAGGCGCCGAGGCTTCCGGAAAGAAGCGAAAGAGTGACCGGATAGCGATCGCCGACAAAGAAAGAAGCCGGCTTACCGTCTTGCGCGCGCAGCAAAACTTGGGTCCCGCTGTGCACAAGCGTTAGCGCGTCGGAAAACTGCGCTGCGAAAGTCGGCATCGTCAGGAGAAAGGTCGATTTGCCGCCTCCCACGCGAGCTACAGGAGGGATTAGAGAGCTGAGAGAAGTTCCGGCGGAGTTTCCACTGTTTCCGAAAATGCTCGCCAGCAGGGTGATCAGCGTGCCAGCGTCCTTCGCCGCCTCCAACTGGGTAATGATGCCTGTAGAGAGAGAAATCAGTTCCGTTGAGGGAGGGGGAAGGATGCCCAAAGTACGCGCTTTGTTTCGATCGACCTCGAGAATCTCGATCTCCAGCATCACTTCGCCGCGCGCTTTTTCGGATTGACGAATGAGTGCGCCCGCAAGTGCAAGCCGTTCGGGAGTGTCGCGAATGGTGACGACGCGGCTCTGTGTGTCGAGTTCGACGCGGGTCGATCCGGTCATCTCCCGCAGAACGCGCACCAATTCGTTCATCTCTTCAGTCCCTATGGAGTCGGGTAAGAGAAACGTTTGCTTTGCTTCCGCAGCGTATTGGCGCCGCTTTTCCGTGCTGTCCTGAGCCACGAACAAGAGATTGGATGTTAAAGGGCGGAAGAATGTGCCGGTCTGGATGGCGAGGATCTTCAGTGCGGTGGAGAAATCGACGTCGTCCGCGACCAGCCGGACAGGCCGCGCAGGCAAGTCCGGATCAAAAGTGACTTTTATTCCAAATAGCTGACCCACTTGTTCGTAGACCGATCTGGTGTCTCCGCGCAAATTGAGATTTTGTTTGCCGGAGTGGGGTCTAAGTTCTGGCAAGCCCTCAATTTTCATATCAGGCGGCGCGACAGGATCATCTTTCATGGCCTTCATCTGGATCATTCGCTCGGCGACGATGGTGTTGCCCGGATCAATGAGCAGGGCCTTAGCCAATTCCTCTGTGGCCACGTCGGCATGGCCGGCGAGGGCGTCACGTTCGGCGGCTTGAACGTGGTCGCGAACCAGCTTCGAGCGCATAGAGGCGATGCGCTCGATGAGTGCGGTGTCCTGCGGTGCGTAACGCGCGGCCTGCTGGAAGTAGTTCAACGCTTCATCAAAATGGCCGTCGGCGAGGGCCTTGTCTCCAAGCTCAGAGATTTTTTTGGAGATTTTTGGATTGGGGTGCGGAGACATGTCGAGCTGCGATTCGTTGGGGACTGTCTGCGGCGGAGCGGACGGGGTTTGCACGGGAGACTGGGCTTGCGCCGGAGACTGAGCGCAACATAGCAGAAGCGCCAGCAGAACAGAGACGGCTTGGCGGAAGTGGACGGGAATAGTCATTGAAGTAAGCGGACGATGTATTTTACCGTATGTCCAAAGAAGAACTCGGACTGAATTGGTCCGGTTGACGTAAATTCATACAAAGCGTAGACTTAGAACGTAGTTGCAAATGAATAACAACTGGAGATTCTTTGCTTCCTGCGTTTCTCATCGCTCTCCGTGAAGGTGTCGAGGCCTCCCTCGTCGTTGGCATCATCCTCGTTTATCTCTCGCGTACGGGCCGCTCGCAACTGGCGCGTTTTGTTTGGTATGGCGTGGCTGCGGCCGCGGCGCTGAGCTTGGCTGTGGCGATGGCTCTGGAGCGCTGGCGGATCAGCGAAGACGGCTTTGAGGGAGTCATGTACCTCGTCGCCGCAGTGTTCGTTATTACGATGATCTTATGGATGAATCGCGTTGCGCGCCACCTGAAAAAAGAAATCGAGCAGAAGATTGAGGGTTACGTGTCGCGGGCTGGCGCAGCGGCCGGTTGGGGCATTTTCTTCTTCGTTTTTCTCATGGTCTTGCGCGAAGGGGCGGAGCTCGCAATCATTTTGCGCGCGGTGGAGCTGTCCACGGAAGGATTGCAGATCTGGATAGGGACGGCTTTGGGAATTGCGGCTGCGGTGGCGGTGGGCGTGTTTTTTTTCAAGGGGACACTGCGGGTTCCGCTGCACCGGTTTTTTGGCGTTACGAGCATCATCTTGATTCTTGTTGCCTTTCAGCTCGCCCTGACTGGCTTGCATGAGTTGAGCGAGGCGCAGTGGCTGCCGTCCAGCAAAGCAGAGATGGCCGTTATCGGGCCGGTGGTGCGGAATGAGCTGTTCTTCTTCGTGCTGGTATTCGGGGCTGCGGCGTTGCTGGTCTTGCGTGAGTGGCAATCCGCATCGCACGCGCGCGCCTCGAAAGAAACGGCCGGTGAGGCGGAGAAAAGGCTGCTTGAAGCGCAGAATCGGCGCCAGCGGCGATGGATGATCGCGGCGGCGGCGGGGTGCCTGTCGGTGATATTGCTGCTGACGGGCGACTTCGTCTATACGCGTGTAAATGCTGCGCCGCCTTCGGCGCGGGCGATCGCCGCCGTGGGGAACGAGGTGCGCATCCCCGTGAGTGAAGTGCAGGACGGCAAGATGCACTTGTTTACGATTAGCGCGGGCGGCCAGTCGCTGCGCTTCATGATCATTAAGAAGCCGAACGGATACGGGACTGCGCTGGATGCTTGCCGCATCTGTGGTGCAGAAGGCTATCGCCAGGATGGGCAGAACGTCGTTTGCAGGCACTGCGGCTCGGCGATTTATGTGCCAACGGTCGGCGAAGCGGGCGGCTGCAATCCGATTGGCGTGCCGTCGCACGTAGACGGCGCTGATCTAGTCCTGGATGTTACTTCGCTTGTGAAAGCGACCAAGGAGATTCCGCAGTAGGGGCACGATTCATCGTGCCCCTACAGATTTTATGTTTCTACGTCTCGTTGCCGATTCGTTTACACGCCGTCCGCGCCGCAAGGTGCTGACGGCGGCTGCGCTGGCGTTGGGCATGGCCGTGGTGACCGCGGCGCTGAGTGTTTCGCTCGACGTAGGCGACCGGCTGGCTAGCGAATTTCGCAGCCTCGGTGCGAACTTGGTGGTAACTCCGCAGGCAGATTCACTTCCGCTTGAAATTGGCGGCGTGGACTATCGTCCCGTCAACGCCGGAGCGTATCTTCCCGAGGCGGACCTCCCCGAAATCAAGACAGTCTTCTGGCACAACAACATTATCGGCTTCGCCCCGATTCTCGAAACGCCGATTACAGTGGGGAATCCAGCGTCCGTGCCTGAAATCTCCTCGTACATACCCACCCACGATCTCCAATTCCTGGGTACATGGGCGCACCACGCGGTTCGTACTCCGGATGGTTCCAACTTCTATACGGGAATTGCATCGACTAACCCGTGGTGGCACGTGACCGGGCGTTGGTTCGATGACGGCGAGCGCGAATGTGTAGTTGGGACAAGACTAGCTAAGTCTCTGGGAGTATCAGCCGGAAGCTATCTGATGATTTTTCACAAAGACGGTGTCGGCGTGGAATCATCGGATGGTCTTTCAATAGTCGGCATAGTCGAAACGGGGGGACCTGAAGACGACAAGATCATAGGGCCACTCGGGATTGCTCAGTCGCTTGCCGATAAGCCAGAGCAATACCGCACGCTCTACGTAAGCGCGCTGACGAAGCCGGAAGATGATTTCGCGCGGCGGGATCCTAAGACGATGAAAGCGGACGAGTTCGAGCGATGGTCGTGCAGTCCGTATGTTTCTTCGATTGCGTATTCGATTGGGCAGGTGCTGACGGGAACGGATGTGCGCGTGATTCGGCGTGTGGCCGAAGGCGAGGGCACCATCCTCACGCGGGTTCGTACATTGCTGTGGATGGTGACGCTTGCGGCATTGCTGGCTGCAGCGCTTGCTGTCGGGGCTTCTTCGGCGGCTTCGGTGATCGAACGGCGCACGGAAATTGGCTTGATGAAGGCTTTGGGGGCCGGCTCCGGCACCGTGGGCTTCTTGCTGGCGACGGAGCAACTTCTGCTGGCGTTCGTCGGCGGAGGCATCGGCTATTCGCTCGGAATTATTTTGGCTCGGCTCGTCGGACAAAGGATCTTTGGCGTTGCACCCGCGCCGTCGCTGCTCGTTCTGGTTGCCGTTCTTGCGCTGGCCGCTGGAGTCACGTTGTTGGGCAGCGCCATCCCTCTGCGCCGTGCTTCGCTTTACGAGCCAGCGCCCATTCTGCGAGGCGAATGATGACCGCGCTTCGCACCGGCAATCGAGCCATGTTCTGGCGGATTGTTCGCCGTCTGCTCGGAGCAAATCGCGGCCGCCTGTTTGTGATTTTGCTCGCGCTTGGCGCAGGCGCTGCAGTTACCGCTGCGCTCCTCAATCTCCAGGTCGATGCCAAGCGCCGCCTTACCTCCGAGTTCCGCACTTTCGGTGCAAATGTTCTCGTCACGCCGCGCGATTCGAACTCGAGGGGGCTTCAGCCCGGCGCGAGTACTCTTGATTCGTCACTCTACAACCGAATTCCCCAGAGCAACGGGGACGACCTGGTGGCTAAGGCATCGCTCCTGTACGGCATTGTGAGGGTCACGCCTTGGAATGGAGGAGGAGAAACCTCTGATACGCGGGGTGCCACATCCGCAGTATTGGTTGGATACCAATTTTTCGGAACCGATCTTGCCGACATATTTCCGTCAACAATCGTCGCGGAGCCTCAGGGGCGAGAACTCATGGGAGTTGATGCAGGCATTCGTGTTTCTAGTTGTGAGTTGGGTGAAGAATTGGCAAAGCGGCTGGGCGTTCAAATCCAACAAACCATTAAATTGCAAGCAAACGGTTCCGATGTGATCTGCTTCATCAATCGTATACGACGTTTTGGAGGGCCGGAGGACAGCCAAATCCTGATCTGGCTTGATGCTGCTCAAGAGCTTCTGAAGCAGAAAGATCGCAGTAGCGTAATCGCACTGAACGTTCCGGGAAATCCCACGAGCGTGCAGCGGTATGTTTCTCAGCTGCAGTCCTGGATGCCTGATGTTGATGTGCGCCCCGTTCGGCAGTTCACCGAAGGCGAGGCGAAGATTTACAACCGCATAAGCGGGTTGTTGACGGCGACTGTCCTGATTGTGCTCTTGCTCACCGGTCTCTGTGTGATGGCGGCCATGACCAATGTCGCGATGGAGCGCAGGAACGACGTGGGCTTGATGAAAGCGATTGGCGGCGCGACGCGTCGCGTCTTACGACTTTTTGTGATGGAGGCGGCGCTGCTCGGCTTAGCCGGTGGCCTATTTGGCGCGGCGGCGGGGATTCTTCTTTCGATATGGTTGGGCAAGCAGGTGTTTGGTGTGGCAGCGCAGCCGCGGTTGATTGTGTATCCTGTATCTGTGGCACTCACCACTATCGTCGCGATTCTCAGCGCATATCCGCTTCGGCGGCTCGCGAGTGTGCGCCCCGCTTCGGTTTTTCGAGGTGAAGCGTGAGCGCTCCAGTCCAGATTCTGCCTGAGCTGAAGACGGCTGCGCCGCAGGTCGCGATTGAAAACCTCGTCAAGAAATATGGCGCGCTGCGCGCTATCGACGATCTCAGCTTCAACGTGAACGCTGCCGAATGGGTGGCGCTCATGGGGCCGTCTGGTTCGGGCAAAACTACTCTGATCAATATTCTTGGCGGGCTCGACAAACTCAACGCCGGCCGCGTCGTTGTAGACGGCATCGACCTCTCGAAACTTGGTGAAAACGAGATAGTCCGCTACCGCGCCGAAAAGGTCGGCTTCGTCTTCCAGCAATTCCATCTCGTGCCGTACCTGAACGCGGTCGAGAACGTTATGCTGGCGCAATATTTTCACAGTGTGACGGATGAAAAGCAGGCAGAGGAAGCGTTGCGCCGCGTCGGCATGGGTGAACGCATGACGCACCTCCCGGCGCAACTTTCCGGCGGCGAGCAACAGCGTGTAGCCATTGCGCGCGCGCTGATCAATCAACCAAGAATCATCTTAGCCGACGAGCCCACCGGCAATCTTGACGAAGCAAACGAAGAGATCGTCCTGAAGATCTTCCGCGAGCTTCACCAAGCAGGCCATACGATCTTAATGGTCACGCACGACCCTGACATCGCGCGGCAAGCCGACCGTCGCATCGAGCTCGCACACGGCCGACTCCATTTCGACACGGCGCAGCACGGCCCGGGCCATCCGCTGGCTTGCCCGCTAGCCGACACCGCCGATTGCTGCACTCCGGTTTCGCCAGACGACGAAATTCGCTTCGATCACATTCTTGAGCAAATCTGGATTTGTTGCGAAGAGGGCAAGCCGGCGAACATAAAGGCGTTGCAAGCATCCGGACCCGCTGGCGAACTTCCTGTTCTCCGCGATGAGCCGGCGGCGAGAACCTTGAGCCGGATGAGCGAACGGCATCTGGTCGAACTGCAAGCCGGCGAGGCGCAACTTACGCCGGTGGGTAGCCAACGCGCGCGCGGCGTCGTGCGCCGCCATCGGCTGGCCGAACGCCTCTTCAAAGATACGTTCGCCGTGGACGACACCGAAGCCCACACTCAAGCATGCCGTTTCGAACACATCATCAGCCCCGAGCTCGATCAGCGCATCTGCACGTTCCTCGGACATCCGAAGACTTGCCCGCACGGCAATCCAATTCCTCCCGGCGATTGCTGCAACGGAAAATCGAAGATCTGACTCCGTCCTACCGCATGCCCATTCCACTCGATCCGCGAAGGAAGCCGTCCACAGTGAAAGTGCACGTTAAGACGGGCGCGGGAGTCGACATCACCTGGGCCGATGGCCACGCCAGCCACTACGATTTTGTGTACCTACGCGAAGAGTGCCCTTGCGCCACGTGCAACGACGAACGCGGCAAAAAAGAAGCTTTCGCCACGGCAGCGCCCGCCGCCAACGCCTTTCCCCCGCTCCCCATGTTTAAGCCCAAGCCGAGCGCGGAAGCTGCCACCGTCGTTGGCAATTACGCCCTTCAAATCAGCTTCACGGATGGCCATGCGACGGGCATCTACAGCTACGAACATCTGCGCGCTATCTGCCCCTGCGCCGAATGCGCCAAGTCCATGCGAACCGCTGCCTCCTAAATCGTTTCAGCGTTAACAAAAAAGCCCGTTCGGCTAGACTTCGCGCCGGAAAAGTGCGAGCATTTTAATCCGCTGATCGAGATCACCCGTACATGAGCAGCTCTTCCAAAACCCCTGCTGCCGCAGGCAGCCGAGGCAACGGTATTCCACGCGTCATTGTCGCGACTACCGCCCTCCTTACTTTTATTTCCTTCTGGCGAGCAGCCGCTATCGTTTTGAACGACTTGGCCTCTTCTGCGTATTACGCAGGCGGTGAAGCGGAAGGCTACATCGGCAAGACGGCGCCGTGGTTCATTCTGGCCATCATGCTGTTTTCGTACGCGGTGCGCGCAGTTTACGTTGAAAGCTGCAGCATGTTCGTGCGCGGCGGCGTGTACCGTGCGGTGAAGCAGTCGCTCGGCGGAACGCTGGCAAAATTCAGCGTTTCCGCGCTGATGTTTGACTACATTCTGACGGGCCCTATCAGTGGCGTCGCCGCCGGACAGTATCTGGCGGGGCTAATCAGCGAACTGCTGCAGTATTCGCACCTTGGCAATGCGCTCACTCCGAACGAGGTCAGCTTCATCGCGGCGAGTTTTGCGGTTCTTGTCACAGTCTATTTCTGGTGGGAAAACACAAAGGGCATCCCGGAGTCCAGCGACAAAGCCCTAATCATCATGAAGCTGGTGACGGTGATGGTGGTGCTCCTGATCGGATGGTGTATTTACACGGCGATTTTGAGGCATTCGCCGCTTCCGCCCTGGCCGCACCCGCGCAATCTGCGTTTGAACGCCAGCGCACTCGGTTGGCTTGCGGGCAGTCCACTTCCTCACATGTTTGGAATTATCGCGATCTTCATTGCATTGGGACATTCGGTGCTGGCCATGAGCGGAGAGGAATCGCTGGCGCAGGTTTACCGCGAAATCGAAAGCCCCAAACTGCCGAACCTGAAAAAGGCCGGCATGGTCATTTTCATCTACAGCCTGGTTTTCACGTCGCTGGTTTCTTTCTTTGCGGTGATGATCATTCCCGACGGCGTCCGGCAGAACTACCTCGAAAATCTTATCGGCGGCCTGGCGATGAGCTTGCACGGGCCGCTTATCGCGCGGCTGATCTTTCATGCGTTCGTTGTTGTTGTGGGTACGCTCATCCTGGCGGGAGCGGTCAATACCGCGATTGTCGGCTCGAATGGCGTGCTAAATCGTGTTTCCGAGGACGGCGTGCTCAGCGCGTGGTTCCGGCAACCACATCCGAGATTCGGTACCAGCTACCGCATCATTAATATCGTCGTCCTGCTGCAAATCATCACCATTTTTATCAGCCGCGGCGACGTTACTTTCCTTGCAAACCTCTATGCTTTCGGCGTCATCTGGAGCTTCACGATGAACGGCCTGGCCGTTCTTGTGCTCCGCTACACGAGGCCTGGGGTGCGTGAGTTTCAAGTGCCCTTTAATTTTTACATTCGCGGCGTGCAGATTCCCGTCGGCCTCAGCTTGATCACGCTGACTCTCTTTATCATCGCGGTCGTCAATCTTTTTACCAAACCTGTAGCCACCATGGCTGGCGGAACTTTTTCCATTCTGCTCTTTATCGTCTTCTCGATTTCAGAGCGCCGCGCACACCGCGGTGGTGCGGCTCACATGGAGATGGACCAGTTCAACCTGGAGCTGGAATCTGAACTAACGCCTGAGGCGGTTGGCGCAAGGGCCGGAAACATTCTTGTGCCGGTAAGCAATCACTTCAATCTCTACCATTTGGGCAACGTCCTTGACCGCATCAAGCCCGGACGCCGCGATGTGGTCGTCTTACACGTGCGCTTATTGCGACGTTCGGCTTCCGGCGAAAACGAACTGGACGCCGATCAACTCTTCGGCAGCATCGAGCAGCATCTCTTCTCGCAGGCGCTTTCCATGGCCGAAAAGCGCGGTAAATCCATTCGACTCGCGGTGGTTGCGTCTAACGACCTATGGGAAGGCATCCTGCGTGCAGGCGCTTCGCTGCAGTCCAGCACGATTGTGATTGGGCGTTCGGCGAAGGACAACACCGAAGAGCAAGCACGGCAGATCGGCGATGCATGGGAAAAACTGGGCGACATCAAGCCGCAATTCAACCTCGAAATTCATTTGCCCAACGGCGACAAAATCTACAAAGTGCTTGGGCCGCATGCTCCTAACCTGACTGCGAACGAAGTCAACCTTCTGCACAGTTTGTGGCTGCGCTTCAGCGACGTCCTGGCGCCGCAAGAGTTGCATCATCACGATGTTGTGCACTTCGCGCTGCAGGAAGTCAAAAAAGAGATCGAGGATGGGCAAGAAGATGCGGTCGTCAAGCGGTTGCGCGATCACCTTGACGGAAACCAGTCGAAAAAATCACCGTCCTCTTGAATCACCAGAAGGCCAAGAGTGATCTCCACACAGGCGTCGAGCCTTGGATTTATGCCAGCTGTGTCGTGCAGTGGCCGCAGCGCTTGGCTTGGATCGGAATGCTCATGGCGCACTGCGGACAATCTTTGGTTGTAGGCGCTGTCGGAGCGGGCGGCTTGGTGGTCCAGCGATTCACCATGCGCACGAGGAGGAACACAGCGAACGCCACAATCAGAAAGTTGATGACGTTGTTCAGAAACATTCCGTAGTTCAGCGTGGCCACTTTGTCCAACTTGGCTGCGGCGATGTTCTCATAGTGTTTGCTGGAGAGGCTGATGAACCGACTCGAGAAATCGACGGGTCCCACGAGCTTACCGAGCGGCGGCATCATGACATCCTCGACGAAAGATGTGACGATCTTCCCGAACGCCGCGCCGATAATAATGCCAACAGCCATATCCAGCACGTTGCCGCGCATGGCAAATTCTTTGAATTCCTTTAGCATGTGCGTCTCCTTTTCCTGTGGCGTGGGCCAAACGATCGCCTCAGCGCGGTTGCAGAAGCAGAGAGGGCCGTTCGTTGCGCAGATTATAGCTGAAGCAAAGAGAAAATTAAGTTGGGAAATCGTTTGAGGAAAATTAGCGCGGCCGGAAGACGAGCGCCGCCCCGATAATTCCGCGCAAGCTCATCAATACACCCGCGGTGGCCAGCAGAGGGCCGACCCACAAAAATGGAACCCGCGAGATCGCTAGCATTACCACGCCGAGAAGAGTCAGTGAAAGTCCGCGCGTCCAGTTTTCCCAGCGTGCCCACCACTTGTTGGGTCCATACAGCGCCCGTAGTCCCCAAAGAATCAGCGCGACGCTGAGGATGAGCCAGGATGGTTTTTGGCGCTCGACAAGCATCCGGCCCGTGAGCGCCAGCCAGACAACAAGCACGCCCAATAGTAAAAATATGACTTCGATCATGAGCCGCAGCGCGCGCTGAGGTGTCAGCATCGTCATTCAGCGTGTTTAGGGAACGCGCTCGATGCGTACTTTCTGAAGCACCACGGGCGTCTTTGGACGGTCGTTCGAATCGCGCGGCAAATTGGAAATCTTATTCGCCACGTCTTGTCCTTCGATCACTTCCCCAAAGATGGAGTGCTTGTTATCGAGCCACGGAGTTGCGGCCACGGTGAGGAAAAATTGGCTGCCGTTCGTGCCCGGCCCTGCGTTGGCCATGGAAAGCTTGCCGGCTTTCGAATGATTCAGCGAAGGATGAAACTCATCCGCAAACCGATATCCTGGGCCGCCGCGGCCGGTTCCTTGCGGGCAGCCGCCTTGAATCATAAATTGCGGAATCACGCGATGAAAAACAAGTCCATCGTAAAAATTCTTTTTTAGTTTTTTGCCGGTGCTCTCGTCGGTAAATTCTTTTGTGCCCTCGGCCAGTCCAACGAAATTCTCGACGGTTTTCGGAGCTTCCTTTTCGAGAAGCTTCACCACGATGTTTCCCTGCGACGTTTCGAAAATCGCGTACATCCCTGATGGTCGGCTCATGCGCTCTCCTCGTGTACTAAATCATCCTACACGAGCCGCCTCGGCCTGCGCCACTCGTGCCGGTCACCAGCCCTTCTGTTTTCGCAATTCGGTGATGTGCGCCGTGTGGTGTTTGCCGTGCCATTCGTAGAGAAATAGAAGCCAGTCGACGTTGCGTTCGCCATTTTCCGGGTGCATTAGAAGACGCGCGAAATGCTCCGGTTGCAATGACCGCCACAAACGGTCAAAGCGCGCGTGCACGGAATCGAGAAGAGTCTGAGAACTCTCGATGGGCGCCGATTTCGAATCCGCCAACTCGGCCCACGCTGCTTCGTTGTATGGCTTGATTGTCGGATTATCCTCTGTGAGCGCGAGCTTCAACCGGACAAGCGCATTCATGTGGCTGTCCGGAACGTGGTGGATGACCTGGCGCACGGTCCATCCGCCCTCGCGATACGGTGTGTCTAGCTGCAAATCAGTCAGATCTTTCACCGCCGCGCGCAGCTTGGCGGGCGTTGAGGCGATCTCGTCGATGGCCTCCTGACGTCTGACGGGCGTCACTTGCGCGGGCATGGCGAATTTTCCAATGGGATAGCGTGGATCCATCTGAATCTCTCCTCGGGCAACCTCGATCTGCCACTCGCCGATGGCTGTGACTATAGCTTTGCCGCTCGGCGACCGTCAACGCGACGCGGCTGAGAGGCTTCTCCAATTTGGACGGTTCGCAATCCGGTTCGAGAGGGAGGGGATGCTACAATACCGAGCTTCGAGCTGTTTCGCAGAGTGTATCCGCGAGATGAATCGAACAGGCGCGCTGCTGAATCTAATTGTTTGGAGATAATGGGAATGCACAACGTAGTGATTATCGGCAGTGGCTGCGCCGGCCTCACAGCGGCGATCTACGCCGCGCGCGCAAATTTGAAACCCCTAGTGATCGATGGCCACGAGCAGGGCGGCCAGCTCTCTCTCACGACGCATGTCGAGAACTATCCCGGCTTCCCCGATGGCATCTTGGGCCCGGAGCTAATCGAAAATATGCGCAAACAAGCGCAGAAATTCGGCGCGGAGTTCAAAGCAGGCGCCGTGAACGAGGTGGACCTCACGCAACGGCCGTTCAAGATCACGGCCGGCAAAGACACCTACGAAGCTAAGGCGCTGATCGTTGCAGCTGGGGCCACTGCACGCTTGCTGGGCTTGCCGGGTGAACGCGAGATGATCGGGCGCGGTGTTTCGACGTGCGCGACCTGCGACGGCTATTTTTTCCGCGAAAAGGCCATCGCTGTCGTAGGCGGCGGCGACTCAGCGATGGAAGAGGCCAACTTCCTGACGCGCTACGCAAGCAAGGTCTATCTCATCCACCGGCGCAACGAATTTCGCGCCTCCAAAATCATGATTGACCGTGCCAGGGCCAATCCAAAGGTCGAGTTTCTTACTCCTTTTGCAGTGGAGGAGATTCTCTCCCCCAAAGGCCACGTCGATGGCGCGCGCCTGCGCAACCTTCAGACGAAAGAAGCCCGCGAAATCGCGGTAGACGGCATCTTCGTCGCCATTGGCCACGATCCAAACTCGACGGTATTCAAAGGCAAGCTGGAGATGGACGCCAACGGCTACCTGATAGCTAAACACGGCACTCTGACGGCCATCCCCGGCGTGTTTGTCGCGGGGGATGTACAGGATCATCGCTACCGCCAAGCTGTCACTGCCGCGGGCTCCGGTTGCATGGCTGCCTTGGATGCCGAAAAGTTCCTGGAAGAGCACACGGGCTAGTCCCAAGAGATTTACACGGGCATAATCATATTGCATGCTCCGCGCGACGCTTCTCAAACTTTCCCAGAGTCCACGCTTCGCCAAATGGGTTACCTCCAACGGCACCACGCGCCGTATGGCGCGCCGCTTTGTCGCCGGCGAAACGCTCGACGAAGCCATAGAAGCCGCCCGCGCCTGCAATAATGCCGGGATGCTCGTAAGCCTTGATTACTTGGGCGAAAACTGCGCCACCACTTCCGACGCTCAACGCGCGCGCGACGCCTACCTGGAGGTTTTTGAGCGTATCCACAAGGAAAATCTTCACGCAAATGTGTCCTGCAAGCTGAGCCAGCTCGGGCTGGACCTCAATGTCGATTTCTGCCAGGGCCTGGTCGTGTCCATTGTGGAATTAGCCGCACGGTATGAGAATTTTCTCCGCGTTGATATGGAAGGATCGCCGTACACCCAACGCACCCTCGACGTCGTAAAAAATGTGCGGTCGCGGAATCCCGCCATCGGAACGGTAATCCAGTCCTATCTTTACCGCAGCGAAACTGACGTCCAGGATTTACTCGCTTGTGGCTGCCGCATCCGACTTTGCAAGGGTGCCTATAAGGAGCAGCCGGATGTTGCGTATCCCCGCAAAAGCGACACGGACTTCAACTACATACGCTTGATGAAGATTCTTTTGCCCAGCGGCTTCTACCACGGGATTGCCACACATGATCCGCGCATGATTGCGGAAACGATTCGTTGGGCAGCCGCCCAGAAAATTTCCAAGGATGACTTCGAGTTTCAGATGCTCTACGGCGTGCGGACTGATTTGCAACGCATGCTCGTAAAGGACGGTTATCGACTGCGCGTTTACATTCCCTACGGCAACGACTGGTTCCCGTATTTCATGCGCCGGCTGGCCGAGCGCCCCGCCAATCTCGGTTTCATGCTGCGAAATTTCTTCCGATAAACATGGTCTAGATCCCGCAAATCAGTGTTTGACCCGGTATCCATCTGGGCTTCCCAGGATTTCCTCGTCGATTGTAAATGACGACGTAGCAAATCCCTGAGGGCGCGGTCCTGCCGAATTATGAAAGTCGGCGTAGACTACAAATCTTACGGAATCTCCGCGATGAAACCCTCGAGCTGCCGTGATTTCTTCTCCGGTAGATAGTTCGTGTCCTGGCCACAACCAGATTGGCTTCAGTTGTGTGCTTACCCAGCCCAATGGGTAAGGGTGACATACCTTGGCATTGGAAAGATCTGTCACCATGTTCCACTTACCACTTGCTGGATCAAACTGCTCAATAGCATAGGCTACCATTGCGCCGCGGGCGCCTGAGTCGTCAATAAAATCGCACACTTGGACCCGCACAGGCATCTTGCCGTGATTCACTAAAAGCGCTTCATACCATGTTGAAAGGCCTGGGATTCCAGTGTCGCCTTTTTCACTCCTATAGAGGGCTCCAAGTCTTGAAGTATCTCCACTCGCTCTCCAAATGATCCCCAACGAACAAAGAGCCACAAAGGCAATGGAAGAGGCAGCTAGAATCCAAGTCACATGGCGACGATTCATAGCGCCTGCTAACCTCACAAATACCACTTGGGCGTTAGACACCGTGGACGGAAGATGGTGCCTGCAAGGAAACAGTGCGGAGTCGCAATGGAAAAAGAGCCCGGCTGCTCAACTACCTAAACCTTTCGGCAAACCGTCACGCCATCGCGCAGGGGGATCAGCACCGGAAACAGTTCTTTCGAGGCATACACCAGTCGGTTAAATTCCTGCACGCCGCGCGTCGCAGTATCATTTGGAGCTGCAGGCCGCGCCGCCTTGCCCGACCAGAGCGTATTGTCGGTAATGAATAAGCCGCCCCGCTTGAGTTTCGGCAGCGCCACACGCAGCGCGTCGGGATACTGATGTTTGTCCACGTCGTTGAAGATCAAGTCAAATTTCCCGGGAGTTTTCTTGAGCAATTCGAGCGCGTCGCCCACATGCACGTTAATCCGCTTTGCCACTCCGGCCCGCTTGAAATAATCGCCTGCTCGCTTTGCATTCGCAGGGTCTCCGTCCGTGTAGTGTACTTTCGCTCTGGGTCCGGCAGCCCGCGCCAGCCATATCGTCGAATAGCCAATCGCTGAGCCCATCTCAAAGATGCGTTTCGCGCCGGAAACCTGCGCAAACAGCGCGAGCAAACGCGCCACCGCCGGCCCAATAATCGGCACGCGGTGTTCTGCGGCATAGTGCTCCATCTCGCTGATGACCGCGTCCCGCTCCGGCAGAAGTTCATAGAGATATTGCTCGACGTCGTCCTGAATATAGCCGCTACGCAGGTTCTCCGTGCGAATCACAGGTTTTCTCCCGGCTTAAGAGCATGAATCTCTAGCCCCGCGATGTCCCGCGTCTCCTGCCGCAGGCCTTCCACTGTCCCCGTTAGGACTGGGAACGTCGCATAATGCATCGGAATGACGTGCTTCACACCGAGCAGTCGAATCGCATAAGCCGCCTCACGCGGTCCCATCGTAAAGAGATCACCGATCGGCAGCATTGCGAGGTCGGGCTTGTACAGCTCGCCGATCAATTTCATGTCTCCGAACAAAGCCGTGTCACCCGCATGATAAATCGTGAAGCCCCCGGGCATCCGAATCACCAATCCCGCTGGTTCGCCTGCGTAGTGCCGCACGCCATTTTCATCCCAGGAATTCGAATGAAAAGCATGGGTCATCGTCACTTCAAACTCGCCTACCTTCTGCGAGCCGCCCTTGCCCATCGGACAAATCTCTTTTTCAAATCCCTTACTTGCAATCAACAGGCACGTCTCAAAGATGGCCGCAATTTTCGGCTTATGCTGCTTTGCCAGGGCAAGCAGATCGCCCGAGTGATCCGTGTGTGCATGGGAAAGAAAAATTACGTCCAGCCGCGGCACGGTCTTCAGCGCGTCCGGGCACGCGGGATTCGTCATCACCCACGGATCGATGATTGCCATCTGCCCCGAGGGTGTTGTCAGTGAAAACGTGCTGTGTCCAAAATAAGTAATTCGATTGCCCTTCGTATCGAGCATTGCCGCTCCCCTGGTCGTTTTAAGTCGAAGCCTTATTCTTATTGCGAAGCAACGCTGCCGCCCGCTAGCAGCGCGCGAATCGCTTCTTCGTATTGTTCCCGGCCCTTCTCGCCAATAAAGTGGGCTACTTGCTTGCCGTCCTTCGCATAAAAGACGGTCACAGGCATCGACCCAGTCCATCCAGGGAGCACGGACTGCCTGAACGCCGCCTCAGCTCCAGCGGTTTTGCGGTAATTGGGGAAAATCGGTTTGTACCGCGCCAGAAACCGCCGCATCAAGATCAGGTCGCCGTCGTCATCCATGCTGACTCCAACCACCTGCAGCCCCTTCGGCGCATACTGCTTCGCCAGTTCGTTCAGCATTGGGTACTCGTCACGGCAGGGTTCGCACCACGTCGCCCAGAAGTTCACCAGAAGGGCTTTGCCGCGGTTCTGTTCCAGTATCTTTTGGAATCCTTGCGCGTCGATCATTTCGGGATCGTGCGGCGTCTTGGCTTGCGGCGCGGCAAGAGCCACGAGGCCCGTCCCGGCGACAAATAAAGTCACTGCGATAATGGTCATCCGTATCTTCATCGATATACCTTCCCCAACCATTCTAGCTGCATGTGCGAAAGTTGAGAATCCTCCCCTCGCACAGTACAATCAATCCAGTCGCTTGTTGGCCCCGGCAGGGGCGTGGTATAAGAAAATTCCGCCGGGCGCTTCCATCCGCTGGAACCGCTCTCGGCCCATTGTCCGAGCAAAGGAGATTTGAATGGCTTACGTAATCGCTGAGCCCTGCATCGGCACAAAAGACACCGCCTGCGTGGATGTCTGTCCCGTCGATTGCATCCACCCTCGCAAAGATGAACCGGGGCATGAAAAAGTCACTCAGCTCTATATCAATCCCACGGAGTGCATCGACTGTGGCGCCTGCGTCCCGGTTTGCCCGGTGACAGCGATTTTCGCTTTGGAGGACTTGCCAGAGAAGTGGAACAGCTACACGCCGGTCAACGCAGATTTCTACACCGCGAAATAGCAGGCTTATTCGTTTCTAGTGGAATCAACCTTCAAAACGGCACGCTTCCGCGTGCCGTTTTGCTTTAATCAGGTTTCGAGCCGCGCTGTTTCCGCGCGCCGGGCCCCGCTGCTTAGCGTCCGCTTGCGTACTTCTTCGAATGTGGTCGCAAACAATATCTTCTCCACCGCTCCCTGCACATCCTTCCAAATCTGCTTCAGCCCGCAGCTTTCTCCTTCCACGCACACTCCACCCATCGCTTCGTTGTGCACGCAACTGGACTCCGCGAAGGCACCGTCGACGACTCGTAGCACGGCCCCCACGGAAATCTGTTCAGGCGCTCTCGCCAGGGTATAGCCTCCGCGCACACCCCGCCGGCTCTCCAGGATGCCTCCGCGCTTCAATTCCAGCAGGATTTGCTCGAGATACTTCAAGGGAATATGGTGCCTCTGCGCAATCTCGTGGATGGTCACGACTTCGGGATACTGCAGGCTCAGGTGCAGCACCGCTTGTGTGGCGTATTCGCCTTTTGCTGTCACTCGCATAGTATTTTCGATTCTTTGGTAAGCCTTTCATACGCGCGAAGGAGTGTCAATCTCCGCCGCCTGTGCCTCTGGGCCATCCAGTCGCGTCTAAGAAAAGTGCGCCTTTAGCGTATTTTGCATCTCATGAATCCGAAATGTCGCGTCACACGGTATGATGTTTGAGAGCAGAATTGTCCCCATGCCAGAACGCTTTCATCTCGTCCTTCTGATACACGCCCACCAACCCGTCGGCAACTTCGGCCACGTGCTCGAAAAGGCCTACAAAGATTCCTACCTGCCTTTCATCGAACTCCTGGAAAAACATCCCGGCGTGCACATGGGCCTGCACTATTCCGGCCCGCTTCTCACCTGGATCGAAGAACATCGTCCCGAATATTTCACGCGCCTGAAAGCCCTCGTCAGCGCCGGGCAAGTCGAACTTGTCGGCGGCGGCTTTTATGAACCCATCCTCGTCTCCATTTCGCCCGAAGACCAGCGCGAACAGATCATCCGCCTGGCTTCTTATCTCGAAAAGCATTTTGGCCGTCGTCCGACAGGCGCGTGGATCGCGGAGCGCGTTTGGGAGCCGCAGCTTCCGTCCGCGCTTTCCGCTGCCGCCGTCAACTACACGCTGGTCGACGACATTCATTTTCTTTCCGCTGGATTTGAACCCGAGGAACTTTTCGGCGCTTATATCGCCGAAGACCGCGGCCAGAGCGTCTGGCTCTTTCCCGGTCAGAAAGCGCTCCGCTACTTCATTCCCTTTGGCAAAGTCGAAGAGGTCGTCACCTATCTTCGAGACGCTGCGACTCTGCATCCCGGCGGTATGGCGTCTATGGGCGATGACATGGAAAAATTCGGCGTGTGGCCTGGCACCAACGCCCACTGCTACAAAGACGGCTGGCTCGAAGATTTCTTCACCGCTCTCGAGAAGAATTCCTCCTGGCTGCGTGTATCGACGCCGGGTGAATATCTCGCCGATCACTCGCCTCTGGGCCGCGCCGATCTTCCCACCGCCTCTTACACCGAAATGATGGAGTGGGTCCTGCCCACGCGTGTCCGTCAGCGCTTCAACGCCGTCCAGAAAGAGTTTAGTGCGCGCCCCGAAGTGCTTTCGTTCCTCCGTGGCGGCTCCTGGCGCGGCTTCTTCCGCAAGTACGCCGAATCAAATTTGCTCCACAAGAAAATGCTGCGTGTGTCCGCGCGCATCGCTGCAGTGCCTATGCGCCACTCAAGTTCGAAAGCCAACGATGAACTTGCCCAGGCGCGCGACATGCTCTTGCGCGCCCAGTGCAATGATGCCTACTGGCACGGCATCTTCGGCGGCTTATACGCCCCGCACCTCCGCACGGAACTGTGGCGCAGCTTGATTCGAGCCGAATCCATCGCCGACCGCCATACGGCCGGCGCCCTCGTACCACGTGTCGAATTGCTGGACTACGACGCCGACGGTGCCCATGAGCACCTCTTCACCGCTTCCGAATATCAAGCGCTGCTGAAACCCACGGACGGCGGCACTCTCGCCGCGTTTGACTTTCGTCCCGCCGCTGCCACACTGATCAACTCCATCCAACGCAGGCCGGAGGCCTACCACGCGCGCTTGCGCGAAGCCGCGAAAACCGCTGTACCGGGCGCCGTCTCCTCGATACACGAGCAAACTCTCGTCAAAGAGCCCGGCCTCGAACGATTTCTCCACTACGACCGTTGGTCACGCCATGCATTTCGCACTTTGCTTTTTGACCCCGCTCGCACGCAGACACAATATGAAAGCCTGCAACTACAGGAAGATCCTGGATTCGCCGGCAGCGCCTTTCACGTCAATTCCTCCTCCGCCAACGATGCGCAATTGATTCGCGAAGACGAATTGAAGGTGGCCGCGAAAAATGGGTCTCCCGCACCGCGGCTTTCCCTGGCGAAACGTTTTTCCTTCGGTCCCGCCCCGAATGGTTGCGAAGTCGGATGTGAGATTGGATTGAAGCTGAAGAGCTCTCTCGCAAAGCCCATTGCGGTCGGCATCGAATCCGTTATCAATCTCCTCGCGCCCACCGAGGCCGACCGCTTTTTTGAGACGCCGAAAGGACCGCAAAATCTCCGCTTCAGCGGCGTTTTGCCTGGCCCGTTACTTCGCATGGAAGACGGCTGGCAGCGCATACGCATCACTTTGCACGCGCCAGGCGCAAAGGAATTCTGGGTCGCGCCAATTGAAACGGTTTCCGAATCCGAGGAAGGTTTCGAGCGCGTTTACCAGGGTTCTCAGATCCTCGCGATCTGGCATCCGTCCTTGGTAGCGCAAGAACCGTGGTTCGCGCGTCTCGTCTGGCGCATCGAATCTTTTTAGAATCCGTCTTGCAGGTAGGAGCTTTTTCCGAGTTTACTCTGCTTCACTCCGCAATTAATAAATTCTGCGAGAACGGCCACTCTGCATCCACCCACTGTCCTTCGCAGCGGAACCCCGTTCGCGCCGCCATCTCTCCCGCTTCGCCGATTCTGTATTTGTGCGAGCTCTCCGTCCAGATCGTCTCATCTTCATCCAACGACACGCGAAGTCCTGCCGCTGGAATCTCCACGCGTTGACGGCAGGTCGACCGTAAGTGCATCTCCATACGCCGCTCGATCGCGTTCCATCGTGCCTCATGCCGAAAATTCGCCAGATCGAAGTCTCCGCGCAGCTCCCGGTTGATTCTCGCGAGCAAATTCAAATTGAACGCCGCGGTCACCCCAGCAGGGTCGTCATATGCCGGCATTTGAACTTCGACGCTTTTTTCCAAGTCCGTGCCCAAGAGCAGCGCGTCGCCTTCGCGCAAGATATTGCGGACGCTCCGCAGAAACTCCTCGCCTGCGTCGCGATCGAAATTACCGATCGTGCTCCCGAGAAACAGCACCAGCAGATGATCGCCGTCGGCGCGTCCGCGGGCAACGGCCCGCAGCCCCTCCAGATACGGCTGCTCATATCCAACGATGCTCACCAGATCGATCTGCCCCAATTCTTTTTCGCATGCCGCCAGCGCGGAAGGAGAAATTTCGATCGGAAAGTAATACGTTTTCTGCCGCCGCGAAAGCGCTTCCAGAATCCAACGGGTCTTTTTCCCGCTTCCGCTGCCCAGCTCTGCAACGTGCACCGGCGACGGAAGCAGGCGCACGATTTCGCGCGCGTGTTTCTCCAGCAGCCGCGCGTCCGCGCGGGTCAGACCGTACTCTGGCAGCACGCAAATCGTCTCAAACAAGGCCGAGCCCACTTCGTCATACAAATATTTTGACGGCAGTTCGCGCTGTCCGCTTTTCGTTAAACCTTCGCGTATATCGGCCGCGAACTCGGACACATGTCTCAACGGAAGGCTTTGCGTCAGCATGTCATCTCCCAAGGGTCCGGGTTTATATTGCTAGTCTTCCACGCAACGGAAAGCCGCGTAGACGTACGGATAATGCGGTTGGAACCAGTTCCGGAAGGATCGCCGCAACATGCAAGCAGCCGTTCGCGACGACCCCCCCTTCATCACGTAGTGTTTGCCATCGAAGAAATTCGCGGAATAGCCGGGATAAAAGGGCATCGCCACAAATCCTGGAAACGGCGCGAACTGCGTCCGCGTCCACTCCCACCCATTGCCCACCAGATCGTGAACTCCAAACGCGCTTGTCCCGTCCGGATGCGAGCCCGTTGGCGCAGGATCCCACTGCTTAAAATCAAAATTCCCAAGCCGTGCGTTCGGCGCGTCCTCGCCCCAGGGATAAGCTCGTTCCGCCCGGCCATCGAGCGTCCCATATGCCGCTCTGTGAAACTGCTCTTCACTCGGCAGCGTGCGCCCAAGCCACTTGGCGTATGCCGTGGCTTCCGCATGGCTTACGTAGACCGGCCAATCAAGAGGCAAGCGGACCTCGCCGAACATCGCCCGGTACATCCAAATGTTTCCGTTGCGCTTCCAGAACGCTGGATGCTCGATGCTTTCTTTTTCTTTCCAGGCCCATGCCTCAGCACTCCACAGCGCGGGGTTCTCATACCCGCCCGCCTGGATAAACCGCAAGAATTCCTGGTTCGTGACGTTGCCGCTCTCGATCGCAAACTCCTCGACGTCCACTGCTTGCGGCTCCAATTCATTGTCCCAACCGAATTCATCCCCCGTCACGAGATTCAGCCCCAACGTCGTCCTCCCCGCAGGTATCTCCACGAGCCTGGACTTTATTAGCGGCGCTCCAAAGCTCGGTCCAATGGGTCCGCGGATTTTTCTATCGGTCGGTAGCCTGTGCAACATGTACGCGAGCGTCTCCGCATGCATCAGCCGGTGCTCGATGGCCACTTCCAGCATGGGAATCAACTGAGGATGTCCTTCGGCCGGCCGCGCCAACGCGTGCTCGATTGCAGCATCCAGTTCACTCCGCAACCTCTGGTTGTAGCGATCCACCTCGCCGCGCTGGGGCCAATCGCTTGGCCCGTCGTTCGGCAATCCACCGCCCACGGGGTCGATACCGAAGGCAAAAAGGTCATCAAACGTTCGCTGCACGGACTGCAGCCCAAACGCACGCTGCGCGAGCAGGTTCCAATCAAATGCTTCGACATGTCCCAGGTAAAAAATGATTCGGTGCCGCTCTGGAATGGGCCTGTCGTAGATAGCCTCGCTGCGCACAATCCGAAATAAATCATCGGTTTGCGCGCGCGCGTTCAACAGGCGGGTGTGAAGGTCATGCCTTATGCGGACAGCTGTGGCTGTGGCTCCCATGGCGTTTTCCCCCTAACTTGGATGCGGCTTCCTCAAGAAGGATGCGCCGAAATTCGGCGCTGGGGAGGCTGAGTGGGGTACGATGTTCCCCCTGTGGCGTGAGGCTGTCAATCGAAATGAATGCGAAACCCGCAGCGCCTTCGGATGCCGTGATCGAATTTCGCAGCGTAAACTACTGCATTAACGATATTCCTGCCCGGCCCATCGTCTCAAATGTCTCACTAACCATCTCGCGTGGTGAGACTCTCGTGCTCCTCGGCCGTAGCGGCAGCGGCAAAACTACACTCTTAAAGCTCATTAATCGGATGCTTATTCCCTCGCAAGGGCAAGTTTTTGTTGAAGGCCGAGCCACCTCTGACTACGACCCGATTCTTCTTCGCCGCGGCATCGGCTATGTCATTCAAGAAGCAGGTCTCTTTCCGCATTTCACCATCGCCGAAAACGTTGGCCTGGTCCCATCTCTCGAAAAATGGGACTCCATACGAATTGCCGCCCGCGTGGAAGAACTACTGCAACTAGTAGGTCTCAACCCCGCCGAGTTTTCCACCCGCCGTCCGCGTGAACTTTCCGGCGGCCAGCGCCAGCGCGTGGGTGTCGCGCGTGCCCTAGCCGCCGATCCGCCCATCCTGCTCATGGACGAGCCCTTCGGTGCCCTCGATCCCGTCACCCGTGCCGAACTTCAGCGCGAGTTCAGCGCTCTGGCTCGCCGCCTCAATAAAACTATCGTCTTCGTCACTCACGACATCCGTGAAGCACTTCTTCTCGGCCAGCGCATTGCACTTCTCCAAGCCGGACGCTTGGTCGCCCTCGGCTCTCCCAAAGATTTTCTCCGCCTCGACCACCCCGAAGTCCACGCCTTCACCGCATGCCTCGCCAGCGACAACGGGGTCTCTCAATGACGCCTTGGACATTTTCCCTCACTCACCGCTCTGAAATCTTTCACGCCACTCTCGACCACCTCACTCTCGTCGTCATCTCCATGGACATCGCCATTGCCATCGCCGTTCCTCTCGGTATGCTCATCGTCCAACACCCCCGCCTCCGGGCCGTCGCGCTAGGCATCGCGAGCATCTTTCAAACCATCCCTAGCCTCGCCCTCTTCGGCTTCCTGATTCCCATTCCGTTTATCGGCGGTATCGGTCGCCGCACTGCAATAGTCGCCCTGGTTCTTTACGCGCTCCTCCCAATCCTCCGCAACACCTACGTCGGCCTCAGCGGCATCGACCCCGCTATCCTCGAAGCCGCCGAAGCCATGGGAATGACCAGCTCTCAAATCCTCCTCCGCGTCCGCTTCCCCCTCGCGTTAAGTGTGATCCTCGCGGGCATACGCACCGCCACCGTCATCACCATCGGCGTCGCCACGATCGCCGCCGCCATCGGAGCCGGCGGCCTCGGCACCTTCATCTTCCGCGGCGTAGCCATGGTCAACGACTCCGTCATCCTGGCTGGCGCCATCCCCGCCGCTCTCCTTGCCATCTTCGCCGACCTCCTCCTAGCCCAACTAGAACGCCGCCTCAAAGTTGCCTGATCTCTTCTCCGCTCTGACTCTGCGTCCTTTGCGTCTCTGCGTTATCTTTTTTTCTTTTCTCATGCGAAACTCACCCTACATGCGCCGCAAACTCCTCCGAATCCTTTACTTCGTTTACCTCCTCAACCTCCTTTACATCCCTACCGCCTGCCGCAAACCCGCCCAGCCCCACCTAACCATTGGCTCAAAATTTTTCACCGAGCAAGTCATCCTAGCCGAGCTCCTAGCCCAACACATCGAAGCCCGCACTAAAATTCCTGTCGATCGTAAAACTAATCTCGGCGGCACTCTCCTAGTCCAAAAAGCCCTCCTCGCCGGCGATCTCGATCTCTATGTCGAATACACCGGCACTGCCCTCACCGCCGTTCTCAATGAATCGCCCGGAACAGACAGCTCTGCTGCCATCTACAATCGCGTCAAACAACAATACGCCCAGCGCTTCAATCTCGAGCTCACCGAACCTCTCGGCTTCGAAAACACTTTCGCGATGGTCATCCGCGGCGACGACGCACAAAACCTCCATCTCCGCACGATGTCCGACCTCGCCCCCATCGCCCCTAAATGGCACGTCGGCGTAGGCTACGAATTCCTCGAGCGCCCCGACGGCTTTCGCGGTTGGAGCGACCGCTACGGCCTCCACTTTGCTGCCTCGCCCAAAGTCATGGACCTTGGCCTCCTCTATCGCGCTCTAGTCGATCACCAAGTCGACATCGTCGCCGGCAATTCCACCGACGGTCTCATCGACTCTCTTCATCTAGTCGCCCTCGAAGATGATCGCCACTATTTTCCGCCCTACGACGCTGTTCCCATCGTTCGCCGCGACGCTCTGGAGAAATTCCCTCAACTCCGCGCCGCCCTAGCCGATCTCTCCGGCAAACTTACCGCGGCCGAAATGCGCCATCTCAACTCCCAAGTCGATGCCGATCAACGCGACGTTGCCACGGTAGTCCGCGCTTTCCGCGCCGCAAAAAATCTATAGCTCGTAACCAAATGTCCTCCAGCAAGCGTCTAAAGGTCAGCATTGCTTCACCACGGTTCAAGGTTCACAAAAGCAACTTTCGCGGCGTTCCTGGGTTTTACCAAGTGTAAGCATCGAAGCCCGGTCGGCACGAAGTCGCAAAACTCCCGGTTCAAGTTTCAAGGAAATACAAATCACGTCGGAGGTTCGTATGAAATCACTTCTAGGAGTTCTTGCCCTTTTCCTAATAAGTTCTGTTCCTGCTGTCGCGCAAGAAAAACATTCGTCGGCTCCGCCTCCTCCCGTTCACGGCGTAGGCGGTGGCCACGTTCCAGCGCATGGCCCTGCTCCCGCCAAGCCTGAAGAGCATCCTGCGCCTCCAAAATACGTCGACAAAAATGGCCATCCCGACGCTCCTCACGTTCACACCAACGATAAATGGGTCGGCCACGATTCCGGCCCCAATGATGCGCACTATCACCTCGATCATCCCTGGGAGCACGGTCATTTCAATGGCGGATTCGGCAAAGGCCACGTGTGGCGTATTGCCGGTGGCAATAGAGAGCGCTTCTGGTTCGGCGGTTTCTACTTCACCGTCGCTCCCGTTGACTTCGCCTTCTGCGATGGTTGGGACTGGGGTACCGACGAGGTCGTGATCTACGAGGATCCTGACCACGACGGCTGGTACCTCGCCTACAACGTTCGTCTAGGTACCTATGTCCACGTCGAGTATCTCGGCAACAGTTAGTCAACTTCCAAATCGAGTCTCACGCAACGCAAGAGGGACACAGTTCGCTGTGTCCCTCCTTTTTTGGCCAACTAAAGACACTTCGAGGTTTTCATCCCACGACAGAATTTTATCGCTTCGAGCAAGATTCGCGCTGCTGATCATCGTTTTCCGGCCGCAACAAACCGCAAACTTGTACACAAGTGAACAGACATGCGTCTTTGCAAAGCCTACGATAGCCCTGCACTAAAGGGACTGCAGTGTTGGCCAGTTCATCCCCTTCCGCTTGAACACCTCGACCCGCATGAGCGCTGAGGACATCGAACAACACATCATTCGTGCCGCTCGTTTAGGTCCTGGTCCGGCCATTCGTTGAATGGAACCAATTCAGCGCGTTCTCCGCACAGCACAGCGCAGAGCGAGCAGCAATTCTTGGGATCGTCGTGGAAGTGTCTCGCAACACGGACAGAAAGGTAAAACGCTATGCCTCTCATGCAAGTTTTCATAGCCCTGATTGTCGTGGGCGTCCTCCTGTGGCTGGTGAATCGTTTCATCCCCATGGCAGGCAGTATCAAGTCGATCTTGAACGCAGTCGTGGTTATTTGCGTCGTTCTATGGCTCCTCAACGTATTTGGATTGTTCCATTCCCTCTCGAATATCCGCGTCGGGTAACGAACGCGTGTGAATTGGGGGGAAGGGAAGGATGGCCGGCCACGGGCGGCCATCAAGGGTCTTACGCACTAGGCGCACTATTTCATAAGAGTGACAGGCGCATGAGCAGATGCAATGGAGACAACACATGAAATCAATTGGAGTAATGAGTACAGCAGCTCTTTTTTTGCTTTTCGGAATGGCTGCACCGGCTAACGGACGCCAGGAGAAGCCGGAAGAAAAGGCCCCGCCCCCGAAGCAGGAGCAACAAGCAAAACCCGCAAAGCAGGAAGAAGCTAAAGCTCCGAAACAGCAACAAGAAGCTAAACCTCCAAAACAGGAACAAGCCAAGCCTGAAAAGCAACAGCAGCAGGCCAAAGCCCCGAAACAGGAGCAACAGGCTGCGCCGGAAAAGCAACAGCAGCAAGCTAAACAGCAGCAACCTCAGAAGAACAACTCTGCAAAGCAACAGCCAGCGCATCAACAGCAAGCCAGCTATTCACACGCTCCCCAGCGCACTCAGCAAGCCATCGCAACTCAACGCGCGCAGCCGGCGCTTCGTCTGAGCGCAAGGGGCAGCGGCCGAATTCCTGACGACCGTTTCCGCGCCAATTTTGGCAGTGGACACAACTTCCACATGGGCAATCCTGTTCTCGTCGGCGGATATTCGCGCTTCCAATACAGCGGCTTTTGGTTTGGATTCGTCCAACCCTGGCCTTCAGGCTGGTATTACACCGATGACGTCTACATCGATTACGTCGACGGCGGCTATTACATGTACAACCCGTACTATCCCGGCACGCGCTTCTCCATCAGCGTCGTGATTTAGTTTCTGATCTTACTTGTTGATCGAATAGCTCCGCCCCGGGGCAAACCTCCTGAAAGGGAAATGATTCCGCCGGGGCGGGGAAGTGGAATCTGTCATGAAGACTCACTCGGCAAGGAGAAAACAATGCTTGGAACTATTTTGATCATCTTTTTAATCTTGGCGCTCTTCGGCGCACTCCCGCGGTGGTCCCACAGCAGGGACTGGGGCTACAGGCCGACAGGTGGCCTGGGGCTCATTCTCGTCATCGTCGTAATTCTCGTGCTCCTCGGTCGGATTTAGTTTTTGCCACACCTGTCTTGTGTGAGGTAAGTGATGGATGAATCTAGGCGGCACGCAATCGCGTTTTTGGAAAAAGAAATTAAGACCTATCTGGCGCTCTCATTATTCCTGTCAAAGAGAGGGATCAAGACAGACCTTTTGCTCGGAACGAAAAAGGTCCTCATTAGCCCGTCCTTCTACAAAGAGAGAATGAAGGAAGCGAAGAAACTAGTCCATGAACTCCGAAGAACGAAGTAGTTCCCACATCGGGAGAGATGCTTCCCACATTGGCTGGTTTCAACGTGGCAGCTGTCTGGTCGGGCTCTTTGTCTTCCTGCTTCTGTGCGCAAGCGGTTCGCCCGCGTACTCCGTTCTGACCCACGAAGAAATTGTCGACCTTGTCTGGACCAGCCAGATCAGCCCGCTTCTCCTCAAACGCTTTCCTGCGCTAACGGAAGACCAGCTTAAGCTCGCGCACAGCTACGCTTACGGCGGCGCCGTCATCC